>ERZ724517.400-NODE-400-length-27019-cov-5.314864_pt1 | contig 27019 bp, 26 predicted proteins | sample MGYA00376050_ERZ724517 | MGnify/ENA primary metagenome ERZ724517 (study PRJEB28724, sample SAMN07190886) | activated sludge metagenome | isolation source: activated sludge of sewage treatment plant in Hong Hong | place: USA: Christiansburg, Virginia | collected... | reverse complement strand
TGCAGGCCTCAGGCCTGCCCGCCGGAGGCCCTTATCTCACCAACTTCAAAAACCAGTCGGCAATCTCCGCCCCGCGCGTTTCCTGCGGAAAATGCCCCGCACCCGACAGTAGCGTGAAGCTGGCTTGCGCGAACTGCGCTGCCCAGGCGCGGCCCCAATCTTCGGTGAAGACATCGTCGCCGCCGCCCCAGATGAAGTCGATGGGCTTTTGCCAGCGCGCCAGTGCGGCGAAGTCGCGGGCCTGGGCTGCGGCGTTGCCGCCTTCGGGATTGTCGAACGGCAGGCTGAGCGGGAAGCGGCGCGGCCCGGCGTGGCCGGCGTAGCCTAGCCCGGCGTAAGACGCAGCGTAGCCGGCGCGGACGGCTTCGTCGGCGGCATCGGTCGGGATTGGGGTGCCGCTACCGACGAGCGCCATCAGGTCGGCGGGTTTGGCGTGGTGCGTCGGCAGCAGCATGAAACTGCCGAGGTCGAAGGTATCGGGGACGTTGCGGCCGAAAAAGCCGTTCGGTTGCCAGCCGGCGTTCCAGTCGCGCAGGCCCTTGGTGTAGCTGTAGCCGTCGTGGTGCAGCCAGGTGTTCATCACCACCAGCCGCGCGAAGCGGTCGGGCATGGCGACGGCTTGCGCCAGTCCGATCGGGCCGCCCCAATCCTGCACGAAAAGCGTGACGTCGGTCAGGTTCAGCGTTTCGATCAGCGTGCGGTGCGCGGCGGTGTGGCGCGCGATGCTGTACCAGCCGTCATCGACGGGCTTGTCCGAGCGCCCGAAGCCGAAGTGGTCGGCGGCGATGCAGCGCCAGCCGGCTGCCACCAGCCGCTTGATGATGTGGCGGTTGAGGAAGCTCCACGTCGGCATGCCGTGCATCAGCAGCGCGACGGGGCCGTCCTTTGGCCCGGCGTCGACATAGTGCAGCCGCAACCCGTCGATTTCGAGGTAGTTCGGCGTGAAGTCATAGCCGTCGAGCCCGGCGAAATTGGCGTCGGGGGTGCGCAGATAGTCGACGCCGGCTGCGGTGGTTGGCATCAGCCCATGTTCCCTGTCGCCTTGAGGAAGTTCATCGTGTCGATCGGGCCGATCGGGCTGGTGTCGATGTTGATCAGCACGCGGTGGATCTTGCCGGCGAACGGGTTGGGGCCGGTGTAGCCTGCCGAGACCTGGTTGCCGACATCGGACCCGACACTGAACGGGTCGTAGCCCGGTGCCAGCAGGCAGCGTTCGAAGGTGTGCGTCGCGACCTGCGTGCCGTTGATGAACAGCGTGCCGCTGCCGTCGAACGGCCGCGCCGTCATTTTCTGGACGTAGCGCAATTTCATCCGGCCTTCGGGTAGCAGCCGGTCGGCGACGATCGATTCGCGGAACGGCAGCAGCGCGGTTTCGTAAATCAGCCGGCCCTTGTCGATCCACAGCACATAGCCGGCGTGGTGCGAGCCGTGCGCGAGCAGCACGCCGTTACCGTTTTTGGGCCGTTCGATATCGAGCTCGATGACATGGCTGGCGCCGCAGACCGCGGGCGAGGCGTCATGGCCGATGCGGTCGATCGGCGGGCGGATGTCCCACTGCTTGCGTGCCGACCGCAGCTTGTCCTGTGACAGCTTGACGATCAGCGCGCGGTCGTCGAGCGGATAGACCTGGTACTTGCGCGCCGCGGCTTCCCATTTGGCGACCATCGCCTTGACGAGGTCGGGGTTGGCGGCGGCGAGGTCGGTCAGCTCGTTGATTTCGTGCGAGGTGTCGTAGAGTTCCCATTTGTCGCTGTCGAAGCTGCTGCCGCGCGTGTGGCGCGTCACCAGCCGCCACTTGCCGTCTTCATAGGCGCGGTTGCCGCCGAGTTCGTAATATTGCGAGGTGCGCGTAGGGGCTGTGGCATTGGCGAACGTCGGGACGATGCTGGCGCCTTCCAATGGCTTGAGCTTCTTGCCCTGCCAAGCGGCGGGGCGCGCGACACCGGCGGCTTCAAGCAGCGTCGGATACAGGTCGACGACATGGACGAACTGGGTGCGCACTGCGCCCTTGGCGGTAACGCGCTTGGGCCAGCTGACAATCAGCGGGTCCGACACGCCGCCGAGGTGGGCATACTGCTTGTAGAGCCGGAACGGCGTGTTCGACACGCAGGCCCAGCCGCGCGGATAGTGCGGGAAGGTCGCATCGGTGCCCATAATGTCGTGCATTGCCGCCGCCTGCGGCACCGGCACCGGCCGGCCATAGGCCGAGGCAAAGACGTTGGGGGTGCCGTCGTCGGTACCTTCAGGCGATCCGCCATTGTCCGACATGACGACGATCATCGTATTGTCGCGGATGCCGAGTTCGTCGAGCGTCGCCACCAAGCGCCCGACATTGGCGTCGAGGCTGGTGATCGTCGCGGCATAGACTTCCATGTAGCGTGCGAAGGCCTTTTGCTCGACCGGCGTCAGCTCGGCCCAGGGCTTGGCGCCGAACGACAGCGGCGGCAGCTTGGTGTCGGCGGGAACGACGCCGAGCTGCTTCTGCTGTTCCAGTCTGGCCGCACGCACCACATCCCAGCCGGCATCATATTTGCCGGCATATTTGGCACTGTCGCTGGCGCGCGCCTGCAGCGGCGAATGCGCCGCGGCGAACGCCAGTTGCAGATAAAACGGCTTGTCGGGCGCGACTGCGGTCTGTGTGCGGATATAGGTCATCGCGCGCGTCGTCAGGTCGTCGCTGAGGTAGTAATCGCCGTCCTGCGGCGTATCGACGGGGGCATTCCCCTCGAACAACTCGCCGGGTTTGAAATAGTCGCTCGAATGGCCCTGGTACCAATAGGCGCGGTCGAAACCGCGCGACGTCGGCCAGTTGGTGAACGGCCCGGCGATACTGGTGTTGGCGGCGTTGAGCAGATGCCACTTACCGGCGAGGAAGGTCGCATAACCGGCGCCGCGCAGCACTTCGGGCAGCATCGCGACTTCGGTGGGCACCTCGCCGCGGTAGCCCGGATAGCCGCTGTCGATGTCGGCGAGCCAGCCCATGCCGGCGCTGTGGTGGTTGAGCCCGGTCAGCAACGCGGCGCGCGTCGGCGAGCACATCGCGCAGGTGCGGAATTTCGAATAGCGGACGCCCGAGCCGGCCAGCGCGTCGAGCGCCGGCGTGGCGATTTCACCGCCGTAGCAGCCGAGATCGGCAAAGCCTACATCGTCCATGATGACGACGATGATGTTCGGCGCGCCCGCCGGGGCCTTGGCTTCGCCGGTGTACGACGGCCGCGAGTCTGCGAAAGTCTCGCCGATCTGCGCCGGGCCGCCTTCGACCGCTTCGGGGGTGACGAGCTTGGCACGCGTTTCCTGCAGCTTGCCGACACCGACCGCCACCGCGCCGGCACCAACCGCGCCGATGGCCGCGCCAGTCAGCAAAGCACGGCGATCAAGGCCGGGTTTCCTGGTGGGTTCGTCCATGGTCATACTCCCCTTGAAGCGGTGCGGCGCAGCGGCGTGCAATCGGCCATTGACAGGCGCGGGCTATTATTGACATTAATAGTGTCAATAAGCCGTATTGGCAAGCGGCAGCTGACGGGGAAGGCGCGAGAATGATGGTCTGGTTGGGGGCGCTGGCGCTCTATCTGCTCTTCCGGCTGTGGTACGACAATTGGCGCGGGCCGATGAAGCCCGCCGAGGTCGAGGCGTTCATGGCGGCGCTCGCCGCACGCGCCGCGACCGACCATGAAAGCGCCAACAACAGCGAACTGCGCGACACCATCCGCAGCTTTCTGGAAAACGACGACGGCCGCGAATTCGTCATGCTCAACCTCGTCAAGATCGCCCGCGAAGCCGCCGATCCGGTGACCGGCGCCATGACCGACGGCCGGGTGCTGCTGCAGCGCTATTCGAAGCCGTTCATCAAGGCGCTGTTCGCGCGCGGTGGCCACCCGGCCTATGTCGCGCGGCCCGCGGGCGGCTATGTCGATGCCTGGGGGCCGGGCATCCCCGCCGATCCCGGCTGGAGCATCGTCGGGCTGATGCGCTACCGCTCGCGCCGCGACATGGCGGCGCTGGTGCTCGATCCGCGCTTTTCGGCGATCCACCCCTACAAGATCGCGTCGACGCCGCTGACCTTCTCGTTCCCGACGTCGCCGATGCTGCGACTGTTTGTCGGCCCGCGGCTATGGGTCGGTTTGGCGATTGCACTCGGCGCGGCGCTGATGCAACTGACATTCAGCCACTAGGGCCCGCACCGACTCATTCTGGGGAGATTGACCATGAAGACACGTATCACCGAACTGTTCGGCATCGAGCACCCGATCATCCAGGGCGGCATGCACTTTGTCGGCTTTGCCGAAATGGCCGCCGCGGTGTCGAACGCCGGCGGGCTGGGCATCATCACCGGCCTGACGCAGCGCACCCCCGAAGACCTCGCGAAGGAAATCGCCCGCTGCCGCGACATGACCGACAAGCCGTTCGGGGTGAACCTGACCTTCCTGCCCGGCCTCGCGACACCCGACTATCCCGGCTACGTCAAGGCGATCATCGACGGCGGCGTCAAGGCAGTCGAAACCGCCGGCAACAATCCGGTGAAATGGCTGCCGGCGCTTAAGGAGGCCGGCATCAAGGTCATCCACAAATGCACCGCCGTCCGCCACAGCCTGAAGGCCGAATCGATCGGTTGCGACGCGGTGTCGGTCGATGGTTTCGAATGCGGCGGCCACCCCGGCGAAGACGACGTGCCGAACTGGATCCTGCTGCCGCGCGCTGCTGAGGAACTCAAGATTCCGTTCGTCGCTTCGGGCGGCGTCGCCAACGGCAAGCAGCTGGTCGCTGCGCTCGCGCTCGGCGCCGAAGGCGTCAACATGGGGACGCGCTTCATCGCCACCAAGGAAGCGCCGGTGCACGAAAACGTCAAGCAGGCGATCCTCAACGCCACCGAGCTCGACACCCGGCTGGTGATGCGGCCGCTGCGCAACACCGAGCGTGTGCTGACCAACCCCGCCGTCGAACGCCTGCTCGCCAAGGAAAAGGAACTCGGCGCCAACATCAAGTTCGAAGACATCATCGCCGAAGTCGCGGGTGTCTATCCGAAGATCATGATGGACGGCGACATGGATGCCGGCGCCTGGTCGTGCGGCATGGTCGTCGGGCTGATCCACGACATCCCGACCTGCAAGGAACTGATCGACGGGATGATGGCAGAAGCCGAAGCGATCATCCGCAAGCGCCTGCCGGGGTTCCTGTAAGCCATGGGGGCGCCACTCACCTTGATGGGCGTGCCGGGGTCGCCGTACACGCGCAAGATGCTCGCCGCCTTGCGCTACCGGCAAATCCCGTACCGGCTGCTGATGGGCGGGTCGGGTGGCCCGCCCGACGGCTTGCCGCGTCCCAAGGTGGGTTTGTTGCCGACGTTTTTCCTGCCCGACGCCGATGGTGTCGTGCAGGCAGTGACCGATTCGACGCCGCTGATCCGGCGGTTCGAGCGCGAGTATCCGGATCGGCCGATCATCCCGGCCGATCCGGCGCTGGCGTTCATCGACGCGCTGCTCGAAGACTATGGCGACGAATGGCTGACCAAGGCGATGTTCCATTACCGCTGGAACTACGCCGCCGATATCGACCGCGCCGGTGAAATCCTGCCGCGCTGGACGGGGATGGACAAATCCGAAGCCGATCTGGCGAAGATGAAGGCGTTCATCAGCGAACGCCAGATTTCGCGGCTCTATGTCGTCGGGTCGAACGCCGTGACGGCACCGGTCATCGAAGCGAGCTACGACCGTTTCCTGAAACTGTTTTCAGCGCATCTCGAAGCGCATTCCTACCTGCTCGGCGAACGGCCAGGGTCGGGCGACTTCGCGTTCTTCGGCCAGCTCACGGCACTGACGCATTTCGATCCGACGCCGATGGCGCTGACGCTGGCCACGGCGCCGCGCGTCTACACCTGGGTCGATATCGTCGAGGACCTGTCGGGGCTCGAGCCCGGCGACTGGCTCGACCTCAAGGCGCCGCAGCCGACGCTCAAGGCGCTGCTCGGCGAAATCGGCCGGACCTATGTGCCGGTGTTGCTGGCGAACGGCGCGGCGCTGATGGCGCAGGCGCCGGAGTTCGAAACGACAATCGACGGCCAGCGCTGGGCGCAGCCGACCTTCCCCTACCACGGCAAGTGCCTGATGGCGCTGCGTGCACAACATGGTGCGCTACCCGCCGACGCGCGTGCCACTGTCGATGCACTGCTCGCCGGCACCGGCTGCGAAAGGCTTTTCACATGAGCGATAACGACATGCTCTATGCCGTCGCCGACGGCGTCGCGACGATCACCTTCAACCGCCCCGACAAGCTCAACGCGCTGACCCCGGCGATGCTCGGGCAGTTCTTCGCGCATGTCGATGCTGCCGCTGCCGACCCGGCGGTGCGCGTCATTGTCATCACCGGCGCCGGCCGCGGCTTCTGCGCCGGGCTCGACCTTGCGGTCATCGGCAGCGGCGTCGGCGGCAAGGGCGTCGGTGCCCCGCCACCGTCAGCGCCGCGCCCCGCACCGCAATGGGGCGACGACATCGGCCCCGACATGGGCCGCTTCTTCGCCGGCGGCTGGAACGGCCTGATCACCTCGCGCAAGCCGACGATTGCCGCAATCAACGGCCCGGTGTTCGGCTGGGGCTTCATCCTGTCGCTGCACTGCGACATCCGCTTTGCCGCGCGCTCGGCGCTGTTCAATGCGACCTTCGCGCGGCTCGGCATCCCCGGCGAAAAGAACGCCGCATGGTTGCTCAGCCGGCTGATCGGCACCGCACGTTCGGCCGACCTGCTCTATTCGGCGCGACGCTTCGACGGCGCCGAAGCCGAGCGCTTGGGCATCGTCAACGCCGTGCTCGATGATGACGCGCTGATGGGGCACGTCGCGGCGTACGCCGCCAACATCGTCGCCAACTCGGCGCCGCGCTCGCTCGCCGCGATCAAGGCGCAGATCTGGACGGCGCAGGACGATTGCTACGACCAGGGCTTCATCGCGTCGGACCTTGAACAGGACCGCGCGACGCAGACGCAGGACTTCCGCGAAGGCATCACCAGCCTGCGCGACAAGCGCGCGCCGGCGTTCAAGGGCAACTGACGGTGACGGACCTGCCCATTCTCTACGGCATGTCGGGGTCGCTCTACACCGGCAAGGTGCGCTCGTATTTCCGCAAGCAGCGCATCGACTATGTCGAACGCGCCGTCGGCATGCCCGAGTTCCGCGAGACTGTCGTGCCCGCCATCGGCCGCTGGATCATCCCCGTCGTCAAGCTGCCCGGCGGCCATCTGGTGCAGGACGGCAGCGCCATCATCGACCATTTCGAGGGGCTCGGCCCGACGCGGTTTCCGGCACTACCGCCCGCGGGTGTCCAGCGCGTCGTCGCGTTGCTGTTCGAACTGTTCGGCGGCGAAGGGCTCGTCCGGCCGGCAATGCATTATCGCTGGAACTTCGACGACGATAACGAGGCCTTCCGCGCGCGCGACTTCGCCGGCTCGCTGCTGCCGCTCGCCAGCGCCGAGGAGCAAGCCGAACAGATTGCGCTGTCATCAAAGCGCATGCGCCGCGCCGCGCAGATATTCGGCGTCACCCCCGACTCCGCCCCGGCCATCGAAGCCAGCTACCTCGATTTCCTCGCGCGTTTCGATGCGCATCTGGCGCACAGCCCGTACCTGCTCGGCGGCCGCCCGACGATCGGCGACTATGGCTTGATCGCCGCGCTCTACGCGCATCTCGGTCGCGACCTGCATCCGGCAGCGTTGATGAAGGCCAAGGCATGGCGCGTCTGGCGCTGGACCGAGCGCATGAATGCCCCCGACCATGACGCCGGCGAATATGGCGATTTCAGCGAGGCGCTGTTCGCCGATGACAGCATCCCCGAAAGCTTCGCAATTTTGCTGGCCTATGTTGCCGAGGATTATCTGCCCGAAATCGTCGCGATGACGGCGTTCGCCAACGACTGGCTCGCTGCCAATCCGGTGACGACCGGCGCGCTGGCGACGGTCAAACCCAACGTCCGCGTCATGGGCGAAACCAGCTTCGACTGGCGCGGCCAGCGGCTCACTGTCGGGGTGTTTCCGTACCGGCTTTACCTGCTGCAGCGCATTCTCGACGCCGCCGATGCGCTCGATGCCGATTCCCGCGCGCGGCTCGATGCGCTGTTCGCGCGCACCAGCCTGACGCCGCTGCTCGCCTGTCGGCCGGCGCGTCGCGTCGAACGCGACAATAATCTTGAAGTGTGGGGGGACACGCAATGACCTTGGAATATGACCTGTTCTGGTCGTTCCGTTCGCCGTATTCGTACCTGGTCACCAGCCGGCTAGTGGCGATGGAGCGCGACTATGACGTCAAATGCAACGTCCGCTTCGTCTATCCGATCGCGGTGCGCCAGCCCGAATTCTTCGCCAATTCCGACCCGCTGTGGTTCACCTATCTCGCCAAGGATACCTACCGCACCGCAGCGTTCCTCGGGCTGCCGTTTCACTGGCCGCGCCCTGATCCGGTGGTGATGGACTTTGCGACGCGCACCTATCCCAAGGAGCAACCCTATATCCACCGGCTGACGCGGTTGGGCCAGGTGGCAACCGAAATGGGCCGGGGCCTCGCATTCCTCGACGCGGTCAGCCAGCTCATCTGGGACGGCAACACCATCGGCTGGCACGAGGGCGACCATCTGGCCAACGCCGCCGCGCGCGCCGGGCTCGACCTTGCCGCGATGGATGTCATTGCCGCCCGCGACGCCGAACGCCTCGACGCCATCATCGACGCCAGTCAGGCGGCGCAGCGCGAGGCCGGTCACTACGGCGTGCCGATGATGGCGGTCGACGGCGAGCCGTTCTTTGGTCAGGACCGGTATGACCAGCTTGAGTGGCGGTTGAAGCTCAAGGGCATGCAGAAGCGGGGGTAGAGCCTCCGGCGGGCAGGCGTGACGCCTGCACCCATTTGTTGCGAGCGGGTCATTCCCGCCTGCGCGGGAATGACTATGGCGCAGTTTGACAAAAAATGCCAAATAGGTTATTACCGACGCTGTTCATTGAAGCGTCAATTGCATCATCGCGGCAGGCCGTCACACCTGCCCGCCGGCGCCGCTTTGCGCCCGGACTGTAAACTTCGTGAAATGTCGAATCTTCGTACAGATTGTAAACTTCGCGACCACCGCAAAGGCGCGCGCAGCCGGGCTAGAAGCGCAGCGCGCTGCCGGTTTCGATCTTGTCGCTGTTCGCCGGCAGGCTGACGCGGTCGCCGTCATGGCCGACCTGCAGCGGCCCCGAGAACTTGCTGCGCGCATCGCCGACGAACGGGATTTCGAGTGCCTTGAACGGCAGCCCCGGCACGATGTGATCGAGCAGCAGCATCTTGACGCCGGCGGCCTGCGCGATGACCGCCGCACCGGTGGGCGTGGTGTGGTAGTCCGGAATGTCGGCAAAAACATGCGCAAGGTTGTTGCGGCCGGCCTTGAGCGCGGCGGTTTCCTGAATCCTGACGAGTTCTGGCGACAGCGCTTCGTGGACCAGCAAATCGGCGCCCTTGGCCTCCGCCTCGACACGCTTTGACGGCGCGGTATCGCCGCTGATGACGACGGTACGGCCCTTGTAGGTGAACTTGTAGCCGACAGCGGGCTCGACCGGCGCATGGTTGACCGGGAACGCCGTGACCTTGAGGTCGGGGGTGTCGATGAGCACCGCCGAAGGCCCGCCCTGGGCAATCTGGAACGGCAGCGCGACGCCGCCGATGCCCGACGGCGGCATGACGCCGGGGCCGTGGTGCGCGATGCGGTAGCCGCTATCGAGCACATAGGCGGCGTTGAAACCGGCGACGACTTGTTCGACACCTTGCGGGCCGTGCACCGGCAGCGGGGCCTTCGACGCGCCGCCGCCCCAATGCTGGAGCATGAAGCCGCCAAGTCCGTCGATATGATCCGAATGGAAATGCGTCAGCAGCACCGCTTCGGCGCGGCTGGCGTTGATGCCCATCTGGCCCAGCTTGCGGACGGCGCCGTCACCGACATCGACGACGAACAGCCGCTGGCCGGCAACCACCGCAACGCACGGCCCGGCGCGCTTGGGGTCAGGCAGCGGCGAACCCGCACCGCACAGGATGACGTGTAGCCCGTCGGGGAGTTGCTTGATCGGGTCGGTCGCCATGGCGGCAGTGACGCCGCGCACGAACATGCGCTGCGCGATGGCGCCGCGCTGGCTGTAGCCGACTGCGCCCGCCACCACGGCCAGCGCCGCAACTGAGGCGATGACCTTGGTGACGGTGCGCATGGGACTTTAGCCCTTCAGCTGGGCGAGGCACTGGCCAGCAGCTTGCGCTGCCGGCTTGGCGTTGGCACGGTCGATCTGGCCGCCCATGACCAGCCCGACCGTGGTCGACTTGACCTCGTCCTGCAGATCGGTGGTTGGCGTGACCTTCGGCGCCATCGCATTGTAGATAAGCTGCGCGTCCTTGTTGAGGCCGGAAGCGCAGGTGGCTGCCGACTTGGCATCGGCGAGAGCCGGAACCGAAATTGCAGCAGCAGCGAGGATGCCGGTCACGACGATCTTGCAAAACATGGGTGTACTCCGTGGTTTTGGCAGGTTCAGCTCAGGATCGTGCCGAGCTGCATGGCGATGCCCATGTCGCCTTCGATCTTGAGCTTGCCGGTCATGAATGCGCTCATGCTGTCAAGCTTGCCCGTCGACATGTCGATGAAGTCCGACTTCGAGATCTTGACGGTGCAATCGGCGTCCGAGTTGGCGTTGTCGACAACGGCGGGATCGGCCTTGGCGTCGATGCGGACGCAGCCGTCATCGCCGAAGTTGAACTTGACGACCTTGCCCTTGATGCCGCCCTTGGCAGCAACGCGTTCGGACATGCCCTTGGTGATTTCGTCGAGCGTCATGGTAATCCTTTCCCTAGGTTGATTGCGCGACACCATTGCCGCGTCGTTGGCCCCCATTTGCCGTGTGAATGCCCACTTGTCAAATCTAACGACACATGTAATGTCATTACCACAAAATCGGGGAGCGAAGCGACTTATGCAAATTTTCATCCGGCTGGCAATTGCCGCCCAGGCACTGTTCATGCTTTTCGTCGGGACGCTGTTCCTGTTGCGCCCGGTCGAGGCAGCCGCGAACTTCGCACTGGCGCCCTTGTCCCTGCTCGGCCACGCCACGCTGCGCGCCGACATGTTCGGCTTTTTCGTCAGCGGCGCGCTGTTTGCGCTGTTTGCGGCGTGGAAGTCGGTGCGCTGGCCGCTGCTGGTGCCGATTGTGCTGCTGGCGTGCGCGATTCTCGGCCGCCTCGTCAGCTTCATGGTTGACGGCGTCGTCCCCGGCTCGGTCGAGCCGATCGTTGCCGAAATTGTCATGATGCTCATCGTCGTCACCGGTTTCCGGACGCTGCCGGCGCGTTGATCGACACGCGGCACGCCGCGACAATTTGTCCCGAACGAAAGGGCGCATCATGAAGCTCAAGAAGCTGCTGGCGACGACAGCAGTCGGTCTCGTCGTGGTCGGCGGTGCCGCCTATCTGGCGCGCGACTATTTGTTCCTGCACCTGCCGGGCTTGCTCGCGCCGCACGTTGAACCCAACCATCCGGTGCCCTGGCAGCAGGGCCCGGCGACCGCGACGGCAGCACCCGACGCGCGGGCGCCGAACATCATCTACATCCTCGCCGATGACCTCGGCTTCAACGACATCACGGTCAACGGCGGCGGGCTGGCCAACGGTGCGGTGCCGACCCCCAACATCGATGCGCTGCTGCGCCAGGGCGTGCAGTTCACCAACGGCTATGCCGGCAATGCGACGTGCTCACCGACACGCGCCGCGCTGATGACCGGCCGCTACCCGACGCGCTTCGGCTTCGAGTTCACGTCGACCGGCACGCCGATGGCGCGCTACATTTCGAAGTTCCCCAACGACATGGGCCACCCGACGATCTTCCACGAAGAAAATGTCGACAGGCAGCCGCCGCAGGACGACCAGGGCGTCCCGGCATCCGAAATCACCATCGCCGAACTGCTCAAGTCCCGCGACTATCACACCGTCCACCTCGGCAAATGGCACCTCGGCGGCGGCAAGGGCATGCGGCCCGAGGAACAGGGCTTCGACGAGTCACTGGGCTTCATCATCGGCGGGCAGATGTTCCTGCCCAAGGATGACCCGAACGTCGTCAACGCCAAGCAGGACTTCGACCCGATCGACAAGTTCCTGTGGGCCAATTTGCCATTCAGCGTGCAGTACAACGGCGGCAAGCGCTTCGCGCCGAACGAGTACATGACCGACTATCTGTCCACACAGGCGGTCGATGCCATCAAGGCCAACCGCAACCGGCCCTTCTTCATGTATCTGGCCTATAATGCGCCGCACACGCCTCTGCAGGCGAAGAAGTCCGACTATGACGCGTTGACCATGATCGACGACAGCACGCCCGAGGGCCATCGCCTGCGCGTCTATGCCGCGATGATGGTGGCGCTCGACCGCGGCATCGGGCGCGTCATGGCCGAGCTCAAGCGCCAAGGCCTCGACAACAACACGATGGTGGTGTTCACCAGCGACAACGGCGGCCCGCACTATATCGGTCTGCCCGACATCAACGCGCCGTATCGCGGCTGGAAAATCACCTTCTTCGAAGGCGGCATCCGCGTGCCATTTGCCATCCGCTGGCCGGCGCAGATTGCTGCAGGCTCGACCTCGCCGGTGCCGGTATCGACGTTCGACCTGTTCAGCACGGCGGCCGCCGCCGCGGGTGCCGCGCTGCCCGCCGACCGGCCGATCGACGGCGTCGACTTGCTGCCCTGGGCGCAGGGCAAGGCGCGCGGCGAGCCGCACAAGGCGCTGTTCTGGCGCTCGGGCGACTACCGCGTCGTCCAGTCGGGCGGCTGGAAGCTCCAGCATCTCGACCTGCCGCGCCGCGACTTCCTGTTCAACCTCGCGGTCGATCCGACCGAGCGCGTCAACCTGGCCGCGAGCAACCCCGCCAAGGTCGCCGAACTCAACGCGCTGCAGCGTGCGCAGGACGCCCAGCAACGTGCGCCGATGTGGCCGAGCCTGACGCAGAGCGCGATCCCTGTCGACCGACCGTTATCTTTCCCGGCCAAGCCGAACGAGGATTTCATCTACTGGTCGAACTAGGGCATACTGCGGTGTAGACGCAGCGCTGACGACAGGGTAGGCGGCGCGCCCAGTCAAGGATGTGTCATGTCTGAAGTGCTTAAATCCGAAACGCTAGACGGTCGTCACCGTCGCTCCGAACGCAGCCGCGCGCGGATCGTCGATGCGCTGCTCGAACTGGTGCTGGCCGGCAAGACCACACCCAATGCCGAGGAAGTCGCCGCGACCGCCAAAGTCGGCATTCGCAGCGTGTTTCGGCATTTCAACGACATGGAGAGCCTGTACCGCGAAATGTCGCTGCGGCTCGAAAGCGAATTCTTGGCTGCAGCCAAGCAGCCGTTCACCAGTACCGACTGGCGCGGCAAGCTCGTGGAAATGATCGACCGGCGCTTTGCGGTGTTCGAAAGCATTGCGCCGTATCGCCGTGCCGCCGATGGCTACCGGCTGCGGTCGCCGGCACTGCAGGCCGATATCGAAAAGCTCGACCGCTTCCTGCGCATGCGGCTGCAGTATGTGGTGCCCGCAGACGCCGTTGACGCCGACCGCATCGAAGCGCTCGACATGGTCCTGAGCTTCGAAGGCTGGAACCGGCTGCGCCATACGCAGGGGTTGTCGTCCGATGCCGCCCGGCGCGTCGTCGACGTGACAGTGGCGCGGCTGCTCGCCTGAGCAACAGGGCGGTGGCATGCGCGCGCGCCGCGCTTGAACTTGCGTGCCGGCATCCTAAGTGTATGATAGCTACAACACAGATGGCCTCGCTTCATGCTGGCCCATTTGCTAGTGTGCGCCATTGCCCCAAGGAGTTTGCCCCAAATGGCCAGTGATCCGACTGTTACCGCGACCGCCGAGCCCACCATCGTGCTGACGCCGCCGACGCCTGTCGCGGTGGTCGCGCCCGGCAAGGCCGCCGGGCTGGTGCCGTTGAAGCCCGAACAGACGAGCAAGCTCGACGCCAATGTCGCGGCCTATGTCGAGACTTTGGTGTCGAAGGACGCCAACTCGCCCGAATTCGGCGCCGAAGTCGACCGGCTGACCAACCTCGGTGCCGCCGAGATCAAGGAAGCCTCGGGCCACAGCAACCGCTTCCTCGACCGGCCGGTGCGCGCCATCGATTCGGACACCGGCATCGGCGCCAACCTGACCGAACTGCGCCGCACCATCGAGGACCTCGACCCCGGCAAGCGCCAGGACATGTTCCAGCCGAAAAAGCTGTTCGGCATCATCCCGCGCGGCAATAAGATCCGCCAGTATTTCGACGGCTACAAATCGGCGCAAAGCCACATTTCGACGATCCTGACGCGGCTGGCGTCGGGCAAGGACGAGCTGCTCCACGACAATGCCGCGATCGACCAGGAACGCGCCAACCTGTGGGCAACGATGGGCAAGCTCGAGCAGATGATCCACATCTCGAAGACGCTCGACACCGCGCTCGAAGCCAAGGCTGACGAGCTTGAGTACAATGAACCGGCAAAGGCCAAGGCGATCCGCGAAAGCGCGCTATTCTACGTGCGCCAGCGCACCACCGACCTGCTGACGCAGATGGCGGTCAGCGTGCAGGGCTATCTGGCGCTCGACCTCGTCAAGAAGAACAATGTCGAGCTGGTCAAGGGCGTCGACCGTGCCTCGACGACCACGGTATCGGCGCTGCGTACCGCGGTGACCGTCGCGCAGGCGCTGACCAACCAGCGCCTCGTGCTCGAACAGATCGGCGCACTCAACAAGACCACCGCCGGCATGATCGATTCGACCGGCGACCTGCTCAAGACGCAGACCGGCAAGATCCACGAAGCCGCCGCCTCGTCGACCATCCCGGTCGAGACGCTGCAGCGCGCGTTCCAGAACGTCTATGACACGATGGACGCCATCGACACGTTCAAGCTGAAGGCGCTCGATTCGATGAAGACCACCATCGGCACGCTGTCGACCGAAGTCGAAAAGAGCCGCGGCTATATCGCGCGTGCCGAAGGCGCGGCGAACGCCAAGGCGCTGCCGGCGTCGGCATCGCCGTTCACCGCGCTTGCCGGCTAAGATGGCATTCGACGCGACCGAAGAAGCGCGCCGTCAGGACGCGCGGCGCCGGGCATTGCCGGTCGGCCCGGTGTCGCGTGCCGCGCAGGTGCAGGCCGCATCGCGCCGTCGCCAGCGCGCCATCCGCGACATGGCGTCGAAGCTTACGCGGATGCTGATGCTGGTTGCTGTGGTGATCGTCGGCAGCATCGGCTGGGGACTGGTTGCCGGCGGTATCGGCACATCGATGCTGATGACCATCATCATGGCGACAATCGTCACGCTGGTGCTGCTCGGCATCTATCCGCGCCCGCCGGCCCCCGATGCGACAACCATCGTGCGCAGCGCACCGGCCAAGTTGCCGGCGATGACCGACGCCTGGCTCGACCGCCGCCGCCGTGCGCTGCCGGCACTTGCAGCGCCGCAGATCGATTCGATTTCAGCGCGACTCGCGGTGCTCGAACCGCAGCTGGCGGCACTGCCGGCGAATGATCCGGTCGCGGCGGATTTGAACCGCCTGCTCGGGCAGCACCTGCCCGAACTCGTCGACCGCTATACCAAGGTGCCGGTCGCGCAGCGCAAGGTGGACGCACCGGATGGTAGCAATATCGAAAAACGGCTGATCGACGGACTGACCGTGGTCGACAGCGAGCTGGCGCGCGTCTCCGAGCAGCTCGCTGAAGGCGACCGAAACGCGTTCCTGATCCAGGGCCGCTTCCTCGAATCCCGGTATGGCAACGAGGAAATCAAGTGAACGCTTCGCGTTGGATTGTTTTGGCGCTTGCGTCGTCCGCTGTCCTGCTTGCCGGTACCGCAAATGCCGCGACGCAGATCACCAACGCCAACGGCTACACGCTCGACGCGGCGGGCAAGCTACAACGCTTTGCGACCCTGTTGATCGACGATGCCGGACGGGTCAGCGCGACGCTGCCCAAGGGCGCGCCGTTGCCGCCGCTGGGGGCCGGCGACAAGCGCATCGATGTACATACCCGCACATTATTGCCGGGGCTGATCGATGCGCATGGCCATGTCGAAAATCTTGGCGCGCAGGCGCTGGCGCTTGACCTGACGGCGACACCGACGCTGGCGGCGGCGCAGGCGGCGCTCAAGGCCTATGCGACGGCCAACCCGCAGCGCGCGTGGCTGCAGGGCGGCGGCTGGAACCAGGAAATCTGGAAGCTCGGGCGTTTCCCGACCGCTGCCGAACTCGACAGCGTCGTGGCCGACCGGCCGGTGGCGCTGCGCCGTATCGACGGCCATGCGATCTGGCTCAATTCGAAGGCGCTGGCGGCGGCGGGCATCACCGCCAAGACCGCTGATCCCGCCGGTGGTCGCATCGAACGCGACGCCGCAGGCAACCCGACCGGCGTGCTTGTCGATGGCGCCATCGACCTCGTTGCTGCAGTCATTCCGCCGGCGACACCTGCCGAAGACAATGCCGCGCTGGCGAAGGCGCTATTCATCATGGCCTCGGTCGGGCTGACCGGCGTCGGCGATGCCGGCGTGTCGGCGGACGACTTCGCGCGGCTGCAGGCGTTCGACCGTGACGGCAAGCTGACCGCACGTATCTATGCGATGGCGGGTGGTATGGACGCGCTGGCCAAGATCGCACCGAACGGCCCGATCAAATGGGCAGGCACCGACCGGCTGGCGCTGATGTCGGTCAAGCTCTACGGCGACGGTGCGCTCGGGTCGCGCGGCGCGGCATTGCTCGCGCCCTACAGCGACGCGTCGGGCAACAAGGGGCTGCTGTTCAGCACGCAGGGCGAGATGGACGCGCAGGTCGCCAGTGCGGCGGCGCGCGGCTTCCAGCCCAATGTCCACGCCATCGGTGATGCCGCCAACGCGCAGGTGCTCGATAGTTTCGCGCGACTGACGCCGGCACAGCGCGTCGCGCTGCGGCCGCGCATCGAACATGCGCAGGTGGTGGCGCTGCCCGACCTGTCGCGCTTCGCGTCGCTGAATGTCATCGCCAGCATGCAGCCGACGCACGCGACATCGGACATGAACATGGCCGAGGCGCGCATTGGCGCCGAACGGCTCAAGGGCGCCTATGCCTGGGCGACGTTGCTCAAGTCGGGCGCGCGCTATGCCGGCGGCTCGGACTTCCCGGTCGAATCGCCCAACCCGTTCTACGGGTTGCATGCTGCGGTGACCCGACAGGACGCCGACAATGCACCGCCGGGCGGCTGGATCCCCACCGAGAAGATGACCATCGAGCAGGCGTTTGCGGCGTTCACCACGGGGGCCGCCTATGCCAATTTCGAGGACAATTTCGCCGGCACGCTGACGCCGGGCAAATGGGCCGATTTCATCATCATCGACCGCGACATCTTCACCGGCCCGCCGGCAGCGATTCGCGGCACGCTGGTCGAGGAAACCTGGCTGGCGGGCAAGCCGGTGTTTTACCGCCACTAAAGCCGCGCCGGGTTGCCGCAAATCACGCTGGTTTTGACAAAATCGTACAGAATTTGTGCGTTTGTGGTCTGTTTTGCCCGCAAATCGGTAAAAACCCGTACAGCGGCTTTTGTTTGAGTTGTATCGCAACTCATTGATTCAAAGTGCTTAAATCGCGTTTCCGGTGCGCCCAATCTGGTCAGTCTTTACGGGTGTAGCGCTATTTTCGCGGCAAATTTGCGCGGATTCCAGGCCTTTCAAAGAGCAAATTCACCAGCGAAGCCAAGCACTCGCGAGGCGATGTTGATATAACCCAAATGGTTCAAATTGTCAAGTTCAACCCCTCCCTTTCAAGGGAGGGGCGACTCGCGGCACGCGAGCGGGGGTGGGTGCTTCGACATACACGGCGGCCTTGGCTGACTGCGGCAGTGGCAGCAGGCACGGCGGCGGCAGCACTTTGGCGCACCGTCGGAAGCACCCACCCCCGCTCGGGCAAGCGCCCGAGTCGCCCCTCCCTTGAAAGGGAGGGGTTACAGGAGGTGCAGCTGCGCGGGGCATGCCGTGTTCACCCGAGACCAGGTCTGGTGCAACCGTCGCGCCTGCGACATGATGCAGCCATGACAGATGGAGCCACCAAAATGCCCGACACGTCTGACGCATGGCCGCTACGGTCGCTGCTGCTCGCGGTGGTGGGGGCGGCTGTCGCGCTGGCGGTGCAGCAGCTTGTCGCGGTTGCGCCGGGCGGGCCGCCGACCGGCAATGCTCATCTGGCGCTGGCGACTTTGCTCGCGGTCGGCGGGGTTGCCTTTGGCTTTGTCGTCGAGCGCACGCGGCTGCACTGGAGCCTGGGCTTCGCCGCTGCCGCCGGCACCGTCATCGCGGCGGTGGTCTATTGGAACGGCGGCTGGGGCTACCCCGATAACTGGCGGCTGGTGTGCGCGGCGCTGACGGTGGCGATTGCCGCGCCGCTGTTCCAGGCGTGGCGCGATGCGCGCGCGCCGGGCGCGCCACGGTTCGCGCTGGCCTATCCCGCCGTCCACGACCACGCCTGGACCAATGTGCTGCTGTTTCTGGCGGCGCTGCTGTTTGTGCTTATCGTCTGGCTGCTGATGTTCCTGCTGTCGGCGCTGTTCAACCTGATCGGCATCGATGCGCTCGAAAAGCTGCTGCGCAACGACCAGTTCGGCGCGGTGCTGGTCGGCGGTGCGTTCGGCGGTGCGGTCGGGCTGTTGCGCGACCGCTCGGCGGTGCTGAGCACGTTGCAGCGCGTGGTGATGACGATCCTGTCGGTGCTGGCGCCGGTGCTGGCGGCGGGGCTGCTGCTGTTCCTGCTGGCGCTGCCGTTTACCGGGCTGGCGCCGTTGTGGCAGGCGACCAAATCGACGACGCCGATTTTGCTCAGCTGCATCATCGGCGCGCTGTTGCTGATCAACGCCGTCATCGGCGACCGGCCCGAGGAGGTGTCGCGGCTGGCGCTGTTGCGCTGGGCGGCGGCGGTGTTGGCGCTGGCGATGCTGCCGCTGGCGGCGATTGCCGCGGTGTCGACAGGCCTGCGCATCAACCAGTACGGCCTGACGCCCGACCGGCTGTGGGCGCTGGTGTTCATCGGCTTCGCTAAGGCCTACGGGCTGGCCTATCTGCTGGCGCTGCTGCGCGCGCGCGGTGGCTGGCCGGTGCGGGTGCGGATCGCCAATCTGCGGCTGGCGGTGGCGCTGTGCGGGGTGGCGCTGTTGCTGTCGACGCCACTGATCAATTTCGGCGCGATATCTACGCGCGACCAGCTGGCGCGGCTGGCGAGCGGCCGCACGCCGGCGGACAAGTTCGACTGGTCGGCGCTGCGCTTCGATTTTGGCGCATCGGGTGAAGCGGCGGTGAAGCGGCTGGTGACCGAAGGCAAGACGCCCGAAATCCGTGCGGCGGCAGCAGTGGCGATGAAGGAGCAAGACCGTTACAGGATGCGCGGTTTGCCGGCCAATCGAAGCGTCGCGGTCGGTATCGAAGAGCGGTTGATCATTCTGCCCAAAACTGCGGCCCTGCCGAAGGTATTGAGGAGCGACCTCTCATGGAACGTCAATTGCACGAAAACGGTGCGTTGCCTGCTCTACGTCGAGCCGGACGAAGCCAGTGCGACACTTGTGGGCCGAACAGGGGGCGTGGGCGAGATTTTTGTGGTCACTTATTATGTTGGCAAGGATGGATGGTCTTACACCAAGCCAGCAGAGCCAATCACCGAGTCCGAACGCAAGGCGAACGAAGCGCGTCTTGTTGCGGCATTTACCGCGCGCCAACTCGAAATCCGCACAGTGGAGCGGCGGCAAGTGTTTATCGGTGGCGAGGCTGTGGGCTATCCGTTCGAATAGGCCCTCGCTCTCCGTGACAGCCACAAAACTAGAGCGGCGACAAAAGTAAGCAAGTGGCGCGGGCAAAGCCCGCGCGTCGGACGGGTTCAGCGGCGTGATGGCCGCTGCCCCGCCGGCCGGCCTGGGGCGAGTCTCGCCCTAAGGGCAAATTCGCCGTTGGCAAATTTGCCCTTAGTTCTCGCCGCCCTGCGGCATGAACCTCATCGCCACCCCGTTCATGCAGTAGCGCTCGCCCGTCGGCGGCGGGCCGTCGGGGAAGACGTGGCCGAGGTGGCCACCGCACTGGCTGCAATGCACTTCGGTGCGGACCATGCCATGCGAGCGGTCGACGGTCAGCCCGACCGAGCCGGCGATCGGCGCGCCGAAACTGGGCCAGCCGGTGCCGCTTTCGAACTTGGTCGCGGTGGCGAACAGCGCGTTGCCGCAGCCGGCGCAGGCATAGCTGCCGTTGCGCTTTTCATAGTTGAGCGCGCAGGTGCCGGGGCGTTCGGTGCCGTGGCCGCGCAGCACGGCGTACTGGTCGGGATCGAGCAGCGCGCGCCACTCGGCATCGGTTTTCTGGATCGGGAATGTTTCGCTCATGACGGGTCTTTCGGTCGGGCGGGCGGTGAGGTTACACCGCACGCGAAATATCTTGCTGCGCAGTTTTGCGGCTTCGCTATCATGCGCGCCAGCCTGTCCCGCCGCAACCCGCGAGTCGACTTTGTGACCATCACCATCACGCCCAATCCCAACCTCGTGCGCGTCAGCTTCGCCGGCCACGTCATTGCCGAGACGATCCGCGCGCTCGACCTGACCGAGGACGGGCTGGCGCCGGTCATCTATATCCCGCGCGCCGATGTCGACCTCGAGCTGTGCAAGCCGAGCGCGCAAGTCACCCGCTGCCCGAAGAAGGGCGACGCGGTGCATTACAGCATCGTCATCCATGACCGCGTCGCCGAAAATTCGTTGTGGAGCTATGAAGCGCCGCTGGCCGCTGCCGCCGCAATTGCCGGGTTTGTCGCCTTCTATCCCGACCGAGTCGACAGCATTGTCACGCACCCGCAGGAACTGCGCGGCGGGTCGCTGGCGTGAGGGTTTTGGTGTTGCTGGTGCTCCTCGCGGGCTGTGCGTCGCCCGCGCCGTCGCCGGCAGAAAAGGCCGCGTTCGCCGCCAAGGCCATGCCCGGCGATGCGCGGCTGGCGGGGCTCTACACCCAGTCGTGCAAGACCTGCCACGCCGATCCCGCCACCGGTGCGCCGCTGGTCGGTGACGCCGAGGCCTGGGCGCCGCGGCTGGCGCAGGGGCCTGACGTGCTGCTCGCCAGCGTCATTTCGAGCAAGAACGCGATGCCGGCGGGCGGCCAGTGCTTTGCCTGCACGCCCGATGATTTCAAGGCGCTGACGAAGTTCATGAGCGAGGCTAAACCATGACGACACGGCGGGCGGTATTGGCGGGGGCGGCGGTTGTCGGGGTTGGCGCGGTGGCCGCCGGGGTCGGCATCAACCATGCGCTGCAGGAAAAGGCCGGGCCGCCGTCGCCGCCCGCGACCGACAAGGCCGGCAATATGGTGTGGCGCAACTGGTCGGGGAACCAGCACAGCTATCCGGCCGAGCGTGCTGCGCCGGCCAATGAAATCGAACTTGCCGCGCTGCTGGCGTCGGCACCCGCGCCGATCCGCGCGGTGGGCGCCGGGCACAGCTTTACCGCACTGGTGCCGACCGACGGCACCTTGCTGACGCTCGACCGCATGACCGGGCTGGTCGGGCATGACGCTGCCGCGCTGACCGCCGAAGTCCGCGCCGGCACGCGGCTGGGGGAGCTGGGCGCCAGCCTTGCCGCCATCGGCCAGGAAATGCCCAACCTGCCCGACATCAACAAGCAGACGCTGGCGGGCGCGATTGCGACGGCCACGCACGGCACCGGCCACGGGCTGACGGCGATCCACGGCAAGCTGCTCGACCTGACGTTGCTCACCGCGCAGGGCGTGCCGCTGACACTGAGCCGCGACCAGCAGCCCGAGCTGTTCGATGCGGCGCGCGTCAACCTCGGCGCCTTCGGCATCGTGACGCGGATGACCTTGCAGAATGTGCCGCTGACGCGCGTCAAGAAGACCGTGACGATGGTCGATGCCGACAGACTGATGGCCGATTGGCCACGCTTGCGCACTGCGCACCGCAACGCCGAATTCTACCTGATCCCATTCACCGGGCGCGGCATTTTGATCACGCATGACGTGACGACCGATCCGGTCAAACCGCGCGGCGAAGACCATGACGACGAGGGCGTGATGCAGTTGCGCCAGGCGCGCGATTTGCTCGGCTGGTCGCCGTGGCTGCGCCGCAAGGTGCTGAGTGGCGCGGTCGCCGATGCGCCGCCCGACATCGCTGTCGATGCCGGGTGGAAGCTGTTGTCGAACGAGCGCGGTGTGCCGTTCAACGAGATGGAATATCACCTGCCGCTCGACGCGCAGATCGACGCGCTGCGCGAGGTAATGACGGCGATCGAGACGCGCCGCCCCGATGTGTTTTTCCCGATCGAGGCGCGCATCATCGCGCCCGATGACGCGATGCTGTCGCCGTTCTACCAGCGCGAAAGCGGCTCGATCGCGGTGCATGCGTGGTTCAAGGACGATTACAGCTTCCTGTTCGAACTGATCGAGCCGATCCTGCGCAAGCACGGTGGGCGGCCGCACTGGGGCAAGCTCAATTCGCTGGGCGCCGCCGACTTCCGCAAGCTCTACCCGCGCTTCGATGACGCCGCGAAACTGCGCGCCGAGCTCGATCCGCAGGGCCGGCTGCTCAACCCCTATCTACGCAAGGTGTTCGGTGTCTGAACCAGCAAAACCGGAGAAAAAGGGATGGGCGCGACGCAGCGTGTTGATCGGCGGCGGGGTGGCGGCGACGGCGGCTGTCGGCGTGGCGGTGGCAAATCGCATGGCTGAGCCGGCACCGGTCGATAGCGGCTATTTCGACGGCCTGTCTGCGGCGTTGAAGCGCGCCGGTGTCGGCGCGCCGGTGCTGGTCATCGACCGCGCCCGGCTCAATGCCAACATCGCGGCGGTCAAAGCCAAGCTGGCGGGCAGCGGACTGGGGACGCGCGTGGTGGTCAAGTCGTTGCCGAGCCATGACCTGATCGACGCGGTGGCGAAGGGCAGCGACACCAACCGCTACATGGTGTTCAACACGCCGATGCTGACCGAGATCGCCGCGAAAACGCCTGACGCTGATGTGCTGATGGGCAAGCCACTGACCGCAGTCGCGGCGGCGGAATACTACCGCAGCAGCCGGCTCAACCCGCAGTGGCTGATCGATACGCCGGCGCGCCTCAAGCAATATGCGGCGCTGACGGCGGCGGCGGGCGTGCCGCTGCGCGCCAACCTCGAAATTGATGTCGGGCTGCATCGTGGCGGGTTTGCCGACACGGCGACGCTGGCCGAGGTGCTCGACCTCGCCGCGACGCTCCCCAACGTCGAAATCACCGGGCTGATGGGCTATGACCCGCATATCGCCAAGGTGCCCGACCGGTCGCGGGCGTTCGCGCGGATGCTCACGGCGTATCGCGACGCGCAGGGCGTGCTCGAGGCCAAGCGCCCCGGCGACCCGAAGCGCTTCACCTACAACAGCGCCGGCAGCCCGACCTATGCGCTGCACGCGTCCGAAACCGCGGCGAACGAAGTCTCGATCGGCTCGGCGTTCGTCAAGCCCACCGATTTCGACCTCGATACGCTGGCACACCATGTGCCTGCGGCGTTCATCGCGACGCCGGTGCTGAAAGCGCTCGACCGCGTGCAGGTGCCGAGCCTCGAAAAGCTGACCGGGCTGTTCGCGCTGTTCGACCCGAGCGTGCAACAGGCGTTCTTCATCCACGGCGGCCACTGGCTGGCGAAGCCCGACTATCCCACCGGGCTCGACTATTCGAAGCTTTATGGCCGTTCGTCGAACCAGGAGCTGCTCACCGCGAGCAACAAGGTCCACCTCGCCCCCGACGATTTCGTCTACCTGCGCCCGACGCAGAGCGAAGCGGTGCTGCTGCAGTTCGGCGACCTGCTGGTGTACGAGAACGGCGAGATCACCGAACGCTGGCCGACGTTTCCGATTTCGGCGTGACGCCTACCTCTCCCTTCAGGGGAGAGGTGGTAGAAAGAGGCCCTCACGCCTTCGGCGGCATCGGCACAAAGCCTGACGTGCGCCGCACATAATCCTCATAGCCCGGCCGCGAGCGGCGCAGCTTGCCTTCGGTGGTCGGCACGCCGCTCCATTTGGTCAGCAGATAGGTCAGCAGCACCGGCCCGGGCAGCGCCCACAGGCCGGGCATGGTCTCGGCGGCGATCAGGAACAGGCCCCACCAGGTGCAGGCGTCGCCGAAATAGTTGGGGTGGCGGGTGTAGCGCCACAGGCCCTTGTCCATGACCTTGCCCTTGTTGTCGGGGTTGGCCTTGAACGCCACGAGTTGCGCGTCGCCGATGGTTTCGAACAGGATGCCGATGACGGCGAGTGCGGCGCCCAGCCAGCCGATGACGCCGATGGCGAGCGGCTCGGCGCTGACCTGGCCGAGCTGGACGGGCAGGCAGACGATCCACAGCAGCGGCGCCTGCAGCGCGAACACCAGGATGAACGACGCCTTGGCGAATCCCCAGCCGCGCTGGCTTTGCGCCTTGCTCATCATCTTGACGTAGCGCGGGTCGGCGCCGTGCTTGTTGACGCGCCAAAGCAGATAGAAGCCCAGCCGCAGGCCCCAGGCGGTGCACAGTCCGACGAGCAGCAGGCGGCGCGGCGTGGGTTCGCCCACTTGGAACAAGGTCGTCCACGCCAACAGCACCATGCCGAGCGCCCAGAAAGCATCGACATGGCTCGGGTCGCGGCGCATGATGCCGACCAGCCACAGCACCACGAACAGCGCGAAGGCGACGGCAAAGTTGATCAGTAACAGCGATGCGATTGTGCCCATCATTCAAACTCCCCCGGCGGCGCGGTTGCAGCGCCTGTGACGGCGCCCCGCATCCTTGTCGTGCCGAACCTATCCTATGTGCAGCGCGCGGCAAGCAGAAAGCGCCAGTGCGGCAAGCCGCCACCTTGGCCGGCTAGTTGGCAAGCAAGTGTTAACGCATGGCTCAGAAAGTTAGCTCTTTTGGCATGATATCAGCCAATTAGCGGGGTTTGTCTTCATCAAACCTTCACAGGTTTCGGGCAATGGAAGTCCATCGCGCCCGCCAACGGGGTCAGATTGGCGCCGCGATGTGACATGTTGATAGAGGCCCCCATGCGATTTTCGCTGCTCCGTTTCATTGCGTTTTCAGCGCTGCTGCTGTTCTGGTTCAATCCGGGCATGTCGCTGCTCGGCGTGCCGGCATGGCTGCCGCTGCTGGTGTGCGTGGCGATTGTCGTGCTGGTGCGCCGGCGCTTGCCGCCGCCCGGAGTCAGCCACTGACGCGCGACGCGACGCAATGACAGCGCCGCGCCGCCGCGCCGTCAAATGACGATTTTGCTGCGGCTTTTTGACCATAAATGAAAAATTCATGTGCAGTCGTGCTTGTGCTGTGCGAGGGGCAGGCCACGCCTCGGCCCAATCCGGAACAGACATAACCCTGCAATGAATTTGATGACGAACATGTTTCCGTCGCCCATGCGTGCCGCGATGTGTGGCGCGCTGCTGCTGGTGCTTGCCGCGTGCGGCCGCGATGACGGCGCGAACAAGCCCAAGCCGCCGATGCTGGTGTCGGCGCAAGCTGCGCAGCTTGCCGATTATGTGCCGCGGCTGACGGTGCTCGGCACGGTGACGCCGCTGCAGTCGGTGGCGGTGCGGTCGCGCGTCGATGGCCAGATTACCGCGGTGCTGTTCAAGGAAGGCAGCAATGTCCGCGCCGGCCAGCCGCTGTTCCGGCTCGATGACCGCGCCCAACGCGCCAATGTCGCGCAGGCCCGTGCCGCGCTGGCCAGCGCCAATGCCGCCGCCGTGCAGGCCGAAGCCGACTACAAGCGCGCGCAGTCGCTGGTCAAATCGGGCTTTATTTCAGGCGCCACCATCGATCAGAAGCGCGCCGCCGCCGAAAGCGCGCGCGCCGGCATAGGCGGCGCGCGCGGCGCGCTGTCGGCGGCCGAAACCGGGCTGTCGTATCTCAGCATCAACGCGCCGGTTTCGGGCCGCAGCGGCGAAATCGGCTTCAAGCTCGGCGCCACGGTGCGCGCCAATGACACGGTGCCGCTGGTGACCATCAACCAGCTGGCGCCGATTACCGTGCGCTTTGCCGTGCCGCCCGACCGCATCCAGGCGCTGCGCGACCGCTATGCGGCAGGCCCTGTCGCGGTCAGCGCGCATGGCCGCAGCAATGTCGATGCGGCACCGGGACAGGCGAGCGGGGTGGTCGCCACCGGCAAGCTGGTGTTCCTCGACAATAATGTCGATCCGCTCAACGGCTCGATTGCCGCCAAGGCGGAATTTGCCAACGGCAATGACGAGCTCTGGCCCGGCGCGCTGGTTGATGTCGATGTGCCGCTGGCGTTGGCGTCGCGCGTCATCCGCCTGCCCGAATCGGCGATCCAGAACGGCCCGGATTTCAACTATGTCTGGGTGATCAACGCCAAAAGCGAGGCCGTGCTGACCAAGGTCGTGCTCGCCGGGCGGCTTGACGGCAACGCCTATGTCGCCTCGGGACTGGCGCCCGGCACGATGGTCGTCACCGACGCGCTCGCCAAGATCAAGGCCGGCAGCAAGGTCAAGACCCGCGCCGGCGCGCCGGACGGCAAGCGTGGCGGTGCGGCGCAACCGGCAGGTCCGGCCGGATGAACTTCGTCCGCGCGGCAGTCGAGCGACCCATCGCCACGGTCCTGCTGACCGTGGCGATCGTGCTCGCCGGGCTGTTCGCCTATCGGCAGTTGCCGGTTTCGGCGCTGCCGCAAGTCGATTTCCCGACCATCCAGATCCAGGCCAACCTGCCCGGCGCCAACCCGTCGACGATGGCGAGCGCGGTGGCGACGCCGATCGAGCGCCAGCTGAGCACCATTGCCGGCATCGAACAGATTACCTCGGTCAGCTCGACCGGCAACACGCAGATTACCGTGCAGTTCGCGCTCGATCGCAACATCGATGCCGCCGCGCTCGATGTGCAAACCGCCTTGTCGGCGGTGGCGCGGCAGTTGCCGCAGGAAATGCCGTCGCCGCCGTCGTTCGAAAAATCCAATCCGGCCGACCAGGCCGTGCTCATCCTGTCGCTGCGTGATCCGACGCGGACGCTTTCGGA
>ERZ724517.397-NODE-397-length-27064-cov-6.359695_pt1 | contig 27064 bp, 37 predicted proteins | sample MGYA00376050_ERZ724517 | MGnify/ENA primary metagenome ERZ724517 (study PRJEB28724, sample SAMN07190886) | activated sludge metagenome | isolation source: activated sludge of sewage treatment plant in Hong Hong | place: USA: Christiansburg, Virginia | collected... | reverse complement strand
GCGCTCCCTATGTCCCGCCGGTCGCGGGGCGTGTCGCTGACAGGCGGCCCTTCAGCCCTGCCCGGTTTCAGTAAGGACACTCATGTTCGGTTTCGGCGGCATAGCGAAGCGTATTTTCGGCTCCTCGAACGATCGGTACGTCAAGTCGCTCGGGCCGCTGGTCAAGCAGGTCAACGCGCTTGAACCGGCGATGGCGGCGCTGTCGGACGATGAACTGCGCGGCCAGACCGAAAAGTTCCGCGCACGTTTGGCCGCCGGCGAAAAGCTCGATGCGCTGCTCCCCGAAGCTTTTGCGACGGTGCGCGAAGCCTCGAAGCGCACGCTCGGCCAGCGCCACTATGACGTGCAGATCATTGGCGGCATCGTGCTGCACCGGGGCGAAATCGCCGAAATGCGCACCGGCGAAGGCAAGACGCTGGTGGCGACGCTCGCCTGCTACCTCAATGCGCTCACCGGCGACGGCGTCCATGTCGTGACGGTCAACGACTATCTCGCCAGCCGCGACAGCGAATGGATGGGCCGCATCTACAAATTTCTCGGCATGTCGGTCGGCGTCATCATCCCCAACATCGATGACGACACCCGCCGCGCGGCGTACGCCTGCGACATCACCTACGGGACCAACAACGAATTCGGCTTCGATTATCTGCGCGACAACATGAAGTACGCGCGCGAGCAGATGGTGCAACGGCCGTTCAGCTTCGCCATCGTCGATGAAGTCGATTCGATCCTGATCGACGAAGCCCGCACGCCGCTGATCATTTCCGGCCCGACCGAGGACAAGTCCGAGCTGTACATGCAGGTCGATGCGGTGGTGAAGCACTTCGTCGCCGATGACTATGAAGTCGACGAAAAGGCCAAGTCGGTCATCCTGACCGAAAGCGGCACCGAAAAGGCCGAGCGCGCGTTCGAAGCCGCCGGGATGCTCGAAGGCGAGAATCTCTACGACTATGAGAACACCCAGGTCGTCCACCACCTCAACCAGTCACTGCGCGCCAACGTCATCTTCCGCCGCGACACCGACTATATCGAACGCGACGGCAAGATCGTCATCATCGATGAATTCACCGGCCGCATGATGGACGGCCGCCGCTGGTCGGACGGCCTGCACCAGGCGGTCGAGGCCAAGGAAGGCGTCCAGATCCAGCCCGAAAACCAGACGCTGGCGTCGATCACCTTCCAGAATTATTTCCGCATGTACCCGAAACTGGGCGGCATGACCGGCACCGCATCGACCGAAGCGGCCGAGTTCTACGACATCTACAAACTCAACGTCGTCACCATCCCGACCAACGTCCCGGCGCTGCGCAAGGACGTCGATGACGAATTCTACAAGAACGCCGACGAAAAGTTCGGCGCCATCGTCAAGACCATCCGCGAATCGGCGGCGCGCGGCCAGCCGATCCTCGTCGGCACCGTGTCGATCGAAAAGTCCGAGCTGCTCAGCGAGTTCCTCAAGAAGGAAAACGTCCCGCACACCGTGCTCAACGCGCGCTTCCACGAACAGGAAGCGCATATCGTCGAACAGGCCGGCCGCCTTGGTGCCGTCACCATCGCCACCAACATGGCCGGCCGCGGTACCGACATCCAGCTCGGCGGCAACTTTGAAGCGCGCGTCATCCGTGAACTTGAAGGCGTCGAAGGCGCCGAACGCGAAGCGGCAATCGAACGTATCAAGGCCGAAGTTCAGGCCGAACGCGAAGCCGTGCGCGCGGTGGGCGGGCTCTATGTGCTCGGCACCGAACGCCACGAAAGCCGCCGTATCGACAACCAGCTGCGCGGCCGCTCGGGCCGTCAGGGCGATCCGGGGCTCAGCCGCTTCTACCTGAGCCTTGATGATGATTTGCTGCGCATCTTCGGCCAGCAGGGCATGCTGACGCGGATGATGAACAACGGCCTCGCCGAAGGCGAAGCCATCGTCCACCCGTGGATTTCAAAGGCCATCGAAACCGCGCAGAAAAAGGTCGAGGCGCGTAACTACGACATCCGCAAGCAACTGCTGCAGTATGACGATGTCATGAATGACCAGCGCAAGGTCATCTATGAACAGCGCGCCGACATCATGGATTCGGCAACCGTCGGCGATGTCGTCGTCGATATGCGCCACGAAACCATCAACACGCTGGTCGGCACGCATTGCCCGGCCAACGTCTATCCCGAACAATGGGATGTCGAAGGGCTGACCGCCGCTTGCGCCAACACGCTGGCGCTCGATGTGCCCGTCGCCGACTGGGTCAAGGAAGCCCAGATGGACGCCGAAACCGTCGTCGAACGGCTGATCGAACAGGCCGATGCCGCCGTCGCCGCCAAGGCCGCCGCGCTGCCGCCCGAAACCTGGATCCAGATCGAAAAGAACTTCCTGCTGCAGGCGCTCGACCACCACTGGAAAGAGCATCTGTCGACGCTCGACGCGCTGCGCCAGGTCATCCACCTGCGCGCCTATGCGCAAAAGACCCCGATCAACGAATACAAGCGCGAAGCCTTCGGGCTGTTCGAACGCATGCTCGTCCAGGTTCGCCAGGACGTGACGCGGATGATGTCGAACGCGCAGTTTTCGATGACGCCGCCAGCCTACGACGACCAGCCGCTGCCCGACTTCATCACCACCCACATCGACCCGTTCACCGGCCAGAACGACGCGTTCGGCTCGAATTTTGGCGGCTCACTCCCGGCAGGCAACCTCGCGATGGCGCAAGCCGCCGCGCTGGCAATCGCCGACGATTATGACGCCGAAACCGTGGCCGACTGGGTACGCACCACGTCGCGCAACGCCGAATGCCCGTGCGGGTCGGGGACGAAGTTCAAGCATTGCCATGGGACGATTGCTTAAGACGCCTGCGGCGGGCTGTAGGGCGTTAAGGGCCTCCGGCGGGCAGGCCTGAGGCCTGCACCCGATTGTTTGGTGGGGGATTTCAGAACGAATTCTGGCCTGCGGGGGGAACAAGGGCTGAATTGGTGGCGGCGAGTGAGTTCGGCGCTGCATTGCGCGTTGCCATGCATTCCGGATGTAGTTATGCCCGATGCATTAACTTTTTTTGCGGGGGCAAATTCACATGGCGCGGTCAAATCGGTTTGTTTGGACAATTTCAGTTGCGCTGGCAGTGCTTGCATCTCCCGCCATTGCTGCAACGAATATAATCGATTCGACCTATGGCATCGGCGCCGGCAGCTTTGAACTCGGGTCGTTTACCGCGCGCGGGCCCGAAAATTACAACAACTTCCAATCGCTATTGCCCACCGCCACCAATCTTACCGGTTGGACGATTGGCGGCGTGGGTGTGGACTGGCTTGCCGCGCCTTACTATGCGGCAAGTGACGGTGTTCACGCCGTCGACCTTGGTTACTATGACGCTGGCGCCGGAACGATCTCGACTTCAATCGCGACCATTGTCGGCGCGACGTACAATCTTTCATTTTCGGCCGCTGCCGTTCCGGGGTTTTCCAGTTATACGAACGCGGGGCATGTGAATGCCGGGTCGCTCGTCGCAGCCTTCGCGCCAGCCTTCTCTGCGCCCTATGACTTCACCAACCAGATTTACACCGACTATAGCTTCAACTTTGTCGCGCAAGGCGCAACGACGTCAATCGTCTTCGCTGCCGACAACGCCGGCACCGCTTACGGGCCCGTCATCGACAATGTGTCTGCCAGCTTTGTCAGCGCACCCAATGGTGTACCCGAACCGAAGGCGTGGGCGATGTTCATCAGTGGCTTTGGCCTGATCGGTGCTGTGGCACGGCGCAAGCGATTGGCGCAATTCGCCTGAAGCGCGGGCGCCGGAACTTGCTGGATAGTTCGTCGCCAGCCGCATGTGAACTCGCCGACAGACACTCAAAGCTCTGCAACAATCGGGTGCAGGCGTCACGCCTGCCCGCCGGAGGCTCTTCGCCTCACTTCAACTTGCGCACCTCGGCGATCAGCGTTTCGAGCCGCGCCGCCGGCACGCGGCCGGTGACGAGATACGGCCCCACCAGCAGCATCGGGGTGCCGACGAAGCCGAGTGCGCGGGCGTGGAGGTCGGTATCGGCGAGCAGTGCGTCGATTTCGACGGCGTGGGTGGCGAGGTCGGTTTGCAGGCGGGGCCAGTCGACGCCGGCCTGGGTGGCGGCGGCGTGGAGTGCGGGTTCGGCGAGGCCGGGGCTGCGCATCAGAGCGTCGTCGAACGCGGCGTGGCGGTTCTGGCGGGTGCTGGCGATGGCGAGGCGCGCGGCTTGGCGCGATGCGGCGCCGAACACCGGCCAGTCGCGGTAGACGATTCGGACATCGGGGTGGCGTGCCAGCAGGGTTTGCAGGTCGGGGTGCAGCGCGCGGCAGGCGGGGCAGGCATAGTCCGAGAACAGGATGATGGTGACGGCAGCGTTGGCGGGGCCGGCGGTGGGGGCGCGCGGGTCGATCAGCGCGGGGGCGCTGGCGACGAAGGCGGGTTGCGGTGCCGCGGGGGCGGGTTGCAGCCAGCGCGACGCCAGCTGGATCGCGGCGAACAGCCCGAGCAGCGCGAGCAGGGCGAGGAGGGCATGGCGGCGCGTCATGCCGGGGTTATCGGCGTTGCGGCGGCGGTGCGCCAGATTCAAGTTGCGGCGGCCCGGCGTTGTAACGGGGCGCCCAAGAAATGGCGTTGACCTGAACCGAGTCGGGACGTATAGGGCGCCTTCGCTCGCGCAGCCGGTATCGGGGACTCGTCCCAGCCGCCTGTTCGCACGGGCCAGAAACGACAGGCTGAGCTGTGCGCGGCGGGTTCCGGTGACGGAGCCCACTGCGCTTATGCCGTGAGGGCGGTTCAGACTTGGAGTAGGCGGTGCCGGCAACGGTGCCACCGAACAGCAGGATGATACGAATACGATGCCTACGATTAACCAGTTGATCCGTCATGGCCGCACGCCGCAGCGCGTGCGCGAAACCGCACCGGCCATGGAAGAATGCCCGCAGAAGCGCGGCGTTTGCACCCGCGTCTATACGACGACGCCGAAGAAGCCGAACTCGGCACTCCGCAAGGTTGCCAAGATCCGCCTGACCAATGGCTTTGAAGTCATCGGCTACATCCCCGGCGAAGGCCACAACCTTCAGGAGCACTCGGTGGTCCTGATTCGCGGCGGCCGCGTCAAGGATCTTCCCGGCGTGCGCTACCACGTGCTGCGCGGCGTGCTTGATACCCAAGGTGTCAAGAACCGCAAGCAGAGCCGTTCGAAGTACGGCGCCAAGCGTCCTAAGTAAGACTTAGTCCGCTTCCGTCCCCAGCGCCCGAAATAAGCGAGAAATATCATGGCCCGTCGTCGCCGCCCCGAAAAGCGTGAAATCCTTCCCGATCCCCGTTTCGGAGATCTGATCCTTTCGAAATTCATGAACCTCGTCATGTACGAGGGCAAGAAGTCGGTCGCTGAGTCGATCGTCTACAACGCCCTTGATTCGGTCGAGGCCAAGACCCGTCGCGAACCGCTCGCCGTGTTCCACGACGCCCTGACCAACGTGAAGCCGGGCATCGAAGTCCGCTCGCGTCGCGTCGGTGGTGCGACCTATCAGGTTCCCGTCGAAGTCCGCCCCGAGCGTTCGCAGGCTCTCGCCATTCGCTGGCTGATCAGCGCGGCGCGCAACCGTAGCGAGAACACCATGGCAGCACGTCTGTCGGGTGAGCTCATCGACGCGGCGAACAACCGTGGCACCGCCGTCAAGAAGCGTGAAGATTCGCACCGGATGGCCGAAGCCAACCGCGCCTTCTCGCACTATCGCTGGTAACAGGGATAGCAACGAAAGCTGTCGCTGGTAACCCCGCGGCAGCGACTGTTCACTCTCGCTGGTAGTAAAGAAAATGACGCGCACCACTTCGCTCGACAAATACCGCAACATCGGGATCATGGCGCATATTGACGCCGGGAAAACCACGACCACCGAGCGGATTCTCTACTACACCGGCAAGTCGTACAAGATCGGCGAAGTCCATGAGGGCACCGCCACGATGGACTGGATGGAGCAGGAGCAGGAGCGCGGCATCACGATCACGTCCGCCGCGACGACGTGCTTCTGGAACGACCACCGCATCAACATCATCGACACCCCGGGCCACGTCGACTTCACGATTGAAGTCGAACGCTCGCTGCGCGTTCTTGATGGTGCAGTGGCTTGCTTCGACGGCGTTGCCGGCGTCGAGCCGCAGTCGGAAACCGTGTGGCGCCAGGCCGACAAGTACAAAGTGCCGCGCATGTGCTTCGTCAACAAGCTTGACCGCACCGGCGCCAACTTCGATCGCTGCGTGCAGATGATCAAGGACCGCCTCGGCGCGCGTCCGGCCGTCCTGTACCTCCCGATCGGCCTCGAAGGCGATTTCATCGGTCTCGTCGACCTCGTCGAGAACCGCGCGATTGTCTGGCTTGAAGAAAGCCTCGGCGCCAAGTTCGAATACAAGGATATCCCCGACAATCTGAAGGATGCGGCTGCGGTTGCACGTTCGGAACTGATCGAGATGGCCGTCGAACAGGACGACGACATCATGGAAGCCTATCTCGAAGGCACCGAGCCGACCACCGCGCAGCTGAAGGCGCTGATCCGCAAGGGCACGCTGTCGTTCTCGTTCGTCCCCGTGCTGTGCGGCTCGGCGTTCAAGAACAAGGGTGTGCAGCCGTTGCTCGACGCCGTCGTCGATTACATGCCGAGCCCGCTCGACATTCCGCCGATGTTCGGCATCAACGCCAAGGACGAGGAAGAAGTCCGCGAAGCTTCGGATGACGCACCGTTCTCGGCGCTGGCGTTCAAGATCATGACCGACCCGTTCGTCGGCACGCTGACCTTTGCCCGCATCTATTCGGGCAAGATGGAAGCGGCCTCGACCGTGCTCAACTCGGTCAAGGATAAGCGCGAAAAGATCGGCCGCATGCTGCTGATGCACGCCAACAACCGTGAAGACATCAAGGAAGCCTATGCCGGCGATATCGTCGCGCTGGTCGGCCTCAAGGACGTGACGACGGGTGACACGCTGTGCGCGCCGCTCAAGCCGATCATCCTCGAGCGTATGGAATTCCCCGAGCCGGTCATCGAAGTCGCGGTTGAACCCAAGACCAAGGCCGACCAGGAAAAGATGGGCATCGCGCTCAATCGCCTGGCTCAGGAAGATCCGTCGTTCCGCGTCACCAGCGACATGGAATCGGGCCAGACCATCATCAAGGGCATGGGCGAACTCCACCTCGAAATTCTCGTCGATCGCATGCGTCGCGAGTTCAAGGTCGAAGCCAATGTCGGCGCGCCGCAGGTGGCGTATCGCGAATCGCTCGCCCGCAAGGTCGATGTCGATTACACCCACAAGAAGCAGTCGGGCGGCTCGGGCCAGTTCGGCCGCATCAAGTTCACCGTCGAACCCGGCGAGCGCGGCTCGGGCATCATCTTCAAGGATGACGTCAAGGGCGGCAATATTCCCAAGGAATATATCCCGTCGGTCGAAAAGGGTATCCGCGAAGTCGCCGCCTCGGGCAGCCTCATCGGCTTCCCGATCATCGACTTCACCGCGACGCTGTATGACGGCGCCTATCATGACGTCGACTCGTCGGCGCTGGCGTTCGAAATCACCGGTCGCGGCGGTATGCGCGAAGCCGCCACCAAGGCCGGCATCAAGCTGCTCGAACCGATGATGAAGGTCGAAGTCGTCACCCCGGAAGATTTCATGGGCGACGTGATCGGCGACTTGAACAGCCGTCGTGGCCAGATCCAGGGCACCGACAGCCGCGGCAACGCACAGGTCATCGAAGCGGTCGTGCCGCTGGCGAACATGTTCGGCTACGTCAACCAGCTGCGCTCGATGAGCCAGGGCCGGGCGCAGTATTCGATGCAGTTCAGCCACTACGAAGAAGTCCCGGCAAACGTCGCCGAGGAAATCAAGCTCAAGATGGCCTGATTTCTGCCACAACCAGCCACTAATCAGCGCGACCTTCGGGTCGACACCACCGAACCAAACGCAAGCAAGAGGGTTTAAAAGCCATGGGTAAAGCCAAATTCGAGCGGAACAAGCCGCACTGCAACATCGGCACGATCGGCCACGTCGATCATGGCAAGACGTCGTTGACGGCTGCCATCACCAAGATTCTGGCTGAAACCGGTGGCGCTACCTTCACCGCCTATGCCGACATCGACAAGGCTCCCGAAGAGCGTGAGCGCGGTATCACGATTTCGACCGCACACGTCGAATACGAAACCGAAAAGCGCCACTATGCGCACGTCGATTGCCCCGGCCACGCCGACTATGTGAAGAACATGATCACCGGCGCGGCGCAGATGGACGGCGCGATTCTCGTCGTTTCGGCGACCGACGGTCCGATGCCGCAGACCCGCGAGCACATCCTGCTGGCGAAGCAGGTCGGCGTGCCGGCGATGGTCGTGTTCATGAACAAGGTCGACCAGGTTGACGATCCCGAAATCCTCGAGCTCGTCGAAATGGAAATCCGCGAGCTTCTGTCGAAGTACGATTTCCCGGGCGATGACATTCCGATCATCCAGGGTTCGGCGCTGATGGCGCTCGAAAGCAAGCGCGACGAAATCGGCCGCGACGCCGTTCTCAAGCTGATGGCTGCAGTCGACGACTACATCCCGCAGCCGCTGCGCGCCCTCGACCGTCCGTTCCTGATGCCGATCGAAGACGTGTTCTCGATCTCGGGTCGCGGCACCGTCGTCACCGGCCGTGTTGAATCGGGTGTCGTCAAGGTCGGCGAAGAAGTCGAAATCGTCGGCATCCACGACACCCGCAAGTCGGTCTGCACCGGCGTCGAAATGTTCCGCAAGCTGCTCGACCAGGGCCAGGCCGGCGACAACATCGGCGCACTGCTCCGCGGCGTTGGCCGTGAAGACGTTGAACGCGGCCAGGTGCTCTGCAAGCCCGGTTCGATCAAGCCGCACACCGAGTTCGTGGCCGAAGTCTACGTGCTGTCGAAGGATGAAGGTGGCCGTCACACGCCGTTCTTCGCCAACTACCGCCCGCAGTTCTATTTCCGCACGACCGACGTCACCGGCACTGTCGAGCTGCCTGAAGGCACCGAGATGGTCATGCCCGGCGACAACGTCCAGCTGACCGTCAAGCTCATCGCACCGATCGCGATGGATCAGGGTCTGCGCTTCGCAATTCGCGAAGGTGGCCGCACCGTTGGTTCGGGCGTGGTTGCAAGCATCATCAAGTAAGTGTAAGGGGCCGCTCCACTCTCGTTGATGGCGATTCGGAAGCTACCGAATCGGCACTGATTGGAGCGGCCTTGTTCTTTGACAGGTTGAATGGTTGAACTGATGGAAACGCAGAATATCCGTATTCGCCTCAAGGCGTTTGATCACCGTGTGCTCGATATGGCCACGAGTGAGATTGCCGATACGGCCAAGCGGACCGGCGCAGCAATTCGCGGCCCGATTCCTTTGCCGACGCGTATCGAAAAGTTCACCGTCAACCGGTCGCCCCACGTCGACAAGAAGAGCCGCGAGCAGTTCGAAGTCCGGACTTACAAGCGCCTCCTCGACATCGTCGACCCGACGCCGCAGACCGTGGACGCGCTGATGAAGCTCGACCTCGCTGCCGGTGTCGACATCGAGATCAAGCTGCAGGCTTAAGGCCTGATACGACGGCCGGGGCGACAGTCCCGGACGACATACGCGGAGCGATTTGTTTTGGATCACGCCCGGTTCGGCCGGGCCTCTGACAGGAAAGGATAAGATCATGCGCACTGGCGTGATCGCGAAGAAAATGGGAATGACCCGTCTGTTTCAGGACGACGGTCGCCATGTGCCTGTAACGGTACTCGCACTCGAAAATTGCCAGGTCGTCTCGACCCGCACCGCAGACCGCGACGGTTACGTCGCTGTCCAGCTCGGCGCCGGTACGAAGAAGGCCAAGAACACGACGAAGCCCGAGCGCGGCCATTTCGGCAAAGCCGAAGTCGAGCCCAAGGCGAAGGTCGTCGAGTTCCGCGTGTCCGAAGACGCGCTGCTCACCGCCGGCGAAACCATCTCGGCGGATCATTTCATTGCCGGCCAGCTGGTCGACATCACCGGTCACACCGTCGGTAAGGGTTTCCAGGGCGCCATGAAGCGCTGGAACTTCGGCGGCATGCGCGCCACGCACGGTGTCTCGGTCTCGCACCGTTCGCACGGTTCGACCGGCCAGCGCCAGGATCCCGGCAAGGTGTTCAAGGGCAAGAAGATGGCCGGCCACATGGGCGACCGTCAGCGCACCCAGCAGAACCTCGAAGTCGTCTCGACCGATGTCGAGCGCGGCCTGATTTTCGTCAAGGGTTCGGTTCCGGGCCACAAGGGCAGCTGGCTGACCGTCAAGGACTCCGTCAAGGGCCCGCGCCCCGACGCCGCGCCGTACCCGGCCTCGCTCAAGAGCAACAACGTTTCGGCACCTGTCGCGGTTGAACCCGCGCCGGCCGCCGAAGCTCAGACCGAAGAGGCTTGAGCATCATGAAACTTGAAGTCAAAACCCTCGCCGCCGCCGCCAGCGGCAGCATCGAGCTCGACGAAAACGTGTTCGGCAAGCCCGCTCGCGTCGACATCCTGCACCGCGTTGTCACCTGGCAGCTCGAAAAGCGTCGCGGCACCGCCCGCGGTGCTGCCGAGCGCTCGGACGTCAAGCGCACCGGCAAGAAGCTCGGCAACCAGAAGGGTGGCGGTAGCGCCCGTCACGGTAACCGCGCTGCACCGCAGTTCATCGGCGGTGGTAAGGCCCACGGTCCGCGCGTTCGCGATTTCAACCCTGGCCTCAACAAGAAGATCCGCAGCCTCGGCCTCGCGACTGCCTTGTCGGTCAAGGTTGCCGAAGGCAAGCTCGTCATCGTCGAAGACCTCGCCCTCGGCGACGCCAAGACCAAGGTGCTCATCGAGCGCTTGAACGGTCTCGGCATCACCAGCGGGTTGTTCGTTGATGGTGCAGCGGTCGATGCAAGCTTCGCGCTCGCCTGTGCCAACCTGCACAAGATCGACGTGATGCCTGCTGTTGGCGCCAATGTTTACGACATCCTCAACCACGACACGCTGGTCCTGACCCGCGCTGCCGTGGCTCAGCTGGAGGCACGGATCAATGGCTAAGGCCCCCAAATCGGCCGCTACGGCCATCGACCTGAAGCATTACGATATCATCGTGAAGCCGGTCATCACCGAGAAGTCGACGCTGGTCAGCGAATTCAACCAGGTCATCTTCAAGGTCGCGCGCGACGCGTCGAAGCCCGAGATCAAGGCCGCTGTCGAAGCGCTCTTCTCGGTCAAGGTGCTCGCCGTGAACACGATGGTCCAGAAGGGCAAGAACAAGCGCTGGAAGGGCAAGCCCTATCAGCGTTCGGACGAGAAGAAGGCCGTGGTGACGCTCGCTGAAGGCGACCGCATCGACGTGACCACCGGTATCTGAGGCAGGATCGATGGCACTCAAACATTATAATCCGACTTCGCCGGGCCGTCGTGGCCTGATCCTGGTCGACCGTTCGGCGCTGCACAAGGGCCGTCCCGTCAAGTCGCTGACCGAAGGTCTGCGCAAGACCGGTGGTCGCAACAACATGGGTCATGCGACCGCACGCGGCATCGCCGGCGGCCACAAGCAGCTGTACCGGATCGTCGATTTCAAGCGACGCATCTGGGACCAGCCGGCAACGGTCGAGCGTCTCGAATACGATCCCAACCGTTCGGCGTTCATCGCGCTGGTCAAGTATCCCGATGGTCAGCAGACCTACATCATCGCGCCGCAGCGCCTTGCTGTCGGTGACACGATCGTCGCGGGCAAGAAGGTCGACGTGAAGCCGGGCAATGCGATGGAAATCGGCCAGATGCCGGTTGGCACCATTGTCCATAACGTCGAGCTGAAGCCCGGCAAGGGCGGCCAGATCGCCCGTGCCGCCGGTACGTTCGTGCAGGTTGTCGGCCGCGACAAGGGCATGGTCATCATCCGCCTCAACTCGGGTGAACAGCGCTACACGCGGTCGGAATGCATGGCCACCGTCGGTGCCGTGTCGAACCCCGACAATTCGAACACCAACCACGCCAAGGCTGGCCGGACGCGCTGGCTCGGCCATCGCCCGCTGACCCGCGGTGTGGCGAAGAACCCGGTCGACCATCCGCACGGCGGTGGTGAAGGCCGGACCTCGGGCGGTCGCCATCCGGTGACCCCGTGGGGCAAGCCGACCAAGGGCGCCAAGACCCGGTCGAACAAGTCGACCGACAAGATGATCATCCGCTCGCGTCATGCGAAGAAGAAGAGGTAAGCGATGAGCCGCTCCGTTTGGAAAGGTCCGTTCGTAGACCTGCATTTGCTGAAGAAGGCCGAAACCCAGCAGGAGGCCGGGTCGAACGCGCGCCCGATCAAGACCTGGTCGCGCCGCTCGACGATCCTCCCGCAGTTCGTCGGCCTCACCTTCACCGTCTACAACGGCCGCAAGTTCGTGCCGGTGTCGGTCAACGAAGACATGGTCGGCATGAAGCTGGGTGAATTCGCGCCGACGCGCACGTTCACCGGCCATGCCGCCGACAAGAAGGCGAAACGCTGATGGGCAAGCCCGTAAATCCGCGCCGCGTTGGCGACAAGGAAGCACTTGCGGTCGCGACGACCGTGCGTGGTTCGCCGTACAAGCTCAACCTCGTTGCGGGCCTGATCCGCGGCAAGAAGGTTGGCGACGCGCTCAACATCCTGACCTTCTCGAAGAAGGCCATGGCGATTGACGTGCGCAAGGTGCTGGCGTCCGCCATCGCCAACGCCGAAAACAATCACAACCTCGACGTCGATGCTCTCGTCGTCCAGGAAGCCAGCGTCGGCAAGGCGCTGGTGATGAAGCGCTTCACGCCGCGTGCGCGTGGTCGTGCTTCGCGCATCATCAAGCCGTTCAGCCGTATCCGCGTCGTCGTGCGCGAACTCGGTGACGAAGCGGAGAACGCATAATGGGTCACAAGTCCAACCCGATCGGTCTGCGCCTGCAGATCAACCGCACCTGGGACAGCCGCTGGTTTGCCGAAGGCGAAGACTATGGCCGTTTGCTGATCGAAGACATCAAGATCCGCAACTTCATCGTCAAGACGCATGCGCAGGCAGCGATCTCGAAGGTGGTCATTGAACGTCCGGCCAAGCTGTGCCGCGTGTCGATTTATGCCGCCCGCCCGGGTGTCATCATCGGCAAGAAGGGCGCCGACATCGACAAGCTCAAGCAGCAGATCGGTGCGATGACCAAGAGCGACGTTTCGGTCAACATCGTCGAAATCCGCAAGCCGGAAATCGACAGCCGTCTGGTTGCCCAGGGCGTTGCCGACCAGCTCGAGCGTCGTATCGCTTTCCGTCGCGCCATGAAGCGTGCGGTTCAGTCGGCACTGCGTCTGGGTGCCGAAGGCATCAAGATCACCTGCTCGGGCCGTTTGGGCGGCGCTGAAATCGCCCGCACCGAATGGTACCGCGAAGGTCGCGTGCCGTTGCACACGCTGCGCGCCAATGTCGATTACGCCGAAGCCCAGGCCCACACCGCTTACGGCGTTTGCGGCATCAAGGTCTGGATCTTCAAGGGCGAAATTCTCGGCAATGATCCGATGGCGCAGGACCGGTTGATGATGGAAGCCCAGACTTCCGGCGTCCGGCCCGCCCGTTAATCGCGCTAAGGGATAGTTCAAATGTTGCAGCCAAAGCGCACAAAATTCCGCAAGCAGTTCAAGGGTCGCATCCATGGCGACGCCAAGGGCGGCACTGCGCTCAACTTCGGCGCCTTCGGCCTGAAGGCGATGGAGCCCGACCGTATCACGGCACGCCAGATCGAAGCCGCCCGCCGGGCGATTTCGCGTCACATCAAGCGCGCCGGCCGGTTGTGGATCCGCATCTTCCCCGATGTGCCGGTCACGCAGAAGCCCAACGAAGTCCGCATGGGTAAGGGTAAGGGTTCGCCTGAATTCTGGGCCGCACGCGTCAAGCCGGGCCGGATCATGTTCGAACTCGACGGCGTGCCGTACGATGTCGCCAAGGGCGCCTTCGAACGTGCTGCTGCCAAGCTGCCGATCAAGACCAAGGTCATCGTTCGCCTCGGCGAGCCGACCGGCGAAGCATAAGGTAAGGTAAGATGACCAAGATCGATGATCTGAAGGTTGCCAGCGACGACCAGCTCGCTACGCAGCTCGGCGACATGAAGCGCGAGCAGTTCAACCTGCGCTTCCAGGCCGCCACCGGCCAGCTCGAAAAGCCGAGCCGCGTCCGCGAAGTGCGCCGCAACATTGCGCGCATCAAGACGCTGCAGGGCCAACGCGCCGCTGCCGCGCAGAAGGAGATTTAATCATGCCGAAGCGCGTGTTGCAGGGCAAAGTCGTGTCCGACAAGACCGACAAGACCGTGGTCGTGCTGATCGAGCGCAAGGTTGCGCATCCGGTCTATGGCAAGATCATCCGTCGTTCGAAGAAGTATCACGCCCATGACGAGGGCAATGTCATCCGCGAAGGCGATACCGTCCGCATTGAAGAATGCGCGCCGATCTCCAAGCTGAAGACCTGGAAAGTGCTCGAGAAGGTCAGCGGTTAATCCGCCCGATCGTTCTCGTTTTCACGAATTTTAGAGGAAGGATCGCAACATGATCCAGATGCAGACGAACCTTGAAGTGGCCGACAACAGTGGCGCCAAGCGGGTGATGTGCATCAAGGTGCTGGGTGGCTCGAAGCGTCGCGTTGCCGGCGTCGGTGACACCATCGTCGTTTCCGTCAAGGAAGCCGCACCCAAGGGCAAGGTCAAGAAGGGCGACGTGCACCGTGCTGTCGTCGTTCGCACCGCCAAGGACATCCGCCGCGCCGATGGCTCGGTCATCCGTTTCGATACCAATGCCGCCGTTCTCATCAACAAGAACGAAGAACCGATCGGCACGCGTATCTTTGGCCCGGTCGTGCGCGAGCTGCGCGCTTCGGGTCACATGAAGATCATCAGTCTCGCGCCGGAGGTGCTGTAATGTCGGCTGCCAAAATCAAGAAGGGCGACAAGGTCGTCGTCCTGTCGGGTAAGGACAAGGGCCGCCACGGTGAAGTCACCAAGGCGATGCCCAAGGAAGGCAAGGTCGTGGTCAGCGGCGTCAACATGATGACGCGCCACCGCAAGCCGACGCAGGCCAACCCGCAGGGTGGCCTCGAGCGTATCGAAGCGCCGATGTTCGTGTCGAAGGTCGCAATCGAAGACCCCAAGACCGGCAAGCCGACGCGCGTGGGTTTCAAGATTCTGGAAGATGGTCGCAAGGTACGTGTTGCCAAGCGGTCGGGTGAGGTGATCGATGGCTGATGCAGCTAAACTGACCAAGATGCAGCAACTGTACGTGGACAAGATCCGCGCCCAGATGGTCGAGCAGTTCGGTTACAAGAACCTGATGCAGGTGCCCAAGATTGACAAGATTGTCATCAACATGGGTGTCGGCGACGCAACGCAGGACAAGAAGCTTGTCGATGCGGCTGCCGCTGAAATGGCGCTGATAGCCGGCCAGAAGCCGGTCGTCACGCGCGCCAAGAAGTCGGTCGCCGTGTTCAAGCTGCGCGAAGGCATGCCGATCGGCTGCAAGGTGACGCTGCGCCGCGAGAAGATGTACGATTTCCTCGATCGCCTGATCACCATCGCGCTGCCGCGCGTCCGAGATTTCCGTGGTGTGAACCCGAAGTCGTTCGATGGCCGTGGCAACTATGCGATGGGCCTCAAGGAACAGATCGTGTTCCCGGAAATCAACTATGACCGCATCGCCAAGATCCGCGGCATGGACATCATCATCACGACGACCGCGAAGACCGACGATGAAGCGCGGGCGTTGCTCTATGCATTCGGCATGCCGTTCACCGGCATGAACGAAGCCAAGAAGGCTGCTTGAGATGGCAAAGAAGAGCTCAGTTAACAAGAACAACCGCCGCAAGGCGATGGTCAAGCAGTATGCGCCGAAGTTCGCAGCCTTGAAGGCGATTGCCGCCGACGAGAGCAAGGACGAAGGCGAGCGCCTGATGGCCCGCCTGAAGATGGCGGAACTGCCGCGCAACGCGAACCCGACGCGGGTCCGCAACCGTTGCGAGCTGACCGGTCGCAGCCGCGCCGTCTATCGCAAGTTCAAATTGTCGCGCATCATGCTGCGGGAACTGGCCAACAAGGGCCTCATCCCCGGCGTGACGAAGTCGAGCTGGTAAGGGCACGATATGTCATTGACTGATCCCCTGGGTGATATGCTCACCCGCATCCGTAACGGCCAGCAGGCCCGCAAGGATTCGGTGCTGACGCCGGCGTCAAAGCTGCGCGCCCGCGTTCTCGATGTGCTGCAGCGCGAAGGTTATATTCGCGGCTACAGCGATGCCGACAGCGGCAACGCCCAGGCGGCGCTGCGCATCGATCTGAAGTATTTCGAAGGCCAGCCGGCGATCCAGCACATTGCGCGGATCTCCAAGCCCGGCCGCCGCGTCTATTCGGGCGCGAACGACTTGCCGCGGATCCGCAACGGTCTCGGCATCGCCATTGTTTCGACGCCCAAGGGTGTTCTGTCCGACGCGGAAGCGCGCGAGCAGAATGCCGGCGGCGAAGTCCTTTGTCAGGTATTCTAAGCCATGTCGCGCATCGGTAAGAAATCGGTCCCGGTTCCAGCCGGAGTCACCGCCACCATCGAAGGCGGCCAGATCAACGTCAAGGGTCCCAAGGGCACCCTGTCGATGCCGCTGGTCGAAGACATCAGCTACACGCTCGAAGACGGCGCCATTTCGGTAATGCCGGCGAACGAGTCGAAGCGCGCGCGGGCCTTTTGGGGCATGCAGCGCACGATGGTTTCGAACCTCGTGGTCGGCGTTTCGGACGGCTTCACCAAGGTCCTCGAAATCACCGGCGTCGGCTATCGTGCCAGCGTCCAGGGGTCGAACCTCAAGCTGCAGCTCGGCTACAGCCATGATGTCGACTTCCCGATCCCCGAAGGCATCGCCATCAAGACTCCCGACCAGACGACGGTCGAGATTACCGGTGCCGATCGCCAGCAGGTCGGCCAGGTTGCGGCGGAAATCCGCCGCTGGCGCAAGCCCGAGCCTTACAAGGGCAAGGGTATCAAGTATCGCGGCGAGTTCATCTTCCGCAAGGAAGGGAAGAAGAAGTAATGGGCAAAGAACTATCCTTGTTCGAACAGCGCCGCCGGCGCGTTCGCACCGCACTCAAGGCGAAGTCGAGCGGACGTCCGCGTCTGTCGATCCATCGCTCTTCGCAGCACATCTATGCGCAGGTCATCGATGATGCCGCCGGCGTGACGGTGGCTTCGGCCTCGACGCTGGAAAAGGACGTGCGCGGCACGACCGGCGCGAGCACGACGGCTGCAAACGAAGTCGGCAAGCGCCTCGCTGAACGCGCCAAGGCCGCCGGTGTCACCACCGTCGTGTTCGATCGCGGCGGCTTCCTGTTCCACGGTCGCGTCAAGGCACTTGCCGAAGGCGCCCGCGAAGCCGGTTTGGAGTTTTAAGAGATGGCAGTCGAACCTCGTAACGGCCCCGGCGCTGGTCCTGGCGGCAACCGCAACGGACCTGGTGGTCCCGGTGGCGGTCGTGGCCGTGGTGGCGGCGATCGTGATCGTAACCAGCGTGGCGGCCGTGGCGGCCCGCAGGCCGGTGGCATCGATGGCGGCGAAGAGCTGGTCGAAAAGCTCGTCCACATCAACCGCGTTTCGAAGACCGTCAAGGGCGGCAAGCGCTTCGGTTTTGCCGCACTCGTCGTCGTCGGCGACGGCAAGGGTCGCGTCGGCTTCGGTCACGGCAAGGCGCGCGAAGTGCCGGAAGCCATCGCCAAGGCGACGGCTGCTGCCAAGAAGGCGATGATCCGCGTGCCGCTGCGCGATGGCCGCACGCTGCACCATGATGGCCGTGGCCATTTCGGTGCCGGCAAGGTTTACGTTCGCTCGGCAACGCAGGGTACCGGCATCATCGCCGGTGGTCCGATGCGCGCCGTGTTCGAAAGCCTTGGTGTTGCCGACGTGGTGACCAAGTCGGTCGGCACCAACAACCCGTACAACATGATCCGCGCCACGTTTGCCGCGCTCGGCGAACAGACGTCGCCGAAGTCGGTGGCGCAGCGCCGTGGCAAGAAGATTGCCGACCTGCTGTCGCGTCGCGGCGACCTTTCGGCGCGTACCGCCGAAGTCGACGCCGAAGCGATCGTGGCTTAAGGACACACACCATGAGCAAACTCAAAGTCACCCAGATCGGTTCGCCGATCCGCCGCCAGCCCGATCAGGAAGCAACCCTGGTCGGCCTGGGTCTCAACAAGATGCACCGATCAAAGGTGCTCGAAGACACACCTTCGGTTCGTGGCATGATTGCCAAGGTGCAACACATGGTGAAAGTCGAAAAGGTGACGGCTATTTAGTGTCCATATCTGGCGGGGTAGTGGTACCTTGCGACATGGTGAGGCACGTCCAGTGCCACATCATGACGTTGTTATAGTTGCCATAAACCCACGCGGTAAACTTTGGAGGCGAAGGTAGGCATAGCGGAATAAGTTGCGGACTTGGATTGGAAACAACCATGCCTGTGCCAGCGAGTAGCTTGTTCATCGTTGCCGCATCACCTCGGCGCTGAGCAGCAACAAACTCAGGCGTCGTCATCACGCGGTCGCTAGCGGCCGATGGTCGAACAGCCGGTTTGGGATTTGTAGTGCGAGTTGCAGGAGCCATTTGGGGCGCCTGCATCGCGCCGGAAGCCTGAACCATTCCGGCGTTTTGTGCAGCCAGTGCTTCAAATGGAATAGTTGTAAGTGTAAGTAGCGAAAGAGCAAAAAGTTCTCTCATCACGTCCTCCCAATTTACTTTGGCAATCCCACCACATCGGGTAATAATGATGTTATCCGATTATTCAGCGCGACAAAAGCGAAAGCGAGTGCAAAGACCATGAAACTCAACGATCTTCACGATAATCCCGGTGCCCGCAAGTCGCGCGTCCGCGTTGGCCGCGGTATCGGTTCGGGCGTCGGCAAGACCGCCGGCCGTGGTCAAAAGGGCCAGAAGTCACGCTCGGGCGTGGCGATCAAGGGCTTCGAAGGCGGCCAGATGCCGCTCCACATGCGGATCCCGAAGCGTGGCTTCAACAACGCGCTGCGGGTTGAATACGCCGAGGTCAACCTCGTGACCCTGCAGAAGGCTGTCGATGCGGGCAAGATCAAGGCTGGCGACAACCTCGACGGCGCCGCGCTGGTCGCCGCCGGTGTCATCAGTCACGCCCGCGAAGGCGTCCGCCTGCTCGGCAAGGGCGCGCTGACCTCCAAGCTCAACCTCAAGCTCGCCGGCGTCACCAAGTCGGCGCGCGCTGCGGTCGAAGCGGCCGGTGGCAGCATCGAACTGCCGGTCGTCAAGCCGGTGGTCGAGCGCAAGCCGCGCAACGCCTGATCCTGACAGACCCGCGCCGCCACATGGCTGCGCGGGTTTTGTCGTTTTAGGGCATAGCCATTGACGCAATGCGTCCCTATCTAGACGCAACACGGGGCCTTTTGAGTATTCGGGCAGCGTATTGGGATGGCACTCCAAGCGTCATCGATTTGATTGGGTAAAGCGAACATGGCGTCTGCAGCGCAGCAAATGGCGGGCAATCTCAGCCTCGCCAGTTTTTCCAAAGCAACCGAGCTCAAGAAGCGCCTGTGGTTCACACTGGGCGCGCTGATCGTGTTCCGCCTGTTGTCGTTCGTGCCGCTGCCGGGGATCGACCCGACGTCGCTGAACTCGCTGTTCGAGGGCACCAAGGGCGGCGTGCTTGACTTCTTCAACATGTTCTCGGGTGGCGCACTCGAACGCATGTCGCTGATCGCGCTCGGCGTGACGCCGTACATCACCGCATCGATCATCATCCAGCTGATGACCTCGCTGGTGCCGTCGCTCGCGGCAATCAAGAAGGAAGGCGAGTCGGGCCGCAAGAAGCTCAACCAGTACACGCGCTACGGTACCGTGCTGCTGACCGCGATCCAGGGCTATTCGATTGCCGTCGGGCTCGAAAGCTGGGGCTCCGACCAGGGGCTGTCGGCGGTCATCGACCCGGGCTATTTCTTCCGCATCACCACCGTCATCAGCCTGATCGGCGGCACGATGTTCCTGATGTGGCTGGGCGAGCAGATCACCAGCCGCGGTATCGGCAACGGTGTTTCGCTGATCATCATGGCGGGTATCGTCGCGTCGTTCCCGTCAGCGATCGCGCAGCTGTTCGAACAGGCGCGTACCGGTGCGCTGTCGGCGGGGTTCATTTTGTTCGTTGCTGTCATGGCGCTCGCCACGGTGGCGTTCATCTGCCTGATGGAGCGCGCGCAGCGCCGCATCCTGATCCAGTACCCGAAACGCCAGGCCGGCAACCAGATGTTCCAGGGCGACAGCTCGCATCTGCCGCTGAAGATCAACACCGCCGGCGTCATTCCGCCGATTTTCGCGTCGTCGCTGCTGTTGATGCCGCTGACCATCGCGCAGTTCGCCGGTCAGTCGGGCAACGGCCCTGACTGGCTGCTGACCGTCACGACGGCGCTGCAGCACGGCGCGCCGCTGTACATGGCGCTCTATGCGGCCGGCATCATCTTCTTCAGCTTCTTCTACACCGCGGTGGTGTTCAACCCCGAAGAAACCGCGGACAATCTGAAGAAGCACGGCGGCTTCGTCCCCGGCATCCGGCCGGGCGCCAAGACGATGGAGTATCTCGATTACGTGCTGACGCGCATCACCGTCATCGGTGCGGCGTATCTGACGCTTATCTGCCTGCTGCCTGAGTTCCTGATCTCGAAGATGTCGATTCCGTTCTACTTCGGCGGCACGTCGCTGCTGATCGTCGTCAACGTGACGATGGACACCGTTGCGCAGATCCAGAGCCATCTGCTGGCGCACCAATATCAAGGCCTCATCAAGAAGGCGAAGCTGAGGGGTAACCGCCGTTGAAGATCATCATCCTGCTCGGGCCACCCGGCGCAGGAAAGGGCACACAGGCTGCACGGCTGACCGCCGCGCGTGGCATGGTGCAGCTTTCCACCGGTGACATGTTGCGCGCCGCGGTTGCTGCGGGCACGCCGCTCGGTCTCAAGGCCAAGGCGCTGATGGATGCGGGTGCGCTGGTGCCCGATGACGTTGTCAGCGGCCTCATTGCCGAGCAGCTCGATGTCGGTGCCGATCACCCCGGTTTCATTCTCGACGGCTATCCGCGCACGCTCGGCCAGGCCGAGACGCTCGACGCGCTGCTGGTGGCGAAGCGCCTCAACCTCGATCACGTCATCGAGCTCGCGGTTGACGAGGAGTTGCTCGTCGACCGCGTTACCGGTCGCTTCACCTGCGCCAAGTGCGGTGAAGGCTATCACGACCGCCACAAGCAGCCCAAGGTTGCCGGCACCTGCGACGTCTGCGGTGGCCATGAATTCAAGCGCCGGCCCGATGACAATGCTGAAACCGTGCGCGCGCGCATGGCCGAATATCGCGCCAAGACCGCGCCGATCCTGCCGTACTACGACGAACGCCAGCTGGTGACGCGCGTCGACGGCATGGCGAGCATGGATGCCGTCGCGGCCGCCATCGACGCGGTGCTCGACGGCGAACGCGTTAGCGGTTGACAAAGACGAATTTGCCCACTAGCACGCGCAATTCCGAACAAACGGAATTCACACGCCGGGTGCCGTATTGGCGCTCGGTTTAAGCTTTGAGATGGGACGCCTGCCCTCGCGTCCCGTGGAGCAGGAGAAAAATCTGTGGCACGTATCGCGGGTGTTAATATCCCGACCAACAAGCGCGTAGAAATCGCGCTGACTTACATTCATGGCATTGGCCGGACCAAGGCGCTGTCGATCGTCGAAAAGCTCGAGATGCCGCGTGAACGCCGCGTCCAGGACCTGACCGACGCCGAAGTGCTGGCCATCCGCGAGATGATCGACCGTGATTTCACCGTCGAAGGCGACCTGCGTCGCCAGACCGCGATGAACATCAAGCGTCTGATGGATCTGGCCTGCTACCGCGGCCTGCGTCACCGTCGTGGCCTGCCCGTCCGCGGCCAGCGCACCCACACCAACGCCCGCACCCGCAAGGGCAAGGCCAAGCCGATCGCCGGCAAGAAGAAGTAAGCGCTTCAGCGCAATTTCTTCCCACTTTACGGCACAAGTCAGGACATTCCGATGGCACGCGAACCAGCACGTATCAAGCGCCGCGAGCGCAAGAACATCACCAGCGGCGTTGCACACGTCAACGCCAGCTTCAACAACACGATGATCACCATCACCGACGCCCAGGGCAACGCGATTGCCTGGTCGAGCGCCGGCACGATGGGGTTCAAGGGCAGCCGCAAGTCGACGCCGTACGCGGCGCAGATGGCCGCCGAAGATGCCGGCAAGAAGGCCGCCGAACATGGCGTCCGCACGCTCGAAGTCGAAGTCCGTGGTCCCGGTTCCGGCCGCGAGTCTGCACTGCGGGCACTTCAGGCTGTCGGGTTCCAGATCACCGCAATTCGCGACGTGACGCCGATCCCGCACAACGGTGTGCGCCCGCCCAAGCGTCGCCGCGTCTGACGCGCCACCGTCGCCGGATGCATCCGGCGATTTCAATTTGTCGGAGTGCGCATGACGATGCGCCTCCCAATACCGAGGTGAAGCTGTGGCAGTGATCGCAAAGAACTGGACTGAACTCAAGAAGCCGAACAAGCTCGACGTCCGCGCCGGCACCGATACCAAGCGCAAGGCAATCTTCGTCGCCGAGCCGCTCGAGCGTGGCTTCGGCCTGACGCTCGGTAACGCATTGCGCCGCGTGCTGCTGTCGTCGCTGCAGGGTGCTGCCGTGACCGCCATCAAGATCGACGGCGTGCTGCATGAATTCTCGTCGCTCGCCGGTGTGCGCGAAGATGTCACCGACATCGTGCTCAACATCAAGCAGGTCGCGATCCGCATGCAGGGCGAAACCGCCAAGCGTCTGTACCTGACCGCGACCGGCCCCGGCTCGGTCACCGCCGGCCAGATTCAGGTCACCGGCGACATGGAAATCATGAACCCCGACCTGGTGATCTGCACGCTCGACGAAGGCGCGACGCTCAACATGGAACTGACGGTCGAAGCCGGCAAGGGCTATGTCCCGGCCTCGGCCAACCGTCCGGTCGATGCGCCGATCGGCCTCGTGCCCGTCGACGCGCTGTATTCGCCGGTGCGCCAGGTGGCGTACAAGGTTGAAAACACCCGCGTCGGTCAGGAACTCGACTACGACAAGCTGACGCTCAACGTGGAAACCGACGGCACGCTGACCCCGGACGATGCGCTGGCTTATGCCGCGCGCATTCTGCAGGACCAGCTCCAGCTGTTCGTCAACTTCGACGAGCCGACCGCTGTCAGCGCCGTCCAGCACGCCGCTGGCCCGGTCGAAGTCGATGATACCGCCGCCCTCAACCGTCACCTGCTCAAGAAGGTCGACGAGTTGGAACTGTCGGTGCGTTCGGCGAACTGCCTGAAGAACGACAACATCATCTACATCGGCGATCTGGTTCAGAAGACCGAAAGCGAGATGCTGCGTACCCCGAACTTTGGCCGCAAGTCATTGAACGAGATCAAGGAAGTGCTGTCGGCGATGAACCTGCGCCTCGGCATGGAAATCCCCGGCTGGCCGCCGGAGAACATCGAGGAAATGGCGAAGAAGCTGGAGCAGGAGTATTAAGCGCCGCGCGGCGCGAAGCTAAGACGAAAATTGCCATTGCGATTTTCGGCTTAACTTCCGACTCGCGCAAGCTCGGCCGGCGGGTGGCCACTTCAGGCCAGCCCGTCCGACGGGGACGCGGCTTTGCCGCGGCCCAGCTAGCGCCAAACGAACGAACACCCCCCTTTCACGGCCTGGGGGCACCAAAGGCCAGCTCCGGGGTACCTCGCACGGCCCCCGAACGAACGGAGAAGAAAATGCGTCACGGTAATGCCCATCGTAAACTCGGTCGTACGACCAGCCACCGCCTCGCCATGTTCCGCAACATGGCCGCATCGCTGATCAAGCACGAGCAGATCACCACCACGCTGCCCAAGGCACGCGAAATTCGTCCCTATGTCGAAAAGCTCGTCACGCTCGCCAAGACCGGCGGCCTGTCGAACCGCCGCCTCGCGCACGCCCGCCTGCAGGACGACGTGCAGCTGATCAAGCTGTTCGACGTCATCGCGACGCGCTACGCCGACCGCCAGGGCGGCTACATCCGCATCGTCAAGGCCGGCATCCGCCGCTCGGACGCCACGCCGATGGCCATCGTCGAATTCGTCGACCGCGACACCAGCGCCAAGGGCCAGGACAGCGGCCCGGTGTTCAGCGACGCCGACAGCGCCGAAGATTGAGCTTTAACTGACCGATAAGAACAGGGCCGCAGGCGCAAGCTTGCGGCCCTTTTTTTTAGCCGGATGAAGATTCGAAGGGCCTCCGGCGGGCAGGCCTGAGGCCTGCACCCAATTTTGATACGGCCCACAATACGCAGCCGCAGCGCGCTATGCGCCGACGCAAATTTATGGGTGCAGGCCTCAGGCCTGCCCGCCGGAGGCCCTTACCAGCCTGCCACTTTCGCACTAGTGTCCAAAATTATGACCGAACGCACCCCTATGCGCCCGCGCGACGCCTATCGCCATTTCACGCCGATCCAGACGCGCTGGCTCGACAATGACGTTTATGGGCACGTCAACAACACGGTTTATTACAGCTGGTTCGATACGGCGGTGAACGCCTATCTGATCAACGCCGGCGTGCTCGACATCATCAATGGCAAGACCATCGGCCTGGTTGTCGAAACCGGCTGTCGCTATGCGCGTGCGGTGGCGTTTCCCGAGACCATCGAAGCCGGCATTCGCGTCGCCAAGCTCGGCACATCGAGCGTGCGCTATGAGATCGGGCTGTTCACCGCCGACCATGACGCGCCGGCGGCGGAGGGGTTCTTCGTCCACGTCTATGTCGACCGGGTGTCGCGGCGGCCGGTGCCGGTCGATGCGGCGTACCGTGCTGCGCTGGAAGCGATTGCCGGCTGACCGGCGTTCGCAGGCGATTTTGCACGGTTCATCGCGCGTATAGCTGATTTGCGCTATAAGGCGCCGTTCGGTCGATCCTTGGCCGGGGAGTTTGTGGTGATGTCGTTCAAGTCTGCTGCAGCCCGTATTGTACTGGGCCTTGCCGTTTCGGGCGCGCCGGCGGCGACCCCGGTGGCTGCCGGTGGTTACCGCGGCGGCTACGGCGGCTATCATGGCGGCTATTACAACAACGGCTACTACAATAACGGCAACGTCTTCGGCGCCGTCGTCGGCACTGCGGTGGCGCTCGGTTTCATCGCGGCGATCGCTTCGGCGAGCAAGCCCAAGACCACGACCGTCGTCGCACCGCAGCCGGCCTATGCGCCGGTCTATCCGCAGCAGCCGTATCAGCAGCCGGCACCACTGCAGGCCCCCGCCGTTCAGCAGCAGGTTGACCCGTCGCAGACCGCTGCCGGCGCGCAGGCCGAAATGTGCGCCCGCGCCGCCGAACGCACCGCGCAGAATTACGGCGGCTTTGCCCGCACCGTGTCGATCGATTCGATTTCGGGCGAACAGGCCAATGCCGTCATCCGCGGTACGCTGGAAATCAACCCCAACAACGGCCAGCCGGTGAACCGCGCGGCATTCACCTGCGCCGCGAGCTACGGCCAGGTCACGGGCGTCCAGCTCGGCTGACGCGCGCGACTGGCGCGCAATACTGGACAGCAGGCCGCACTTCGCCTAGTCCCGCGCACTCGCAACAGCGGAGGCTTGAAGTGACGGTCACACCCGGCGAATCGATTCTGATTCTGGATTTCGGCAGTCAGGTCACACAGCTGATCGCGCGCCGCATCCGCGAGGCCGGCGTTTATTGCGAGATCGTCCCGTTCAGCAGCGGCGCCGAAGCTGTCGCGCGGCTGGCGCCCAAGGGCATCATCCTGTCGGGCAGCCCCGCATCGGTCAGCGAAGCCGCCTCCCCGCGCGCGCCGCAGGCGGTTTTCGACACTGGCGTCCCCGTGCTCGGCATCTGCTACGGTGAACAGGCACTCTGCGCGCAGCTCGGCGGCAATGTCGCACCGTCCGACCACCGCGAATTCGGCCGCGCCTTCCTTGAGATCGTCGATGACTGCAAGCTGTTCGACGGTGTCTGGGCCAAGGGCGAGCGCCACCAGGTGTGGATGAGCCACGGCGACCGCATCGACGCGATCCCCGCCGGCTTCCGCAGCGTCGGCAAGTCCGATGGCGCGCCGTTCGCCGCGATCGCCGACGACGACCGTCGCTACTACGGCGTCCAGTTCCACCCCGAAGTCTATCACACCCCCGACGGCGGCAAGCTGCTGGCGAACTTCGTCCACAAGGTCGCGGGCTGTTCGCGGAGCTGGACGATGGCGGGCTACCGCGACAGCAAGATCGCCGACATCCGCAAGCAGGTCGGCGACGGCAAGGTGATCTGCGGCCTGTCGGGCGGGGTCGATTCGGCGGTCGCGGCGGTTCTCATCCACGAAGCCATCGGCGACCAACTGACGTGCGTGTTCGTCGACCATGGCCTGATGCGCGCCAATGAAGCGACCGAAGTCGTGACGCTGTTCCGCGAACACTATCACATCCCGCTGGTGCACGTGGACGCCTCCGAAGCCTTCCTAGGCGGGCTGGCCGGTGTCAGCGACCCCGAAGCCAAGCGCAAGTTCATCGGCAAGACCTTCATTGATGTGTTCGAAGCCGAGGCGAAGAAGATCGGCGGCGCCGGCTTCCTGGCGCAGGGCACGTTGTACCCCGATGTCATCGAAAGCGTGTCGTTCACCGGCGGGCCGTCGGTCACCATCAAAAGCCACCATAACGTCGGCGGGCTGCCCGAACGCATGAACATGAAGCTGGTCGAGCCGCTGCGCGAACTGTTCAAGGACGAAGTCCGGGCACTGGGCCGCGAGCTCGGGTTGCCGCAAGCGTTCGTCGGCCGCCACCCGTTCCCCGGCCCCGGCCTCGCCATTCGCATACCCGGCGAGGTGACCAAGGAAAAGTGCGACGTGCTGCGCAAGGCCGACACCATCTACCTCGACGAAATCCGCAAGGCCGGGCTGTATGACGCGATCTGGCAGGCGTTCGCGGTGCTGCTGCCGGTGAAGACCGTCGGCGTCATGGGCGACGGCCGCACCTATGACAATGTCTGCGCGCTG
>ERZ724517.396-NODE-396-length-27136-cov-5.147262_pt1 | contig 27136 bp, 32 predicted proteins | sample MGYA00376050_ERZ724517 | MGnify/ENA primary metagenome ERZ724517 (study PRJEB28724, sample SAMN07190886) | activated sludge metagenome | isolation source: activated sludge of sewage treatment plant in Hong Hong | place: USA: Christiansburg, Virginia | collected... | reverse complement strand
CGGCGCGGGCGGTCATCACGCTCGAAGCGCGCCGGACGTGTGGGGTTGCCATCCCGGTCGACCCGGGCCGGGCGTGCCGAGCGGTCATCCCGCTCGAACCGGGCCGGACGGTCATCGCGCTCAAACCGAGCCGGGCGATCGGTGCGGTCGAAGCGGGTCGGACGCTCGGGGCGATCGTCGCGGACGAACCGGGCCGGACGGCTCGGGCGCTCGTCGCGCTCGATACGTGCGGGGCGCTCGTCGCGGGAGCGGGCGGCATACCGGGAGGTGGGAGCGTCGCCCGAACCGGTGCGGGCGACGTGCCTCGGGGCGCGCTCGGCGCGCGGCGGCTTGCTCTCGGTGGGGGCCTGTCCGCGGTGCGGCTTCTTGGGGCCGGACTTGGAGGCAGTCTTCTGGGCGGTGGTCCAGCGGGCCTTCTTGGGCGCGCCAGAACGTTTAGGGGTGGGCATGACGTGGATCAGCTACTTCCGGTGACTCGAGTAGACGCGTCTCGAGCCACCGCCAAGGTGACCGGATAAGACGTGCCTCAGGCGCGCGGTGCGCCAGGAAATCGCCGGGTCATGCCCGGCGAACCCACCTAGTCTACCAGCGCCGCCGCGGCCGCCCGGCTGCCGTCGTAAGGTGAGCCATGAGTATGCCGTCCGAACACCGTGGTCCCCGACCCGCTCGCGTCGAAGTGACCGGCGCCGGCACCGCCAGTGCCACCCCCGATGTGGTCCGCGTCGCCCTGGGCATCCGCTGCGACTCCGAAGGCGTGGCCGCTGCGCTCTCGGCCGCGGCTGACACCGTCCGTCAGGTCAGCGCGGCCGCCCGGGCACATGGCCTGGCCGACCGCGACATCGCCTCGACCAGCGCCTCCGTCCAGCCGCGGTGGAACAACGACGGCAGCGCGGTGGCGGGCTACACGGCATACCACCAGCTCACCCTGCTCGTGCGGTCGCTGCCGTCCCTCAACGATCTCGTCGACGCCGTTGCCGACGCCGCGGGCAACGCCCTGGTCATCGACGGGATCACCCTCGACCTCGCCGAGCGCGGGCCTCTGGCGGCGCATGCGCGCGAGGCCGCCTTCGACGACGCACAGGACAAAGCGCAGCAGTATGCCGCCCTCGCCGGCGCCCGCCTCGGGCGGGTCCTCGCCGTGGTCGAGGGAGGCGGCGGCCCCGGTTTCGAGCCGATGGCGGGGCGACGCGACGCGATGATGTCGATGAAGGCCTCCGCGGGAGGGATGCCGGTGGAGGCCGGTGAGCACTCGGTGGGCGCCACCGTTCGGGTCGCCTGGGAACTCGTCCCCGAATGACCGAAGCCGTCTGTGGCTGGACGGGTTGAGTCTGGAATAGCTTCCGGGCGGGCGCCGTTGGCACAGCCATGGCAACAACCGAACTCACCGCCGACACCTTCGAGCGGACCATCCTGGACAACGACATCGTCTTCGTCGACTTCTGGGCCTCCTGGTGTGGCCCGTGCCGTCAGTTCGGGCCGGTCTTCGAGAAGACCTCTGCGGAGCACCCCGACGCCGTCTTCGGCAAGGTCGACACCGAGGCCGAGCAGGCCTTGGCCGGAGCCCTGGAGATCACGTCGATCCCGACGATCATGGCCTTCCGCGAGGGCATCCTCGTGTTCTCGCAGCCCGGCGCCCTCTCGGCCCCGGTCTTCGAGGACCTCGTCGGCCAGGTCAAGGCCTTGGACATGACCGACGTGCGTCGCCAGATCGCCGAGCACGAGGCCGGCCATGAGGCTGGTCATGAGGCTGGGCACGACGGCGCGGCCGAGCCGCAGGCGCCCGGAACCTCCCAGGCCTGAGCAACGTTCACGGCATACCAGAGCAACACCTCGCATCACCGGAAAGAAGCGCCCGTGCGCACCATCCTCAACATCATCTGGGTCGTCTTCGCCGGCTTCTGGCTCTGGCTGACCTACCTCGCCGCCGGCGTTCTGGCCTGTCTGCTGATCGTCACCATCCCGTGGGGCATCGCCTCGTTCCGGATGGCCAACTACGCCCTATGGCCGTTCGGGCGCACCATCGTCGACAAGCCCGACGCCGGGCCGGCTTCGACGATCGGCAACATCGTCTGGATCGTCTGCTTCGGCTGGTGGCTGGCCCTCGGACACCTCACGACCGCCATCGCGCAGGCCGTGACCATCATCGGCATCCCGCTGGCGGTGGCCAACGTCAAGCTCATCCCGGTGTCGCTGGTGCCGATGGGCAAGGACATCGTCCGGATCGACGACCTCGGCAAGGCGACCCCGTGGGGTCCCGGCCCGCAGCGCTCCTTCAGCGTCTGACGCGCACCAGCTGACCTGCCCCAGCCAACACTCGCCGCAACACGAAAGGCGCCCACCCGGAAAGCCCGGGGGCGCCTTTCGCGCTGTCCAGCGTGACGTGTCCACACGGCATACGGGCTGCTGACCGATGCCGAGTAGTGGTCCTCCATAGAAGCCTCTCAAACCCCTCCGCTCCACTCAGATCGCTCATCGCCCGTAGTCAGCGCAAGGCACACTCCCTCACCGCCCGGCCCGAACGACCATCCCGACGCGATCAGCGCGGCCCAGTCGCAACCCAAGCACTCAAATCTCAAACTCGTTTGAGCTACCCGCAGCGTCAGAAGCTCATCGACGCCTACGCGTCTGGGATGCCCGTGAAGCAGATCGCTGAGCACTTCGGAGTCCATCGAACCACCATCACGAAGATCGTCACTAGCGCCGGAGTCAAGGTGCGTAACCAGCCACTCGCGTCCTCCACCCGTGATGAAGCTCGCCATCTGTACGACGTCGGCCGGAGCCTCGCCCAGGTGGCCGAGCAGTTGGGCGTCAGCGCCAGCGCCGTGCGCAGCGCGGTGCTCGTTACCGGCGGCACGCTACGACCGGCCGGAGGGTCCGCGCGAAACCGCGCCCACGGTGACGTCGGCCCGTCGATGCAGTCGACCCACAGGCCGACGAGACGGCTGTTGCTATAGCAGGCGAGGCCCGCCGGTCAGGCGCGTGACGTGCAGTCGGTGAAGATGGTCGCCCTGGGTGAGCCCTTCAGCCATGAGAAACCGGCCGGGAGTCCATCTCCCGGCCGGTGCTCACCGTCGCGGCTCTGCCGCGTTGGTTGATCTGGGGCGTGGTGACCTTCCCCGTACGCCACGCCGCAGACCTTCTGCTACCTGCCGACCTGCATCTTGATGCGGGTGCCCTCGCTGATGAGTTGGGCGTAGTCGGTCAGTTCGGCATCGGAGATCGTCCCGCCGAGCCGAGACCACTCGCGCCGGAGCGCGGCCTTGACCTCGTTGACGGGGCGTCCCTTGTATTGACGACCCAGCCGATCGAACATCTTCTGGTAGTCGTCGGCGACGTCGCGCACCGCACCCTGAACCATTCGGTTCAGATCACGTTCCCAGTTGCCGTTCATCTTGATCTCGATCCCCATGTCACACCTGCTGGGTGACCGTGGTGTCGGGATGGCGCTGGGCCGTGGATTCCTTGACGAAGCGGCCGGTGATCGTTGAACGATTGACCGCCGTCTTGTTGGAGGTACCCCGACCGACGGTCTCGGTCGAGGTGGTGCGCGGGCTCCGACGGGCCGTCGAAGCCTTCACGAAGCGCCCGGTCCGAGCGCCCCTACTTACTGTTCGTGCCATGGTGGCACTCCTAACTGAGCCGAAGCCCGTATGGAGCACAACGCCATGGGAGCGCTAGGGTTGGGGTCTCTAGCGCCAACTAGACCCGTCGCCCTGAGCGGTCCCACCCTGGGATTGCCCAGGGCTTCGGTGCTCAGGGCGAAGTCTAGTTGTTGACGCCGACAAGAACTACGTCGTTGTAGTTCGAGGCTGTGGACAACTCCCCGGGCCACCGGCTCCCCTCGCTGCGGTTTTGCGGCACGCACAGCATCTCGCAGTTGTCGAGGGTGTTCGACTACCCTTCTACCAGGCGTTGACGGTCAACCGGGCAGTCGCCCCCCTCAAGGACACCTGGCGGACGGATCAGGCAGTTGCCGGATAGAACTGTGACGCGAGGCGACCCTCGTAGACTGCGGCACGGTTCAGCGGAAAGCAACCTAGCGCGAAGTAACGCGTCCAGAGTTGCCAGACGATCCTCCACGTCGCGGATGACGTGTCGGCGAGCTCGACGGGGAGGCCGATCTTCTGCGCTAGCTTCGGTCCAACCGTTGCGGAATGATCGGTTAGGTCATCGATGAGCGGGCGCTTCAGCGCCTCCACCAGGCGAGAACGCTCGTCATCAGGCAACTGAGTCGTCCGGCATTGAAGTGCCTCGTCGATCAGGGCGGTGGTTCTGTCCATGGCTGCCTTGGCCTGCTCGATCATGAGCATGTTGACATCAGCCAACAAGCCTGCGTATAGAGGGTAGGAGTTCGGCTGTTGCGAAACCCGCTGCTCGGCGGTTTCCAGTGCTGACACGATCTCCTTCGCTCCAACAAGGCCACGCCCAACGGGAAATTGAGGATCCACCGGCCCGAGATCGCTCTGGGCCGCCATCAGAATCGTGTCAGCACCGAGACACATGATCGTGCCGGCGGACTTCGCCATGTCTGGGATGATCATGGTCAGCTTAGAACATCGCGCCTGCATGGCACGCACCATGCGCACAGCGACCTCACCGTCACCGCCAGGTGTAGATAGCAGGACGTGCAAATCTTGCGAAGGGTCCAACCCAATCAGCAACTCTTCAAGGAAGGTAATCCCCGGCGCGAAAATCTGATCGATCATAACGATCAGATTTGCGCCGGTCGCCGCCTCGTACTCTCTGATGAGCGCCTGGCGAGCGTAACGATCAGCGTTCTGTGCTTGGAAGAGCGGCGTCTTGGTGACCGCCGGGGCAGGAACGACATCGCTGCCACTGTCAACTGGTGCCTCACTCACGGGTAGACGGCACCAATCGCTGCCGTGAAGCTAGCTGGGCGGCCTTCACGCATCCTCCGCGCGTCCTCACGCGCCTGGACTGCTCGCTCCGCTTGCGCTCGCCACTCAGTTTCCTTCCGTCCGTGACCCGGCGGTGGACGGAGGGCCGCCATCGTTGTCTTGTCAGACTCCTTAGCCATCTCTAGCCTCCTTGCCTCTAGGTAAGCCAAGGCTACCTACCGCATCCGACAATCCTGGCGCACGGTCAGCTGACACGCTGCATTGCCCCGCCCCACAGATCCCGATCCTGTCTAGGTGACCATAGCAACCATCGATGACTCCTTGTCGCCTCTGCGGGCAGTGTCCTACGTCCGCGTCTCCACCACTGGCCAAGCCCGACGAGGAACCGATCCAGACGGCCTGTCGATTCCAGCCCAGCGGGAGGCGAACCGCCGTCGGGCTCTGGAGATAGGTGCGCTCGTCGCAGCCGAGTTCATCGAGCGGGGCCGCTCGGGCAGGTCGATGGAGCGGCCGGAGCTTCAGCGGATGCTGCGATACATCCAAGACACGACGGTCGACTTCGTGATCGTCCACAAGATCGACCGACTGGCTCGCAACCGTGCTGACGACGCTGCGATCACTAAGGCGATCCTGGAGACCGGCGCGCACCTGGTCTCTACTACCGAGGCGATCAGCACCACACCGAGCGGAAGGCTGCTTCATGGGATCATGGCGTCCATCGCGGAGTTCTACTCCCAGAACCTCGCAACCGAGGTGACGAAGGGCATGCGACAGAAGGCAACTCAGGGAGGTACCCCTGGCCGGGCGCCGCTGGGGTACCTCAACCAGCACCACATTGAGGACGGCCGCGAGATCCGCACCGTCACCGTCGACCCCGAGCGCGGCCCACACCTCGCCTGGGCATTCCACGCCTACGCCACCGGCGAGTGGAGCATGGACGAGATCGCCTCTGAGCTCAATGCCCGCGGGCTGACGACCAAGCCGGGCCCGAACACACCTGCCCGGCCGCTGACGATCCGCAGCGTCCATCACATCCTGCGCAACCCGTACTACGCGGGCGTCGTGACGTTCAACGGCGTCGAACACCCAGGCACCCACGAACCTCTCGTCGACGCGGCGACGTGGGCGTCGGTGCAGGGCATCCTGGTCTCACGACGCAACGGCGAGCGCTCCCGCACCCACGACCACTACCTAAAGGGCACGGTCTACTGCCTCGGGTGTGGGTACCGGTTGATCCTGCAACACACCCGTCGCCGCGAGCGCCTGTACGAGTATTTCCTGTGTCACCGTGGCAAAGCCGGATGCCCCCAACGCAAGGCACTTCCCGTCGCCCAAGTCGAGCAGCGCGTCGCAGACTGCTACCGCGGCATCGCGTTGACCGTCGCGCAACGCGAGCGCATCGAGGGAATCGCTCTCGCACGCCTGCGCCGCCAGCATGAGGCGAACGCCGCGCGGATCGACGACCTCGACCAGGAAACCGCGGCTCTGGAGGCGAACCAGGCCAAACTCCTCGACGCCTACTACGCCGACGCCGTCCCGCACAGCCTCTTCCTGGCCGAGCAACGCCGGCTCAAGGCAGAACACGCCAAGCTCGTCCGCGAGCGCAAGTCCGCCGCGGCGGACCTCGCCGAACTGGAGCAAGGCATCCGCGAGGCACTCGACCTTCTGCAAGACGCACACGCAACCTACGAACGTTCCCCTGCCCACATCCGCAAGCAACTCAACCGAACACTGTTCGCGCGCATCCTGCTCGGCCCTGATACGGACGACATCCGTGTCGAGTTGAACGAGCCCTACACGACGCTCTCAGCCGGACACCCGGACGGACACGACGCCATAGAACACCAGAACCTCGCACAGCACGTAGCTGCACGAGGTTCTGATAAGGACATCTAAGTGGTCCTCCATAGAAGCCTCTCAAACCCCTCCGCTCCACTCAGATCGCTCATCGCCCGTAGTCAGCGCAAGGCACACTCCCTCACCGCCCGGCCCGAACGACCATCCCGACGCGATCAGCGCGGCCCAGTCGCAACCCAAGCACTCAAATCTCAAACTCGTTTGAGCTACCCGCAGCGTCAGAAGCTCATCGACGCCTACGCGTCTGGGATGCCCGTGAAGCAGATCGCTGAGCACTTCGGAGTCCATCGAACCACCATCACGAAGATCGTCACTAGCGCCGGAGTCAAGGTGCGTAGCCAGCCACTCGCGTCCTCCACCCGTGAAGAAGCTCGCCATCTGTACGACAGCGGCCGGAGCCTCGCCCAGGTGGCGGAGCAGTTGGGCGTCAGCGCCAGTGCCGTGCGCAGCGCGGTGCTCGTTGCCGGCGGCATGCTACGGCCGGCCGGAGGGTCCGAGCGGAACCGCGCCCGTGTCTGACCTCACCGAGGGACGCCGCTAGCTACATGCCCTGAGCCGGATTTCGGCAACTACGGCGTCGAGATCGTAGCCGGGTCGGACATAAACCAGTTCCACCCCGTGCCGCTTGCAGAGTCGAAGCTTGCGAGCGTCGCGCTTCTGGACCGCTTCGTATGCCTCCGGGCCACCGAAGAAGTCAACCGGTCCATCATGCTGCGCGCCTTGGAACTCAACACCGACGGCTATCTCCGGTAGGTAGACGTCGAGGTGCTGGCGTCCGAGCCACTCTGGGGATGCGTGCTGCTCCACCGTCTGCTCCGGGAAGGCGTCGCGTAGTTCATAGAAGAGCCGTGTCTCAGACAACCAGCCCTCACCGACGCGCGGCAACCCAGCATCCTCGCGGACCATGTTCTCGGCCTTGCGTGCCAGCGAGCGACAGTAATTCACAAAGTGCGCCGCCTTGGCGAACTCGTAGTGCGTCAGGTCGAGTCCCTTTGACGCGTGGTAGCCCGCCGCCGAACCTACGTAGACCGAGTACGGGCGTTTCGGCGACATCCCGGACCAAACAAGCAGGCGCCCCACCCGGTCAGCTTCATCGACGTCTTCGACCAAGAGCCCTGCCGCGCGCCGGACATGCTCGATGTGCTCTCGCCCGTACGCGGTGATGCGCGGCCCCAGCAGTGCCAGAGAGTCAGCGGCGGTGTACGGCAGGCCAGCCGCGACCTTCAACGACAACAAGCGCTCGGTTTGTAGCGAAGCCCGTTCAAGGTTCGGCGGCGGGTACATCTCGACGGCCTCCCGGTAGCGACCCATCAGCGTCAGAGCGTCAGCGGCCCACCATCGCGCGTACCAAGTGTCATCATCCGGGCCAGCGTCGACCAGCAGCCGTTTGATGTGTTCGAAGGTCTGCTCCGGAGGTCGTGTCAAGACCTCCTCCGGGACGAAGACTGTCATCGTCCAGTTCCGGATTGGGCGCAGTGCATAGGCCTAGTCTCGCCCATCTTGTCGGACCCGTTTGGGAGGATCGCCCCATGCAAGATGAAGACTGGCTGGTGGAGGAGACCGGTACCCCCGATTCGGTCTGGGGGTCGGTTGTGATCAAGCGAAGCCTCAACCAAGACCTCGTACAGCGGGCGCAAGATGGAAAGCTCAACGAACGTGACCTCGATATCGCCCTGAGCCTGACGACCTTTGTTCACGACGAGTACCAAGAGTTCGGGACCAGTAGCCGCAATGTGTTGGATGACAAGGACATCGCCGTCGCTCAGCGTGCTCTCGTCGCGGTGCTCTCACGGCTAGGCATCCCGTTCAGCCTGCCATGGCGCGACTTCACCAAGTTCGCTCACGAGGCCAAATACTCAAGGCGGTAGCTGTCGCCTTTGAGGTTGACGACGTCGGCGTGGTGGACTAGATGAATCGCGAGTTGGGGTGGTCGGAGTCAGGCAGGCGGTCTTGAGGGGCTGTCCACGAACTGGCGATCCAGCCAATCGAAGACGACCAGGTGCGCCAGTTCCAGGTTGGTGACCTGGCAGTGCGCGTCTCCTTCTTCGTGCGAGAACCGGCGGATGGTGACGTCAACGCCGCGTCGTTGCATGTCGGCCGTCAGTTCCTCGGTCTGTCGGCGAAGCTCTGTCGCCTCGCCGTCGCCCAGGAGGAAGAGGCTGGGGCGGGTGATGGCTTCGGGGAGGACTGGAGGCGCTTCTGTTTGCACGCGGGCGACCACTTCGGCGAAGTCCGACGTACCGAACTGCCAGGCGTACTTTCTCAGGCTGATGTCGAGGATCGCGTTGGCCCGGCCCACCAGCCTGGTCAGCGTGTTGAGCAGCCAGCCCGGTGCGCGCAGCATTGCCCCCATCTCACGTTGGAACAGCAGCGCCATGTCCGTGATCGGGGTGCTGGCGACCCATGCGACGATGCGCGGGTCCGCGGCGACGGCTTGCGCCGTGAAGTAGCCGCCGCCGCTCAACCCGTACGCCGCGATGCGCGGATCCGGTGAGGTCGCGTGTTGCTCCAGCCAGTCGATGCACGCGCGGATCGAGGTTGACGAATCGTGCCGAAACGTGAGCCCGGCAGCGGGAGTCGTGCCCTGGCCGGGCAGATCGACCATCAGCATGTTGTACCCGCGCTGCCATCCCGGATACCCGCCGTAGTAGAACAGGTCTTCCCGGAGGGTGTCTCCACCGCCGATCATGAGCACGGTCGGCCTCGGCGAGGTATCGACCTCGAGGTAGTACCCGGGGAGCGCTCCGTGCTCGAACGGAACCTCGATAGAACGGATGGGAACATCCCAGAGCGCGGCCGCCCGCGCGAATTCCTGTTCCATCTCCGCGACCTTGGTCTCCCACGCCTGCGCGCGGGGGTCCTCAAAATGGAGTGCGAAGCGTCGGGCGTAGGCGGCTCCGAATGCGGAGTGCCCCGCGGCCCGAACATTGCCTTCGCGTTCGAAGACGTTTGCGCGATGCGACAGGTACGCGCCCTGCCGGGAGAACGAATCGCGCCAGCTTCCCGGATCACCGTCCCTGACTGTCGAGATTGCGGAAAGAACCTCGCCAGGACCCATGCCGATGACCTGGCTGACGCCGAGTGTCCAGTTGAGCGCGAAGTCCATGTCGCTGTTCTTGAACTTCGTGCGCGTCGACTGACGTCGGAGCACCTCGCCTCGTTCACCCATCGCTACCTCCGACACGGCGGCATCGCCCGGTTCGCCGTCGGGCTCGAATCACCACGCAGCCCCGAGGCTATGCGGAATGAGGTGTCGTCACAATCCCTCAATCAACCTGTCCGGTCAGTACCGCTAGTTCCGTCGCCAGGGTTTCCCGCGCCTCTGCGCCGGATAGGTCGCCCACCAGTACCCTGACCGCCAGCCCGTCGGCCAACGCCAGTAATCGCCGGGCGATCGGTGCCGCCTCCGGGCGCGGGATCAGCAGTCGGACGCACTCGTCCTCCGTGCCCCTCTTGGTCTCGGCGAGAAGTCGCCCAATCTCCGGGTCGTCGACCGACTTGGCGAGATACGCATACCAGACGCTGGTGCCAAAACGGGTGTGAGGAGTATCGGGCACCGCGTGCAGGACGATGTGCCGCAGCCGGGTGATCGGGTCGCTCGGCAGTTCTTCGTAGGTCGCGTGTGCGCCGTCGATCATCGCGATGCAGGCGGCGCGGACCAACGAGTCCCGGGTGCCGAAGTGGTGCTGGACGCGTCCCACCGAGACCCCGGCCTGTTCGGCGACCCGGCGGAAGGTGACGCCTTCGATTCCGCCGTGTGCGATCAGAATCCAGACCGCCTTGATGATCTCGGACCGGCTCGCGTCCGAATCCTGAATGGCCACAGCTTCACCATAGCAATACATGCGTATGGTAGCGATGCTACGATACGTTTGTATTGCAGTTGGAAGGAGAGGCATGATCTCCCCGAAAGAATCCCCCAAGCCGCGGTGGCGCCTACGGCGCGCGGCGCTGGTCGTGGTGACCGCACTGGCCGCAGCGCAGGTGCTGAGTTGGTTCACCGATGACCCCCAGGTCGGGCAGTTCCGCACCGCGGCCAACCGCGCCGCCTACGAGGCCGCCTATGCCCAGGCCTTCACCCGGATGCCGAAACCCACCCGCACCATCGACGTCCAGACCTCGTTCGGCGTGGTCCGGGTCTACCAATGGGTCAACCCGGACGCACCCATCCTCCCCGTCGTGCTGCTACCCGGCCGCGGCTCCGGAGCCCCCATGTGGTCGGAGAACCTGCCTAGCCTGCTCGCCCAGCGCACGGTCTACGCCATGGACGCGCTCGGCGACGCCGGCCTGTCGGCCCAAACGGTGCCACTGACCAGCGCCGCCGATCAGGCGACCTGGATCGACGAGGTCCTGGGCGGGCTGGGCGTCACGAGGGCACATATCGTCGGGCACTCGTTCGGCGCCGCCAGCGCGGCGTCTCTGGCGGTCCACCGGCCCGGACGTGTCGCCAGCCTGACCTTGCTGGAACCCGCCTTCGTACTCAACTGGCCGCCGGTCAGCACGCTGGCCTGGTCCATTCCCGCCACCCTGCCGTTCCTGCCCCAGTCCTGGCGCGATGCAGCGGTCGCAAAGGTCGCCGGCGAAGATCCAGGGGCCATTGACCCCGACGATCCGATCGCCCGCATGATCACCCTGGGCAGCACCGGCTACTCGGCCGAACTACCCACCCCCAACCCACTGAGCGAATCGCAGTTGCGTGGCCTCACCATGCCCGTGTACGTGGCGATCGCCGAGTCCAGCCCGATCACCAACGGTGCGGATTCTATTCACAAGGCGGACCTGATCCCCGTGGTCGAGGCCAAGATCTGGCCGAACACCACTCACTCGTTGCCGATGCAGGTCCCCGAACCGTTGGCGGACGAGTTGGCCGACTTCTGGGCGCGTCACCATTCCTGAGTCAGGCGGCGAACCGGTGCCCCTTCGCACAAGAAGCCGGGTCGTTTTGTCGTGCGCTCTTGTTGGCGTCTCGGTAAACAACAGCTTTTCGAGACAATGCGGGGGATCTCGACCGGGCCCACTGGTCGGCAGACTCCCGTGCCCTCGCCCGGCGGCCAGCTCCTTGACGAGCGGGTACATCATTTTTCCGGCAGGTTCGCCTGGGACAGATACGCCGCCGCTCGACGCAGGACCTCGTTCTCCTGCTCTAGCAGCCGGATCCGGCGCTTCGCGTCGCGGAGTTCCTTGGCGTCGGCCTCGGTGGTCCCGGACCGGACGCCGTCTTCGACATCGGCGCGGTGCAGCCAGTTCCGCAGACAGGACTCGCTGATCCCGAAGTCCTTCGCGATCTGGGCGATCGGCGCCTCGCCCTTGCGGGCCACGGCCACGACGTCGTCGCGGAACTCTCTTGGGTGGGGTTTCGGCATGGCAAACATCCTTCCAGCAGGACCCCGCAGGGCCCCACAGATCGGTTGTCACCTACTCGTGCAGCAGTCCCGTGCCCGCGACTGGATCGTGGCCCGCCACCACTGCTGGCTCGGCGAGACCGACACTGACCGCAGCCAACGAGTTCTAGTGGACGTCGTCATCGGCAGCCTCCTCAACCAGCTCGAGCTTCAAGCGCCCGACGCCGTCGCAGGCATCCGCCCACGATTCGCAGCTACCGCCGAAACACTCGCCAAAGCTCTGTTCGACTGCCGCACCAAACACCCCGAGAGGCAAATCCTCCTCATCGTCGACGGGCTCGACCACATCGACCGAGTACGCGGACGCAACATAGGCGGAGGAGTCGCGGACCCTGTGCGAGCAGTGGTCGACCAGCTCGCCAGCATCGACATTCCCGCAGGCACCTGTCTTCTCTTCGCCAGCCAACCAGGCACGCACCTGGAGGGCGCCAACCCCGCCGGTGGCACGCCACTGACAGTGCCCCGCATGTCAACCGACGAACTATCCTCCCTCGCCGAGCGACACCAAGTACTCAAGGACCCCGGAACCGGCGCGCCCATCACGGAGAGCGACCGGCAGACCATCGTCGACCTCCTCGACACCCGCTCCAACGGGAATGCGCTGTACGCCACCTACCTCTGCCGCTATGCAACCGGCGCATCCCTCCTCGGCCAATCGGCAGCCGCACCTGCCACTGAGTATTCGGTCTTCTGAGCGCCATCGAAGGCGGGACCGGCGGCGTTGCTGAAGCCGTCTCACCGCACGCTGTCACAGGATGGCCACGCGTGGACCTTGAACTCGCAGCGTTGCGCGAGAGGTTCGGCACCGCCCGAACTTCGCCGGACTACCGCGATGTGGGCAACAGGTGTGTGGCGGTTCTGGAAGCAGTCGGTGAGGTGGTCTACGACAAAGAGAAGCACCTGCGCGCTGGCGAAGAAGTTCCGTCCCGTGAGAAGTCGAAGCAGCGCCTGGAGCGCTACGTCGAAGACTCGCTCGCCGGCAAAGAGAACGCCAAGGTGCGCGGTCTGGTGAGTATGTCAACTCGACTTGGCCCCACTAGGGCGGCTTGAGTTGGCCCCACCTGCGCGGGTGTGTGCGAGGCGGTAGCTGGTGGTACCGGTCTCGATGATGGTGGCGTCGTAGGTGAGCCGGTCGACGATCGCGGCGCACAGGCGGGGGTCGGTGAAGGTCTTGGTCCAGCCGCTGAAGGGTTCGTTGGACGCGATTGCGATGGCGGTCTTCTCTTCGCGTTCGGTGAGGACCTGGAAGAGGAGTTCGGCGCCACGCCGGTCGAGTTGGAGGTAGCCCAATTCATCCAAACAGAGCAGGTCGACCCGGCCGTAGCGGGCGATGACTTTGGTGAGTGCTCGGTCGTTCTCGGCTTCGGCGAGCTCGTTGACGAGCCGGGAGGCGAGGACGTAGCGGACCCGGTAGCCGGCTTCGGCGGCGGCGGTCCCGAGCCCGATCAGCAGGTGCGTCTTCCCGGTGCCGGAGTCGCCGATCAGGCACAGCGGTCGGCCTTTGGCGACCCATTCGGCGCCGGCGAGGGTGTTGATCACCGCCGGGTTCAGGTTCGGGTTCGCGGCGTAGTCGAGTTCGTCGAGGCGTTTGGGTCGGGGGAAGCCGGCCTCGTGGACCCGGCGGGCGCGGCGGCGTTCGTCCCGGTCGTCACACTCGGCGAGCAGCAGCTCGGCGAGGAAGCCTTGGTAGGTGTGCTGCTCGCGGGCGGCGACCTGGGCGGCGTGGGCGGCTTGTTCGCGGATGGTGGGCAGCCTGAGGGTGCGGCAGGCGGTGTCGATCGCGACCTCGACGGCCTGGTCGGTGAGCAGGGTCATGTGGGGTTTCCTCCGGTGAGCAGGGTGTCGTACACCTCGACGCTGGGCAGCGGCCGGGTGTCGGTCGGGTAGCTGATGTGGCCGTCGGCGCCGACCAGGCCGAGCTGGGGCCGGGCCTCGCCCGCGCGACGAACCTCGACAGCGACCGCTTCCGGCGACAGTGCCCCGCTTGGAGGGCGGCTTCGATGCCGGTCAGGACCTGGCGGTGGGGATAGGTACGGTGCAGCAGCAGGGCTTCGACCAGGGCCTGGGTGCCGGTCTTGTCGCCGTAGCGGGCCTTGGCCGCGGTCCAGTACCGCTCGTGGGTGCCGGTGAACACCCCGGCCTTGCGTGCCTGGACGAGGGCGGTCGCGCCGGGCAGCGCCCCGGGCTTGTAGGCCAGCACCTCGAGGTAGTGGTCCAGCACCAACGTGACGCTGCCGCGGATCGTGGAGCGTTCGTGTTCGGCGATCAGCCGGGGCCCGTCGAACACCTGCACGGTGGTCGCCCTCAGCAGGACCCGGACCTGGCGGCCGACGTAACGGACCGGTACCGAGTACTGGCATTGCCGCACCGTCACCCTGGCGTGCCGGTCGACCCTGGGGCGCAGGCTGATCCCGGTCTCGAACGGCTCGGTCGGCAACGGCCGCAGCAGGACCTGTTCGGTGGCGAAGTCGTCCCCGACCAGGGAGGTGCGTTGCCCGACGCGGCGGTGATCATCCTTCGCGTCGCACCGGGCGAGGTAGGCGTTCAGCTCAGCCAGGGTCTCGACCTTGGGCATGGGGACGGTGTGGTTGCGGCGGAACCGGCCTCCCTCGCCCTCGACCCCGCCCTTCTCGTGGGCCCCTTCGACACCGGGCCGGCAGTAGAACACGTCGAAGCCGTAGTGGGACCGGAACAGCACCCATCGGTCGGACTCGACCCTGGTCCGGCCGGTCAACACCCTGGAGACGGCCGCTTTCAGGTTGTCGTAACGGATATGCACGAACGGGATCCCGCCCAGCTGCTCGAACGCGTAGCGGTGGCCGTCCAGGAACGCTTCCTGCGAACACGTCGCATACGCGCGATGGACCGCCTTGCCCGAGTACGACATGCGTAGCGTGAACATGAACACCTTGGTCTTCACCCCGGCCAGCACGATCCACAGATCAGCGAAGTCGACCTCGGCCTCGGCACCGGCCGGGTGGGTTTGCGGGACGAACACCTCAGCCAGCGGCTTGCCGGCCTCGGCGGCGATCCGTGGCCGGGCCTCACGCACATAGTCGCGGACCGTGGAGTAGGCCACCACCAGCTGGTGCTCATCCAGGAGTCGTTCCCGGATCCGCAGCGCGGTGTGACGCTGCTTCCGCGGGGCGTCCAGATCCTGCCGCAGCATCGCGTCGATCAACGGCTTCACCGGGTCCAGCACCGGCGCGGTACGGACCGGCACCTTCCGCGGCGGCGGTTCCGCCGACGCGAGCGCCTGGCGGACCGTGCGCCGGTGCACCCCATGCCGCACCGCCAACTCGCGGATCGACACATCCGGATCATCCCGACGGTCCCGACGGATCGCTTCGAACACCCTGACACGACTCCCACCAGACACTCCGGCCCACCCTCACGCTCATCGACGAACTTGCCGTCGACCAGCGTCCAGGTGGGGCCAGATCAGACCGTCATAACCGCCCCGGAGTGTCGCGGCCGGGGCCAAATCAGGCCGTCACGGTGGGGCCAAATCAGAGTGTCATTTCCAGTCTGGCGACTAAAGTCATCGAGCTAGCCCACAGCATCAAGCATCAGACTGAGCCCACACGCCGAGACTCGGGCATAGCCGCTGACGCCACCGTGTTGCTCGTGAACATCCTGCGGCGGGCAGAGCAGGACTTCTAGCTGTGGGGTCCGTGCGGAACCGCGCCCGTGCCTGACGTCGCCGAGCGAGGATGCTAGGCAGCCGCAAGCACGTCTACAAGCGCAGCCGTGTCACTGAGCAACGTCGTGTTGTAGCGTTGGCCGACCTTTCCCCGCCGCAGTCGGTGAACCCACTGCTTCTCGGTGACCACCACATCGCAGTACCCGGCCGCGACCGGCAACGCCACGATGTCGTTGAAGTCGTTCAGCTCCCACTTCTGTTCGGACTGGCGGAGCTTGGCGGATCGCATGATGTTCGTCACGTACCGGGTAGGGAGATCGTCCATGAACTGCCATATCCCGGTAGGGCCCATGCCCTCGATGAAGCCGTCCCAGGTCATCCCAATGCGCTCGAGAGCTTCGGTGACTACCGGCCGGATGTCACCAAGGTCTGATGCACGAACGGCTAGGTCGAGAAGAGCTCCCGACAACCCTTGATCGCGGATCGCAGCGGCGATGGAGTTCTCGTAGTCGACGTACCGCTGCGCAAGATCGGTGCTCGAAGGATCGAACCCTGCAGCGCGCGAGGTAGCTGGACCCATGCGTAGAAGCTCCCGCTCGGCAAGGTCGTTGAACAAGCGCTCGACCGTGATGAGTTCAGGCGGGGACAGCTTCTTGCCACTGTCCGGCAGCCTGCTGGGATCGAAGGACGGCAAGGTCACACCGCCAGCGGTGATGTGACGCAGCCCAGTACCGAACACCGGGTGCTGCTGAGGTTCCTCGGGGCGGCCAAACCGGCGGTTGAGTGCCCGGTCGATCTCGGCGGGAAGCAAGGCGTGCGGACGAGCCATCGCGTGTTGCTTCGAAAGCTCAAACATGAGGTCGGCCACATCGAGCCGAGATCGGTGATCGGCACGTCTGGCCGTCTCCAGGTACCGGTAGATATCGAGCGGAAACGAGGCTGTGCCTGAGGCTACGGCGGCCTGAGCTGAAGCCAACGCACCGACGAACCGTGCTCCGTCGCGATGGCCGGTCGCGGCGCGCGCGAGGTCGATCCACTTGTTTTGGTCGAGATATACGCGGAGCACAGCTACGCTCCGTCCTGCGGTGACGCTGCTTCCGCTCGCGCAGCAGGCAACGCTGCTTGTGACTCCGGCTCGGTCGCGTACCACTCGCGCGGGATGAGCGCATTGCCATCGCGCCACGTCTCGATGATCGAGTCCTGGAACCAGTCATCGGCGAAGTCCGCGTGGTCGAAGGCGATGATCTGCAGCTCGCCATCCAGTTGGGTGACCACGTCGTACATCATTCGGTACAGCTTGCGGGTGTTGTCCCGATCGGTATCGGACATTTCGGAGAGGTCTCCCCCGCGCTCGCGGTCTCGGGGGAAGAAGGCTTGGCTGGGCTGGTCGAGGACGATGAACCGAGGTACCGGTCGGTTTGCGTCGATGAAGTAGCCCTGCAGCGCCAGGTAGGCGGTGAGGTGGTAGCCAACCCAGCTCATGCCGCTACCGATAGCACCGGCGTCCATGTAGGCCGGGCCCTGGAGGGTGTCGGCCACGATCGTGAGGCGGTAGGGATCGATCCGTACTCCGTGCTCGGAGTGTTCCAGAGGCAAAGCCTGAGCAAGCTCAGTCATACGTCGGCCGACGATGTTGAGCAGAGAGTTCATCGCGGAGCGCAGCGCCTCGGGGTCCAACTCTTCGGTGAGCTTCGCAGCCTTGTCCTCAAGGGCTTCGACGATACGTTCCAAGCCTGCGATGGTGTCATCACTTGCCACGGTGGTTGTGTCGAGGAACTGGGCGATGCGACCTCGGACGTAGCTCTGTTGGTCCCAGGTTCTTTGCGCACGCGCACGAAGGTCATCGGTGCGCGCGAGCTCTTCCAGCGATGTGTTGATGTCAGCTAGTCCTGCGCGCACTTGGGTGCGGGCTTGGAGGAAGTCAGCGCGGGTTTGCGTGATGCGTGGCTGGTCACGTTGAGCTAGCTCGATGCGACGTGCGACGCGGCCGAGCGTTTGTCCGATGGCATCGTGCGCACCGGTTTCGGTCAGGATGGTCTGGCAGACCGGGCAAGTGGCCTCTGCGTCGGTTGCCTCTGGGATGAGACCGATGGAGGCAAGCCGGACGCGGTGCTCGTTGAGTTCCGCGCTGTACTCGGTGCCAACTCGGGCGAACTCGTCGAGACCGCGGAGCTTGTCGTTGATGTCTCGCAGCTCATTGCGTAGTTCGCCCCGACGCGCGATGAGACCTTCGGTCTCGGCGTCCCGGTCAACGTCGTCGATGTGTGTCGGGGGTTGTTCCGTTTCGAGGACGGCTGAGAGGAGCGCGATTGCGTCGCCGGCATCGGCGGGTGCGGCATCCGCCGGGAGCAGTCCGCTGGCCCGCGCATCAGCGATGAGCCCCGCCGCACGTCCAACGCTCAACTCTCTCGCCGAACGGGCCTCGGCAAGGCGCGCTTCTTGGCGTCGGATGTCGCGGCGGAGTTCGGAGAGCTGCTCACGTTTGCGGAGCGCATCCGGTCCTTGGGCGCCGAGGAAGTAGGGGAACGTGTCTCGAATGGCCTGCTTCTGGAAGTCGCGGTTCTGGTGGTGGAAGAGGAGGTCTGGGTTCGCGACCTCACCCTGTCCTTGGAAGTTGTAGTACAGCGAGTGGCGGAAGTTCGCGGCGAGGGCTCGGCGGGTGTGCCCTTCGGCAGGCACGTGGAGGTTCTCTTCGATCCCGATCAGGCCACCCAAATAGTCCACGAGGTCGTCCGTGTTCGCATTGGCTTCGAGCACCGCAAGTTCGGGGATCTCGCTCTCCCCAATCGAGAGCATGACCTGGGATGTGGTCACTCCGTGGGCGGGCGCTGGACGTCCGACGAAGAACTGCGCTCCGCCAACGTGTGCAAGCAGCCCGTACCAAGCCACGGTCTTCTGGATCGGGCCGAGCGGAACATGAGGACTGTCGCCACCGAGCAGGAAGCGGAGGATGCCGATAATGCTGGTCTTGCCTGTGCCAGACTCGCCCGTAATGATGTTCAGCCGTCCTGGCCGGAAACGAATTTGACGGATATCACCGTTGCCGTTGTAGAGGACGAGCGCATCGAGTTGCATCACGGCATGACTCCCCAGTAAGCGAGGGTGGTGGCCTCATCGGAGTCGGAGCCTCCAAACCACCGTCCAAGAAACTCGGCAGCTTTCACGCAGTCCGTCCAGTCGGTCGTTGGGCGAAGCGTGCGGGGGCGGCGACCGAGATTGCCTACGGCAATCGAGCCCGGTGAACTGGTGAGGGCGGTGCGCCGAAGCCCGTAACTGATGGCAGCTCCCGTGAACGGTCGGAAGGCTTGGACCCGGCTAGCGAAGTCCATGAGAATCACCGGATTGCTTCGGAGCCACGACCACATCGATGCTGCAGTAGTACCTGGCAGCGCATCACGGGTGGGCTTGTGCAGCGCGCTGGGCAGGATGAGGAACGCGAATGTGACTGGCATCGCGGTCCCTGCCTTAGCCTCGTATGCCGCGCATGCCTTGTTGAGTAGGAGTGCGCAAAAGGCTGGATTGAAGAGTGTGCTGGTCTCGGAGTCCGCGGACCGGACCGGAGTAGCGATGCTCATGCAACCTCCGCCGTATCGGTGACCCCTTGCGCTTCGGCAAGGCGGTGCTTTAGGAGGTCGACCCAGTCCGGATGCCAGCCGATCTGTAGTCGATCGGCGAGGATGTGCAGCGACCCAAGTGGGATGTAGCCCGACTGGACCCCCGCACGAATCTCAGGCAGGGTGCGCTCCTGGAGTCGCCCGTATGTCGTTCGCGCAAGCGTCCGCTTGCCAGCTTCGTCGGTGTTGTCGCCGTCCGGTTCCTCTTCGAGCGGGAGGAACACCCGCTCCCACTCCTCGATCAGGCGTCGGTCGTACTTGTCCAGTTCGCCGATCGCGAGCAACTGTTCGCGTTGCCAGCGGGACCGCTGGAGGAAGGCCCGATTGTGGTCGTACACCGCCTGTCGGATGCGTTCGTGGTGTAGGAGGATGATCTTGAGCTGCTCGACGAAGACTCGATCGTCACCCTCAACCTCATCAGAGGTTGGCTTAGGCTCGTCGCCATAGTCCAGGGGCAGGTTGTCATCACGGAGCGTCTGGGCAATCAGGTGCAGCTGGTCCTCGATCTCGCTGATGTCGATCCAGTCCGCTTCGCCGCGGGCGACCTTGGTGAGGTGGGCCATGGTGCGACCGTGCCACCACCCGCGCAGCCGATCAACCAGCGGACCCCGGCGACGCTGCACCGCCGCCTTTCGGACTGTGGCGATGAGTTGCTCGGTGAGCTGTTCCCCAGTCGCTGCTGCACCCAGCACGACGACCCGCTGCAGGAACTGGGTGCGCTCAGCTTCGCTGAGTAAGAGGTACCTCGCGTAGTAGTCGGCCGATGCAGTGTTACCTCCCACTTGGGCGACGCCGTCAAGCTTCTCTCGGGCGGTCGCAACATCGTCACGGCTGCGGGTCGGGCCGAGCAGACTCGCTGCTGTGCCGGGCTGCGCGCTAGCCGTGGTGAAAAGGAAGCACGCGGAACCTTCGTCTGAGGTCTCAATCCAGTTGTGCAGCGTCTTCCAAAGGTCCGGACTTGCATCACCGAGTGAGCCCTGCCGCCCAACATGATGCTTCGTCTGCCAGAGTTCCTGCGGCCGCCCCTCGATCTCGAACGTGATGTCATCCACCGTCTCAAGGGAGAGCTTGAGGCTGTCCTCGGTGTCCATCCGCTGCAGGGCGATGAGTAGGGCGTACTCGACCTGAGCAAGGTAGCCGAGCGCAGAGCCCGCAGCACCGAAGCGGTTGCTGTCGACGCTGCTCATGAACAGACACTAGCGGGAACGGAGCCCGAGCAATGATCAGAACCTGTGGATGGTCCTCGGCGGGGTGACGTGAAGGAGCGCACCTCCCCGAGGATGATCTGAAGTCCGAGTAGCTCTGATCAGGACCGGCGTTGACGCGCTGGTTCGGGAAGGTACGCCCATGCTTACGGTAGTCCACGACGAGAACGAGTCCAACGAGCACGCCCCCGCCGCGGTGGGTGGGTCGATGCTGGACGAGTTGGCCCGGGAGGGTGCCCGGCGGATGCTGGCTGCGGCGTTGCAGGCTGAGGTCGCCGCCTACATCGAGCAGTTCGCCGACGAGCTCGACGCCGACGGCCGGCGGCTGGTGGTCCGCAACGGCTACCACCAGCCGCGGGAGGTGGCCACCGCCGCGGGTGCGGTACCGGTCCGGGCGCCGCGGGTCAACGACAAGCGCGTCGATGAGGCCACGGGTGAGCGGCGGCGGTTCTCGTCGGCGATCCTGCCGGCGTGGGCGCGGAAGTCGCCGCAGGTGGCCGACGTGCTGCCCTTGTTGTACCTGCACGGGTTGTCCAGCGGGGACTTCGTGGCTGCCCTGGAGCAGTTCTGCGGGTCGGCGGCGGGGTTGTCGGCGGCGACGATCACCCGGCTCACCCGGCAGTGGCAAGACGAGGCCCGCGCGTTCCACGACCGGTCGCTGGCGGGGGTCGATTATGTGTACCTGTGGGTGGACGGCATCCACCTGAAGGTGCGGCTGGAGGCCGACAAGGTGTGCCTGCTGGTGATGATCGGGGTCCGTGCCGATGGCAGCAAGGAACTCGTCGCGCTCGCCGACGGGTACCGCGAGTCGGCTGAGTCGTGGGCCGACCTGCTGCGGGACTGCAAGCGCCGCGGCATGCAGGCCCCGGTCCTGGCGGTCGGGGACGGCGCGCTGGGCTTCTGGAAGGCGCTCCATGACGTGTTCCCCCAGACACGGGAGCAGCGGTGTTGGTTCCATAAGCTCGGCAACGTGCTGGCCGCCCTGCCGAAGTCGGCCCACCCCGCCGCGAAGAAGGCGCTCGCCGAGATCTATGCCGCCGAGGATGTCGACCATGCCCGGGCCGCCGCCAAGGCGTTCGCCGCCGAGTACGGCGTCAAGTGGCCCAAAGCCGCCGCGAAGATCACCGACGACCTCGACGTGCTGCTCGCGTTCTTCGAGTTCCCCGCCGAGCACTGGGTCCACCTGCGGACGACCAATCCGATCGAGTCGACGTTCGCGACCCTCCGGCTCCGACAGCGGGTCACCAAGGGACCCGGGTCCCGGGCGGCGGGGATCGCGATGGCGTTCAAGCTGCTCGAGTCGGCCCAGGCCCGCTGGCGAGCCGTGAACGCTCCCCATCTGGTCGCCCTCGTCCGCGCCGGCGCCCGCTTCACGAAGGGCAAACTCGTCGAACGACCCGCCGAATCAGCAACCGACGAGCAAGCCGCCTGACACGCCCATCCACAGGTCTTGACGATTCCTCTCGAGCTCGGGCGACGACCCAACAACGAACTGGCCACCCGCTACCGCGCCTGGCTCAACGCTGCTTGACACGGAATAGGAGCATCACCTCCCGGCTGGTCGACATTGATTGGCGTGGACAGACGATCGGGATCGTCCAGCAGAAGACACGCAATCCGTTGACCTTGCCGCTGCCGCCTCTGGTGACGGCCAGGCTCGCCGACTACGTCCTCAACGAACGACCCGACTCACCCGACGACCACGTGTTCCTACGGTCCAAGGCCCCGCACACCCGGCTGGCTGGCCACGCCTCGATCTACAAGGTGACAGCCGACACGTTCCGCACGGCCGGAGTGACCGAGGTGAAGGCCGGCACCCGGCTGCTGCGGCACAGTGCCGCGTCCAGGCTGCTGCGTGCGACGGTTCCGTTGCCGACGATCGCGGCGGTCCTCGGCCATGCCAGCCCGGAGTCGACCAATCTGTACCTCAGCGTCGATACCGCCCGGTTGCTCGGGTGCGTTTTGCCGGTCCCGAACGGGACCCGGTCATGAGCACTTACGGATTCACCAGTGCATTCGCCGCGCAACTGGAGGAGTACCTGGCGTTCAAGCAGAGCATGGGCTGCTACGGCACGTCCCGATATTGGTACCTGCGCAGGTTCGACGCCTACTGCGCCCAACACGATCGCCGGGTTTTCGACCGCGACACGGTCGAGGGGTGGGTGAGCGAGCAGATCGACCGGTCGGGCCGGTACCGGTCCTGGATGTCCTACATCCGCGACTTCGGCCGCTGGCTGCAGGCCCACGGACACTCGAACGCCTACGTGCTGTCCGACCGTTGGAAAGCCCCCTTCGTTCCGGCCCACCCCTACCTGCTCACCACCGATGAGATCGACCGGTTCTTCGCCGCGGCGGCACACCTTGAAGCGCAGTCACCGTGGCGGTGGCAGGCGACCGCGTTCTTCACGCTGATGCACTCGTGCGGGCTGCGGACCGGCGAGGCCCGCGCGCTACTCACCGACCACGTCGACCTGCACGCGGGGCACCTCGACATTGTCTGGTCCAAAGGCAACCGCAGCCGCCGGCTGCCGGCAACCGGCGACGTCGTCGAGGTGCTGACCGCCTGCGACAAGGCATCACGCCAACAGTTCCCCTCACGAGGAACGTTCTTTGTTTCCGCCACCGGTAACACGGTCACGGCCTCGGCGGTCGGGTTGGTGTTCCACCGCATCTGGGACCAGGCCGGGCTACCGTGGCCTGCCGACGGCAGCAATCCACGCCCGTACGACTTCCGGCACCACTTCGCCTACGCCAACATCGAACGCTGGATGACCCAAGGCACCGACGTCACCGCGATGCTGCCCTACCTGTCGCGCTACCTGGGGCACGCGACCTTCGATTCGACGTTCTACTACGTGCACACTTCGCCCGACTTCATGCGCGGCTACGCCGACCTCGCCGCCGCCGGCCAGACGCTGCTGCCGGAGGTGGGGTTCGAATGAAACGATGCGATCCGAACACCGACGCCCCGAACTTGTGGAGCTTCGCCAGGGACTACCTGCACGCCTACCTACCCAAGGCACGCAGCCTGTCACCGAAGACGATCGAGGCCTACCGGATCAGCCTGGAATGCTTCCTGGGCTACCTCGCCGAGGCCGACCACGTCGACCGCGCCCAGGTCAGCTTCGACCACTTCGACCGGCAACACCTGAAAGGCTGGCTGGCCTGGATGGCCGAGGAACGCCACTACGCGCCGAGGACCATCGGGCTACGGCTCAGCGCGATCAAGGCGTTTCTGGCCTACTGCTCCCATGAGGACGTCACCCTCGTCGCGCTCCACCAGGCCGCCAAGGTCCTGCGGGCACCGGCCAGCCCCAGAACACCCATCGAGTACCTCACCGAACCCGAAACCCGGGCCGTCCTGGCCGCGTTCACCGGCGCCACAGCCAAGTCACGCCGGAACCGGATGCTGCTCATCCTGCTCTACGACACCGCCGCCCGGGTCAGCGAGCTCACCGACCTGACCCTGCACGACCTGGCCCTCACCCCACCCGGCCACGTCACCCTGACCGGCAAGGGGAACAAGACCCGCACCGTGCCGCTCACCGACAAGACGATCGCGCACCTGCGCGTCTACCTGACCGAGTTCCACCCGAATCAGACCCAGCTGCCGGCAACCAGACCCTTGTTCTACAGCCTCCATCGCGGGCAGCCGACACCACTATCGGCCGACACCGTCGCAGCCATGCTCAAGGCCGCCGCCCACACTGCTCGCACGACCTGCCCCACCGTGCCCGAACACATCCACTGCCACATGCTGCGCAAGACCAAAGCCATGGACCTCTACCAGCAAGGCATCCCGCTGCCCATCATCATGCGCCTGCTCGGCCACGAGAACACCTCGACCACGGCAGCGTTCTACGCGTTCGCCACCCTGGACATGATGCGCAAGGCCGTCAACGCGGCCACCCCCGCCATCGCCACCCCGACAACGCAACCCCTCACCGAAGAAGCGCTCCGAGCCCTCTACAGCCTCCGATAAGGACCACGAAGCTAAGCCGAGGAATCAGCCGGCGACCCCCTCACGGGCAGGCCAAACGACGATTCCTCGGCTTAGCGCCAACCTCGGCGTAATCGCTGTGATGGACGACGCCGGTGACGTCCTGGCACGCCCGCTCGCGGACCCACAGGGCCATTTCGAGGGCATCCAAGGGCAGCTCGGTGGGCATCCGGTGATGGGTCCGCCACCCGACGATCCGCCGGGAAAACACGTCCTTGACCAGCGCGGTGAACGCCATGCCGGCCCACGTGGGCACGTACGTGAAGTCCACGATCCACAGCTGGTTGGGCCTGCTCGCGGTGAAGTCCCGGCCGACCAGGTCCGGCGGTCGCGGCGCCGACCCGTCCGGTCGAGTCGTGACGAACTTCTTGCCCCTGACAACGCCCTGCATCCCGTGGGCGCGCATCAGCCGGGCCACCTGGCACCGCGGTGCGACCACCCCGTCGCGCTTCAACAGGTGCCACATCTTCCGATACCCGGCCACCCCACGACCCTTGGTCTTGTCAGCCTGGATCGCCTCGATCCGTTCCCACACCGCTGCATCCGACAGCGACCGCTTGGACGGCTTGCGGGCCTTGAACGCGTAGTAGCCTGACGGGGCGACCTGCACACCGTGCTCGCTGAGCACCCGGCAGATCGGCTCGACCCCGAACCGGACCCGATGGTCGTCGATGAACGCGACTACCAAGGCAAACGCGGGTCGAGCTCCCGCGCGAAGAAACTCGAAGCCGCCAACAAGATCTCGTTGGCCCGCCTCAACTCCCGGACCTCACGCTGGAGTTCCTTGATCTTCGTCGCGTCATCGCTGGTCGTCCCCGGACGAACGCCGGCGTCGATGTCGACCTGCTTCATCCACCCCCGCAGCGTGTCCGGGTTCACCCCGACCTTCGTCCCGATCCGCGCGACCGCAGCCGTCACCGACAAGGTCGGCTCCTCCACCCTGGCCTCCTGCACGAGCCGGACCGCTCGCTCCCTCAGCTCCTGGGGGTACTTCCTCGGTGCTGGCATGGTCTGCATCCTTTCGCGGAATCAGACCCTCCACGACACCCGGGGCGGTTCATCCTGACCGCCCGGGACTTCTCCTCATCCGTGAACTTCTTCGGCACTACTGCATCCTTCCTGACCGGAAACGATGCGGCAGGAATCCCGGACGCTTCACCCCGCAGCAACTGGGTTTCCGCGCTCGACAACACCACCGGCTCCGCCTCCGCCGGCTCCAGCCGTGGGATCTCATCGGCGACGAACGCCGCTGGCGTCGGATGCGTCTGCTCTTCCTCCTGCGGCTCCACAGCCATCAGTGTTTCGGTCATCATGACCCCTCCTGCCCAACCGGGCCGTGGGGCCAGTTACACCGTCACTGCGATAGACCCCATCACTGGGCGAGTTCAAACAAGCGTTCGCCTGCGAGCGGATCGTGGTGGTGGCCGACAAGGCCATGAACACCGCCAACAACCTCGGGGCGTTGGCCCAGCACGGGGACGGCTGGATCGTGTCCGCCTCCGCCCGGGGAGCCGACAAGACCTTGAAGGCGTGGCTGCTCGACCCCGTCGGCTGGACCGGCGACGACAAGGTGCGCACGAAATCGATGATCGTGACCCGTTCGGTGCCGGTCACGATGTACGGGGTGCCGAACGTGCCCTTCAACGTGACCGAGAAAGTCGTGGCCCGCTGGTCAGCCGCAGCGGCCGAGCGTGACCGGCTGATGCGCCAAGAGATCCTGGCCCACGCCGAAGCGTTGGCTGCTGACGAGGCCAGGTATCGGGCCTCCAGTAAGCGGGGGGTGAAGAAGTACATCACCGCCGAAACGATCGACCCCGCCACCCGGGAACTGATCACCGGGAAACGGACCAGCCTGTCGGTGGACCGGGCCCGCGCCGACGCTGAGGCTGTGTTCGACGGCTTCCAGCTGGTCCGCACCTCCGAAACCACCCTTGCTGATACCGCGATCCTGGACCGATACCGCCAACTGTGGCGCATCGAACAAACGTTCCGGGTCAGCAAGACGGACCTGAACAGCCGCCCGGTCTACGTCCGGACCCGGGCCCATATCGAGGCCCACTTCGCGCTCTGCTTCCTCGCCCTGCTCGTCACCCGGTTGTTGGAACGCTGGACCGGCCTGCCCGCCGCACAACTGCTCGACGCCGTACGCCACCTCGACGCCATTCCCGTCGGGGGACGCCAGCGCGGCGTCCATGCGGTACTCCTCGGGCGTCAGCGCGTGGACGATCCGGCGGCTCGGCCAGGCCTTGCCCAACCCGGACGCCGCCACCAGGATCCCGAACCCGTTCCGGGTCAGGATTTCCACGATCTCGCGTTGGCGCTGCAGGTGCAGGGGCACGTCCCCACCGTACTGGCACGGAGGTCGCCACCGGCCTTCCGGTCGCGTGCCTGACAAGGGCTCGACGATCCATTGAGACTCAGGGTCTCCTCGGGGGTGTCACGCGCAGTGTGCCGCCTTATCGCGTGATAAGCCCGCGTTGCCCAGGGACGGAGCCCTCGATAGCCTTCCGCCTGATCGGGGTGGAGTCTGTCTCCGTCCGGGGGGACAAGAGGCCC
>ERZ724517.395-NODE-395-length-27154-cov-6.407174_pt1 | contig 27154 bp, 27 predicted proteins | sample MGYA00376050_ERZ724517 | MGnify/ENA primary metagenome ERZ724517 (study PRJEB28724, sample SAMN07190886) | activated sludge metagenome | isolation source: activated sludge of sewage treatment plant in Hong Hong | place: USA: Christiansburg, Virginia | collected... | reverse complement strand
TGGTTTAAATATAAAGGAGAATATTCAAGATAATTTTGAGAAGAAAGAAAGTATCGAAACCCCACTAGAAAAATTAGGCTTTGAGGTTTTCAAAAGATTTTATAATGATTTTGGAGTTATTAAAAAAGAAGATGGAAAGATAGCAGATCCACTTATTAGTGATAAGTATATTGACTGAGTAGGATGTGCAAGACAATATCCAGGTGAGGTTATTGTAAAGTTTAGATTATTTTATAATAGTAATGAGACAAAAATTCACGAACGAGGAACTTTCAAAACGGACCAAGAAGAATATGATTGGCACAATCAAAACAGCAATGCACCAAAAGGAATTATCGCAACCACTAAAACTGATAATAAAGGATTCAGAAGAGATACCATATACGATATGGCCACAAAAACTCTCACAACTAACGAATACCAAAATAATGACTTTACTAAGAAAATAAGCTCCAAAACTATTGAGGATGAAGCTTCTATTACAGGATTCTTAGACAAGGTACAATGAAGCGTTTCAGGATTCGTAAGGGATGATGATAGATGAGGAGAAAGTCAAAAAAAGAATCAATAAAAGAAATAAGAAATTATCTCCACTTCACAATATAGATCTCTTTACTCAAATCTCTACATGCTTTGGGTTTAATAAGCTTGATGTTGGTAGCTCATCGAGTTTTTTTACAATCACTCACGAACTCATCAAATCAAGGTCCCATAAATATTTTCATAGCAAATTTACCTCCTTCTTTGAGATAAGTTTCATACAGCCAGAGTGTATCTTCAAGTACTGCAATACATCTCATAGCATCTATACCTTTGAAGCCAATGGTATTTGGTGCTAGATCAGAAAGAATACAATCAAATTTTTCTACATTATATTCTTCAAACAATTTTTTACAAGCTTCACGATCGGTAGCATCTACTACAGCTGTTACCACTCATCTCAAATTTACTTTAACTGGTTGTATGTCAAGTCATATAGTAAGAAAATCAAGATTTGCTCATAGTTTTTTGGAAGTATATTGTAATCGGCTACCTGGACTACATCATATATCCAATACTTTTTTGACTGACTTGTCTAAAAGTTTATACTTCAAGTCAATCTCCTCGAGCTTATAAATTGATCTTGCAACAAAATTCTCTCATTTTGCTTTTTTGAAATAATGGTCTTGAGGTTTGAATCAGTGGTCAGCCATAATACGAATACCGAAATAGAATAGCTTATACTATAATTTAATTGAGTAGTAATACAATATTTGCTTATCGCTATTCTCCCAAATCATATGATTCAGATTATTTTTAACCTTACAATTACCCAATATGTATATTCGTCAAATAAACAAAGAATCCAAAAAATCAAATACTACGTTGTGGACAATTGTAGGAATATGCGCTGGTATAGCAATCACGGCTGCTGCATATGGTATCTTCAATCTGTCATGGGGAACGCCGTTGGGAACATCTCAATACGATACAGGAACGAATAAAGGTATTATTCCTAGTATTGGTGATTATCTATTTGGTGATGCGAGTGGTGAATTATTTAGTGGAGATACCAAATCAGGCACAATAGTTAATACATGAATATCACTTACGTGAGCAATTACAGGTGATATTTTGACTATCTACCCTACTGGTTATGTAGATCAATTCAACAAAGCTGTGATGATTTTACAAAATGATTCATTGGTAAATACGTATGTAGATACTGACAATCTCACGATGAGTGGCTATACTAATATATCTATCAATAATATTCCCAATACTGTGGTCTCTCCAAAACTCTTACTTCAAGGTAAAGTTAGCCCGACTATTGAGAATCTTTATATTCTAGGTACCACTGCGGACGGCGCATTTTTATTTGAACCAATAAACTTTAAAGATAATACTTGGGCTTTTCAGCTTGATCCAAACAATGATAACATCAAACCATGAATTAATAATTATTATATAATCTGAAAAAGAGAAGACAATATGTATAATATACAATATGCTATAGTAAAAACATATGAAACAGATGAATTTTCTGCGACTCTTGATAAGATCTGTCTTCTAGATCTGTGCAGCGATCCGAGTCTTAGCAAAAAAACTCAAGCAAATAGTACTACAATTTTACAACAAAGCGATGATGCCAAAACAGTTATTCAGATTATTCCCAATATATCAATTATAAAAGGCACAAAGTGTGCAAATTGAGATGTGGCATTACAACAAGTCAAAAAAATTGGAGATAATTATCTAAGAGTAAGTAAAGGTTGTGACTACGAATCACAAGGAGTAAGTCAGTCTTTTGTGGACAAAAACAACATCCCTGTCACTTCGAGCAATGCTAACCTTGGAAATATTCCAAAAGTTCTTCAGTTCGGAAATATCAAATATATACCAACAATAACGTTTTCTAGGAAACCAAGCCCGTTTACCAAGATCAACCAAATAAATAGTAACTACATCATTAAAGACATTTTCGATAAAAAATATTTAGAAAATGAATATAGATTTGAACTTCCTGATAATTTATTCGTGTACTACACTCTCGATAAAACTCAACTCAATTACATGAGACCTTCAATCAGCAATGGTATGTATAAAGTTATACCTAAAGCGGTATCACGAATGAATAAAAATATTGTATATACTGTTTCTTCTTCAGATATTGGCTTACATGATGCTATTGTAGCACATTTTAAAGGCAGTACAATCTCCAATCCTACTAACTGTTCAAATGCTAAGCCCAACGATGATCCACTTGCTAAATTTGGTATACGACCAATCGATGCAAACTATGACGTGATAGGTTTCCGAGACTGCTATGGAGTTCAATAAAGACTATTGACAAATCATTTCAAATAATAACTATCAACTCCCTCAAGTTTTCTTGAGAATGTTCTTTAACAGTTTTACTACGCAGTAACAAAAGGTATTTTCAAATAACAAACAAAAAAAACAAAACTATGTCGAGATTAAAAGAATTATTAGAGTTAAAAAACATTACAACAGAAGAACAAAAAAAAGAAGTAGAATTTTTTATAGGATATTTGGCTGACACCAATATAGATGCTATGAAAGAGCAATATGAATTAGAAAATGAGGTTAATGCTCTCAAAGAAGATCTGGAACAAAAAGCATCAAATCCTTTTCGTAATCCAGAAGTAGCAAGAATATATAATAAAATTATTAAAATTGATTACAAAAATGACATTAGATATCAGAACTGTATCAAACTAAAAAAATTATTAAACCAAGAAGTTAACGTAAATTAAGTTAAATAAAGAAACTATGCCAGGACTACAAATTTTGATCGAGAAATTATTGAACAATATAGATTCAGTAAACGCTGAACTGAAAGTTGCATTAGACTTTAGGTTGTGTGAATTAAAATCCTCTACTGAGGAAGATAAAGAAAATTACAAAAAGGAAATATCAGCATGTATGGTACTCTTAATAAGGAAAGAAGAATTTACTAATGCTAAATTGCACAGAGTAACTTGCAGTGTCAATAGCTTAGAAGAAAAAGCTAAGGAGAATCATATCAATGTCTCTAAAGATCCCGTTGTTCTAAATTTAAAAAATGAACAAACGCGTCTAAAAAAACAAAGTGATGAGTTAGGAACTTTATGGGAAAGACTGAGAGGTCTTTTGCCGTTAGTGAGAAATAACAGAACTTGGTAGTAAAACTGAAAAGAAAAAACCTCCGCATGATTACATGATGGAGGTTTTTTATTTTATTTTAAAGGAGAAATTAACTTGTTCCGAGGTATTTCAATCTTTGAAGCTCTATTTCAATCTGTTGAATTTTTTGTTTTACTTCATCAAGTTTAGTTTGCTTAGCCGTTCTAATACTTTCTGGAGCAGATTGCATAAATCCTTCAGAGTTCAATAAAGATTGCATATCAGCGACAAATTTTTGTTCTGTAATGAGTTCTTTTTCAAGCTTTAGGATTTGTGTTTTGGCATCTACTGGAGTAACTGTTTTGATTCCAATCGTGATATCAAACACGAGTTTTACCATATAATCTTCAGGGATTTCCTGATTTACATTCAAGATAGTTAATTCATTACAAGTAACAATCTTGCAGAACATGCTTTCGTATTGTTTTACCATATTTGCGATATTTGTATTCGCCTTGAGAAGAGCAGAGATTTTTTCATTGGATTTTATTCCTGCTTCTGCTTTGAGATTTCTGAATTCAGAAATAAGTTCAATAAAGAGTTTAGTTTGTGTATTCATACTTCCTATTCAGATTATAGTAGGATATTCAGAAACACACAAATCAGCACCAAATCACATATCATCGTAGAGTGCCTGAGTAACAAAAGGAGCTACTGGATGCAAAAGTTTCAACAAAGTACCAATAACATAGAGCATAATTTTGTCAGTAAGTTCATGTTTTTGAAGCTTACCAATTTCAATATACCAATCACAGAAGTTATTCCATGTGAATTTTACGATATCATCTACCTGAGAAGTAAAGTTATAGTTTTCAAAGCTCTTTTCTGTATTGGTAATGAGATCATCAAGTCCATTCAGAATCCAGATATCAAAATCATTCAGCTTATCTTTATGCTCAAAAATATAGTCTTTGAGAACATTGAGTTCGATATTTACTTTATTTTCGATTTCAGCTTCTGCATCGCCTTCTCCTATTGAGTTGATTCGCACGTATCTACTTGCATTCCATAATTTGGTAATAAATCTACTACAATAATCTGTTTTTGTCTCGCTGAAATTGAGGTCATTTCCTGCTGGATTATTGATAACTAATGATAATCTGAGAGCATCCGTACCGTATTTAGTAATCATATCCAGTGGGTTGATTACATTTCACTTAGATTTGCTCATTTTCGCTCCTTTTTCATCGCGGATAAGCCCATGAAAGTAAACATTTGAGAACGGTAATTCACCCGTATTTGCAATACTCATCATCATCATTCTACATACTCGATTGAAGAGAATATCTCCTCCTGTTTCCAATAAAGTCGTAGGGAAATATTTTTGAAGATCAGTCGTATTTTCTGGCCAACCTAAAATACTAAATGGTCGTAAACCACTACTAAACCAAGTATCCAATACATCACTATGTTGTTTGAGATTTTTGAAACCAGTGATAGTTTCTCGGTCCCACATATAAAATTGTCTCTCTTGTTTGATTCCATAACTCTCTTTCAGAATATCTAATAATTGATCAATAGCTTCTTCATCGATAGCATGAGCTTGGATACTTGCCAATAAATCATGAAGTTTTTTAGCTTCTTCAGCGTATTCTGTATTCTCAAACTTCGTCATATATATCTTACAATACAGTTCGTACAGCAATCCTTGTTTAGTCACCAAACTTGGTTTGAGTAAGACATCGAGTAAATCCTGAAACTCAAATTTTTCCTCTAGTTTATTGTCTGCAATACAGTTGAAAATAATCAGACTCAATATGATATTTGATTTAGATTTTCCTCAAGCGATGAATTTTTCATAGACTGTATCTTCATCTGCAGCTACAATATCACCTTGTTCGTTTGTCCAAGCAGGAATTCTGTGTCCCCATCGTAATTGTCTACTAATACACCAAGGTTTGATATTATCCAACCAATTGTGGAAGATATTTGTAAATCTTTCAGGATGAATTTGTACTTGCCCAGCGTCAATGGCTTGCATTGATTTTTCAGCATATTCATTTACATCCACAAACCATTGCTCACTCGCCATAGGTTCGATCTTATGACCACATCTTTCACAATGCGGAACGCTATTTTCATATTCCGTCTCATCGATAAGGTTACCAATTTCTTTGAGTCTATCAATATAGGTATCAAAAAACGTTTCCACTTCCATACCTCCAAATTCTGTAAGAGTTGATGTCCATTTACCATTTTTATCTAAGGCGAAAGTATCAAGAGGGAGTCCGTGTTTAGTACCGATATCAAAGTCTGTAGCATCATGAGTAGGAGTAATCTTGAGAACTCCTGTACCAAAATCCATATCTACTGTTTCTTCTGCAATTACTGGTATCTTACGATTTACGAAAGGAACCATCACTTCTTTCCCTATCAAATGCTTATATCTTTTATCCAAAGGATGTACCGCCAAAGCCACATCTGCTGGTATTGTTTCTGGTCTTGTAGTATGTACGTCGATATGCACGTTTTTACCGCCAATCAAGAAATATCTGATAGTATAGAGAGTAGATTTACTAGGAACCATATCTACTTCCGCATCACTAAGCACTGTTTGGCATCTACTACACCAGTTAGAAATACGATATCCGAGGTAGATTTTTCCTTGGTCGTACATATTTCTAAATGATTTTCTTACTGCCCTACTGAGCCCTTCTGATAAGGTGAATTGCTCTCTGTCCCAATCTACACTGGCTCCTAAAAGTTTGAATTGATCCAAAATAATCTGACGATGCTCTGAAGCAAATTCTCGTGTTTTAGCCAAAAAGTCTGTTCTTCCGATGTCATGTCTACTCAGTCCCTGTTCTTTTTGGAGTTTTTTTTCTACCTGTACTTGCGTGCTAATACCTGCATGGTCTGTACCAGGCACCCACAATACTTGTTTTCCTTTCATCCTATGATATCTACAAAATGCATCTTGTATAGTCACAAAAAGCCCATGTCCTATATGCAATACTCCAGTTACATTTGGTGGCGGAATAGGTACTACGAAGGTTTCCTTGGATTTATTTTGATTATATTCTGGTTTGAAATACCCAGCGTCTACAGACTGTTTATATATTTTTGCTTCTCTAGCGTTATCAAATCTTTTTGGAAAAGACATAGGGTCTTGTATAAAAAATTAAAGTTTTTGTATTGAAATATATAGTATATAACTTTTCTTATACCGCTTTCAATCAAAGGTTCTGAGCAACAAATCAAAATGTAGAATCATATTGACTTTACAAAAAAACCAGAACTATATTCTGATTTTGAAGCCTTGAAAATAAAAAATATTAATGATTGTTGAGGAAAAATTCTGCTGCTCGAAGTCAATAATAATTTTTTATAATATCATTTTTTGTGGTAGGATTGAGAGCTTTTATTTTACCCTTTTCATCATACTGGAGGGGATGTCCTTGGGATACATAATCCTCCGTTTCTTCCTTATAGTACTCTTTATTTGCTGTGATATTTTTCTTAATATTTTCCGCGTACTCTGCTAAAGTCAGATCATATTCATCATAATTCATAGCAAATAGGTGTTCTTTTGCTACTATTTTTTTATCTTGTGGAATATCCATAAGTTCTTGTTTTCTTACAAGATCTTTTCTTTCATTAAGGTGATTCATCCAGTGTTTTTTTAATTTTCCCAGATAGAGCTTTTCTCCTGCCTTATCAATAATAGAATCGTGTTCCAGCCACTGACGTTCAAAGAAAATTTTATCTTCTAAAGGGAATTTATTTTCCAAGGAGTTATTTTCCAATACCGTATTGATATTGAGATATTTCTCATATATAGTCTCTATTTCTTCTTCAAAACTACGATCAATGGGATTTACTTGGTTCAATCTAGTTATTAGTGCATTTGCAATAGTTTGATATATTTTGATACGTCTTGCTCCATTATTTACGTTTTTAACAATGAATTGATCAGAGAGGGAAAGATTTTTGTTTTCCATCAAGGGTATGTATCCATCTGTTTCATCAAGATCAATTACACCTTCCTTGTTCATAAGTCCGTCATAGATTTCTGGATTATATTTTTTAAGCATTGCTTTTGCTAAACTTTCTTGATTGTGAGTAATTTCTTTTTCCAAGATAGCTCGTTTATCTTTAAGATTGTTAATAAAATGTTTAAGTTGATTTATCACAATATTACTTTCTGTAGGATCCAAGTTAAATAATTTATCGGCTGCTTTTATCCCTTCTTTCATCTCCGTAAAATAGATTTTAATATTCTTATTGATATTTTTTACCCATAAATCGATATTAGGTAATTGGGTGATTAAATGGTCATGTAATTGAATAATATTTTTAACGTAATCGAATGTGGAATTTTCATCATTAAGAACTAATTTGGAAAGCTCATCGTTAATGAGTTTTCCGATTTGAGATACCTGATCTTGCGCTATTTGAACAGGAAGTAAGTTTGGTTCTTGAGCTGGTTGGTTTCTACCCATAAACAGAACAATTAGTATTAAATTAACTAATTATAATCATTCTCACTCAAAAAAGCAATAAAAAAAATGGGCCTGGTTGGAATTGAACCAACGACCAGTCGGTTATGAGCCGAACGCTCTAACCCCTGAGCTACAGACCCGTCAAATCTGCTATCTGACAGACTAAAATCAATAATTATATCCTCTACAAAATCAATGTTATTATCAGCTTATTATGTAGTCTTTTTAGCAAAAATACTTGCATGTCTTACTAAAACAAGCTTCTTTTCATCAACTTCAATCTCTTCTGGACTATATTTTGCAAAAAATATGATATCCCCTACAGCAATATCTTTTATGGCAGTTACAGTACCATTTTCAGCTACTTTCCCGCCTCCGATAGCCAATACTTTCCCTGAACCTGGTTTATCTTTTCCAGAATCCATAAGAAATATTCCGCTATCATTGAGGATTTCTTCTTGGATGACTTCTATCAATACATAATCTCCTAAGGGTATGATATTTGACATTGAAATAGAGTAAGTAAATTAAAAGTTTAATATAATCTGATTATTACATAGTTAACGTACAGCTATTTTGGCTATTACAGCCCATCATAGTCAAAACCACAGACTTTTCAAATCAATTTTAGTTATTTCCATTTACAAAAACAAATCTTGATACTCGAGACGACATAATTATATATGAGCTTGTGGTACTTTGGCAGAGTGGTCCAATGCAGGAGCCTGCAAAGCTTTACAACCACGGGTTCGAATCCCGTAGGTACCTATCTCAAAATCAACTTATAAATAAATTATTAAATTTGATATCTTATCAGTATTGTGTATAGAATATTCAATAAGGATTAAGATTTTTTTTATTATTGATCGCTTACAGAACCTATGTGGATTTACTTCCTTATCATCAATTGTATCACCTTTGCCGTATGGTGAATGGATAAATATAAAGCAAATAATAATCACTTTCGTATTTCAGAAAAGAGCTTACTCATATTATCTGGGTTCGGTGGTCGGATAGGCGGATATATCGCTATGAAAACCTTTAGACATAAGACCATCAAAGCAAGTTTTCTCAAGAAATTCGTGGCTATTGTCCTTATTTATATTGTTGCTATCATCGTGGGTTTGTTTTATTATTAAATAATCTGAATTTTAAGATATGAAAAAAGGACAGTAAAATACCGTCCTTTTGTGTTTTATAATTAACATTCTACAGACTACATATCAAAATACATCGTAATGTTCGAGATAAAAATTCTTTTTGCCTTCAGAATATTTGTAAGCATCATATACAATTCTAAATAATATACATATTAAGCCCCAGGTGAAGAGTGGCATTATGATTTCCACTATATTATGCTTAAATCCACAGTAAGCGCCTGACATAAGAAATACCATACCAATCATAAGAATAAAAAAGACAATACTTCCAACTAAAGTGGGAGAATAATTTTTAAAGTATATATATAATGATAGAATTGGAAAAAGAATGCATAATAAGGAGGAAACGTAGGAATTAAAATAATACTGAGCAAAAAGTGCTACGCTCATCAACACTACTGGGCTTAGAGAAACCAGATACAGAATTACTTGAGTTTTATATGTATGTATATGTTTTTTATACAAAAAATTAAAACCAAAGAACGGAAATATCAATATCACTATCCAATAAGTAGTAGTCATAAGCCTAGTTTGATCTTTTACAATGCCTGTTGAAGGGTCAAATCTGTAGGATTCTATCCACCAACCTCTATTCTTAAAAATCATTTGGTAAGGAATCCCTTCTTCATGGTTAATAATTTGCTCATTAGTAAGTTCTACAACTTCTCCATTATAAGGATTCACAATATAATGTGGCGGAGTTATTTTGCTAGAAATTTCTCTTATAAATGGCTTTTTACCAATTACCGTATCCTGAGAGAAACAATAGGGAGAAACAGTAAAGAACAAGATAGTAAAAACTATCCACAGTGTTAATTTTTTCATAGTATTCGTTTTTATTCGTCAAAACATTTTGACATTATTTATATAAATATATAATATAATTTGTCAATAGCTATTGACAAATAATAGTAAATAATAATAAATAAAATGTTCGAGTTTTCTCGATTGTTCATTAACATATTTTACTGAAACACATAAATTAATAATAATAAAAATCAAAAGAAATGAAGAATTACATGAAAAAAATTAACTTAGTTTTATGTATGAGCTTGCTACTCATTACTGCATCATCTGGACAAGGTGATTACTATCTTATGAAGTTAGATAGTAGTATAGAATTACATACTCTCGTAGAAAGTGGAATTAAGAAGGAAAAATTAAATCTTTCCAGCGTACCCGGAACGCAATTACAAAAGTATTATGCTTTCACCAATCCGAATACACCAATTGAAATCAGGGCTTATGATAGTGTAGTATTGAAAAATTATGGAGTTTGGCTTTCTGATTGGAATTTTAAAGAATCACTGGTGGTGGCAAACCCAAGCACTTTAAAATTGCAAAAGGAAGAAAGTCCTCCTATTTCTCGAATTTCATGGGGTATACTCACCGGATATATATTCATGACGATATGGGCTTTTTTATTAGGTATTTCGATTGGAAGAGTATCTTATGAAACGGATCGCCGACCCATTCTCGGTATCTGGTCGATAAGCTTCGCTTTTCTATTAGGAATAGGGATGGGAACATTAATACCTCATGGAGTTAATACACAAGGTGGATTGATGGTAATAATAATAATTTGTATCCTGTATCTACTATTTTTATTAACACATGGGTTATGGCCTTTTGGCTTGAGTAAAGATGAAAAGAATGAAATGACAGTAGGAAGTAGCGCTTTAGGAGCACTTATAGGTGGAGCAATGGGAACTTGTTTAAAGTACAATCTCTTTACTCTTATTTTACCTATAAGTGGCATATTTATATTCTTTCTTCTAATCGGGCTTCGCCTATCTTATATTCAATATAAGAAATATTATTCAGTAAAATATGCTTAAGCGAATACCAATCTTAGAGTTTCTTTATGGGTTGGCAAGTAAAATAGTTGTACCTCATAAAGATTCTCTTAGTGAGGTTTTTTTAATTAGTAATATTATCTCAAGAATTCACTAGAAGATTTTATTGAAATAACTTATCTATCTTTTTCTTAAATGCATTTAGCCATTCATCCATTTCTTTACTCTGTATTTTATTAGTAAAGTAATCTTCAAAAGGATTACATGATTGTTTATCATTACATTTTTTTGAGAAGAAAAAAACGTTCTTTAATTGTTTAGTTGTTAACCAAAAATCTTTATCAGGATTAAGATCATGTATGAACGTGTCATCCATCAAGAATTGATATAGTATTCATTTATTATATGTTATATATGCTAATTTATGATGATTGTCTAAATCATTCAGTGTCTTAAAAGTTATTATTCACTTTTTATACGGTATAGCATACGAGTATCTATATGAGTTATACCAACTTCAATAATATGGTAATCGTTGATATGGAAAGAGAGCATAATTATCAATATTCATATTTTGATCAATGTTTCGAATATCAACAGCTTTATTTATATCTCATTTCATAAGATATAATATAAACTTAAGTACATTCAAATCATTACTTCAAGACATTTGATAGCTGTTGCAACTATGCGATACACAATCTTTTTCAAATATATAATCTTTTTTTATATCAAATCTAATGTCTTTAATACTATATTTTGTTATATTTTGATTTTGAAATACGGGAATTTCACTTGCTCACATGGAGAAAAACGAGAACAGTGATATTCACAATATAAGAAATATACTTTTCATAAATTGAGTATTATAGCACATTAAATATTTAAATGATAATTCACTTATTCAGATTATTTAATGTATATTACACATCCAATTCTTTCACACTTTTAGCGTGACTCAAGATATAATGTTTTCTAGAATCTGTGTCTTCACCCATCAAGATTCTGAAGAGTTTATCTGCTTCTTCTGCATCATCAATTTGAACTTGTTTGATACTACGTGTGTTTGGATTCATAGTTGTTTCACCAAGCTGATCATAATTCATCTCTCCAAGTCCCTTATATCTTTGTACCTCATATTTACCGTCAAATCCATTCTCAGCTGCAAGTTCATCAAGAGTCTTATTTCCAGCTTCATAGATATATACCATCTTCTTACCATTTGAGAGTTTGTATATTGGTGGTACTGCAATAAATACATGTCCAGCATCTATCAAAGGCCTCATGAAACGGAAGAAGAAAGTCAGTATAAGCACACGGATATGAGATCCATCTACATCGGCATCGGTCATAATAATCACCTTACCATATCTGAGTTTAGTCATATCAATATTATCTTTGAGACCAATACCAATAGACATAATGAGTGATTTGATTTCGTTGTTTGCTAACATGGTCTGGATGTGAGCTTTTTCAGTATTGAGAATCTTACCTTTGAGAGGTAAAATAGCCTGATAAAAACTGTCTCTTCCTTGTTTTGCTGTACCTCCTGCACTATCTCCTTCGATAATAAATAACTCAGCAGCTAATCTATTTTTGGTATTACAGTCAGTCAGTTTTCCTGGAAGAACTCCAGCAGTAAGAGGAGACTTTCTCATTACCGTTTCTCTTGCAAGTTTTGCAGCAAGTCTCGCTTTTGCAGATAATTGAATTTTTTCAAGTAATTTATCTAACTCCAATTCATGATCACCAAAGTATTTGAGTAAGGTTTCATACGTCAAAGCTTCTACTTCTTTACGTACGTAACTATTTCCAAGTCTACCTTTTGTTTGACCTTCAAACTCAGGATTTGGAACTTTTACCGTAACAATGGCGTACAGTCCATCAGAGATATCAGAAGGTTGGAATTCACCAATTTTGCTATCTATTTTTCCTTTTGTTTTACTAATATCATTGATTGCTTTGAGTAAACCATCTTTAAATCACAGATAGTGAGTACCTCCATCAGGTGTATTAATATTATTTACGAAACTTAAGATATTTGCGTTGGTACTATCGATGTAATTGAATACAATATCGATTGCGAGTTCATCATTTTCAGAACCAAGTCTTACTGGTTTGATCACTGTTCTTTGATCTTCTGTCATAGATAAAATCCAAGTACCAATTCCTCATTCAAAGTAAAATCTTTCTTTTTTGTCATTAATTTCATCGATTACTGTGAATGAAACTCCTGGTGTGAGATAAGCTGTTTGTCTATATTTTGTGAATACTGTATGAGCATTGAATACAATAGTTTCAAAAATCAAAGAATCTGGTAAAAATCTTACCGTAGTTCCTGTCTTATCGCTATCTCAGATTATTTCTAATTTTCCTTGCCCTATTCCTCTGCTATATTTTTGATACCATAATTTTCCGTCTTTATGTACGAATACTTCAAGATGTTCAGAAAGTGCATTCACCACACTGGCTCCTACTCCATGCAATCATCCAGATATTTTATAAGCTGATTTACCAAATTTACCTCCTGCATGCAATACTGTAAATACAGTTTCTACAGTAGATTTTCCAGTTTTAGGATGAATATCCGTTGGGATTCCACGTCCATCATCGTAACACTCTACTCGCCCATCTTTGCAAAGTTTTACCGTAATATGATGACAAAAACCTGCTAAGGCTTCGTCAATAGCATTATCTACTACTTCAGTAATAAGATGATGTAAACCTCTCAGATCAGTCGATCCTATATACATTCAAGGTCTTTGTCTAACCGGTTCCAATCCTTCCAAAACGAGAATACTACTACTATCATATGCCATTACAAATGGGGTATCTTATAATCTAAAAAGAAGCTTTATTGAGCTTAGAAATGCAAGAAAAAATCTTATAGTTCTAGCTATAAGATTAATTATTTATGAGGCTTTTGAAAGACTAATTAAGTGAAGAAAACACTATATGGCAACTATAAAACCATCTCTTATGTGAACTTTGAAAAACTCTTATTCAGTGTCTTTGTTTTGATGACTTATTTTATCTTCATATGATTTTTTTAAATCAGAAATCTCGCCTTGTTGAATTTGAGATCTTTCAGAAATCGCTTCTCCTTCTTCAAAAAGTTTGTTAATATTTTTATTGCTGAGAAGCTTCATTGCATCCCATATTTCATAGGATAATCTTTTAATTTTCTCTCATAAATGTAATTTTGTAGATAAACCTTGTAGTTTGTTTTTTGCGAAAGTCATATCACTTCTAACTCCATCAAGATTTTTTTTATTGAAAACATCTACTGGTCAAGTAATAGGGTTTCTTGTTGACATTTTTATGTGTAAATAATATAAATAATCAGATTTATCTTCCTGTAAATAGCACTTTAAAGGTTGCTACCATGATATACAGATCGAATATAAGGCTCCAGTTCTGAATATAATAGATATCAAATTTTGCTTCATCACTAAATGGAAGTTTATCTCTACCATATATCTGTGAGTAACAGGTCATTCCAGGCTTTACCGATAAGAGTCTTTTCATTCGTGGCTGGTACCTTTCTACCTCGAAATTAAGATGGGGTCTTGGTCCTATCATACTCATGTCGCCTTTGAGGATACACCACAATGAAGGTAATTCATCAATACTATATTTTCTGATAATTCTTCCTATCGGGGTAATTCTCGGGTCATTATGAATTTTTTGTAACTCCCCTTTTCTAACATTGAGCTCACTTTTTTGGAGTTCATCTCGGTATTCTTGGGACTGCGTAGTACCAAAGTAGTCTCCAGTACAGTATTCTACATACATGGATCTAAATTTGATATAGTCGAACATTTTACCATTTCTTCCGACTCTCTTATGTTTATAGAAAATAGGTCATTTGTCAAGTAATTTTATCCATATTGCTGTAATAAGCATGACGGGGCTCAAAAGTATCAACGCTAATACAGATCAGATTATATCCGTCATTCTTTTGGTGACTGCGTCTCGCTCAGTGATGACATGTGAATGATACTGTAATCCAAGCAAAGGTCCAAGTCTTGTGATTTGAAAATTGAGATCATCAAGTAACATTCATTCCGATATATGCAACATGTCTATACCTGCTATGTTTGCTTTATCAGCAAGATATTGTAGAGAAGTGCGAGGAACATCTCCGAGCACCAACAAGGATTGAGGTTGGTATTTACTGAGAAGGTCCTTAAAGTAAAACTCATCCTGAAAAGGTATCACCACTTGCTCCAAGGATTCAAATTTACGTAAGTTAAGTATGATTTCTTCATTATCTGTATTATTAATAATCAGAAGTTTTTGAGATTGACGTGGTAAAACCATATCTACTAACGTATCAATAATCAAAATCAATACTATAGAAATTACAAACCCAAAGACTATAACCAATCTAGAAATACCGCCCATGAAGATAAAACCTGCTCCAAAATATGCTAAAAAAGTACTACAGACCAACCAAATTACACTGCTTTCAAAGAAAGTTTTCAGATAATTATAATTTATTTTCTTGATAGGATACAGTTTGTAGATAATTCAGATAATAACAAATAATCCAGCACAAAGAACACCATACGTCATGGTTTCTCTAAAATTGAGTACAGGAATATGAAGCTGGGTAAAAGGGATAAGATCCGTATATCCACGAGTAATATATGCAAGGTAAAAACTCGCAAAAATAATCAGAAAATGAAGTATTGATTTGATAATTGATTTCATACTATGAACGGTCATAAATTTTTATTTGATAGCTCCTACTTCTTTCCAAAGATCGTATGCTCCGATAACTTTATCAATCAATCCATATTCTACTGCTTGTTCAGCTGTAAGATAGTTATCTCTATCTGTATCTTTTTCTACTTGTTTGAGTGTTTTACCTGTATTATGCGAAATTATTTGGTTGATTCTTTGTTTTGTTCTCATACCATGTTTTGCAGCAATTTCAATATCACTCATTTGACCACTAATTCCTCCACCTGAAATAAGTGGTTGATGAATCATGATTTCACTATGAGGTAAAGCAAATCTTTTACCCTTAGTTCCCATAGTCAATAAGAGAGCTCCCATACTTGCAGCCATACCTACACAAACCGTCACCACATCATTACTAATCATTTGCATAGTATCAGCGATTGCGAGTCCATCAGTAACGCTTCCACCTGGGCTATTGATATACATTATGATATCTTTTTTTGGATCTTTCTTGTTGAGGAATAATAATTGAGCGATTACGAGGTTTGCTACATCAGCATTTACTCCTGAACCCATATAGATAATTCTGTCTTCCACAAGTCTCGAGAATATATCCCAAGCTCTTTCTCCATTTGCTGTCTTTTCAATAATAGTAGGTACGTACATATTTTCAAATATAAAGAATATAAAGTTAGGATAATTATAATTATAAGCAGAAAAAAAACAATTTACAAAAGTAAGTTTTTCCTGATAGTAAGTACACTATACTGATAATGGATTTTTTGAGAGGGAAATCAAGCAAGAGAAAATAAAAAAAATCTCATTGCTGGAAACAACAATGAGAATTTGGGTGATGAAATTTTAGAAGAAATAGGTTTTTATAACTCCTTTTTGTGTTTGCGGATCCAAAGAATTTAAAATATCTTTCAGAACAATGGAGTCTGCGTCCCTCGCGCATCTGATAAAATATCCACTCCGAGGGTTCGTAAACTCTGGTTGTGGCGTGGTTCTTACCTTATCAAATAAACATCCAGATACATAATCAATTTGTATAGAATCTTCTTCAATTAACTTCTGATTATTCAAGTCATAGACTCTCTTTTCAATAGTCAATTTTGTATTCTTAGTGGCAAATACTCGGTTTATGAAAGATGGAGTTGACTTCTCCTTTCTTAAATAATCTTTTTTACCTACATTGGGTGGATTCTTAGCTATTCCAGCTGAGATACGAACACCATTACTTAAACTTCTTGATTTCATCATTAATAATTCATTTTTTTAGTTATATACTAGAAACTAGTACATTTTATAAATATATAAATTAATTAAAAAGTCAAGTATATGAAAACCCACTCCTGAAGACAGAAGTGGGCTTGTTAGTTAATGTCAATTAGAGAACTAATTGCTTGTTGTTTTGTTTTAGAATAAGTGAATATTCTGAGGTGTTGTTTTTTGAAGAGAAGACAGAAGGCTTCCTATAATCCTTTTACCAATACCGGTTGTTTGGATTATAGATCCATCTACTCCGTTCATTGTTGCTGGGACTAGGAAGACATTTTTGAATGCCTCGCTCGCAGGCTTTTTAGGAGCTTTAGGGTTTTTCCGTAAATGTGCCTTAATAGACTCTTGAAGTCCATCCTTTACAAATCCTAAAGGAAAGAGAGGTAACCCACTTTTCTTCTGATTTCTTTTGAGTGCTTTCTCATCTGCTAGAACAATGTTCTGGTTTTGTAGATCTTCTCTGAATTTAAGATCCTGATCATGTAATCTTCTGTTGTTTTGCACTCTTGTGCCTGCTTCAAAATTCATAGATAACTTAATTTTGTAATTCACACCTAGAAACTAGATGTACATTTGGAATCAAATGCGTATTTTTTATAAGAAAACAAAACTGTAAGTCAATATGATTTTATACTTTTTGATTTAAATAAAAAAAGCCTCTATGTTTTACCATACAGGCTTTTCAGATTATTTTATTTTTTTAGAAACGAATTATACTTCCATGATTTCTGGTTTTTCTTTACTCTCAACTGGAGTTACCACTACAGTTTCAGTTGTTTTATGACAAGAACAGTCTGATTTACATGAACAATTTCATACAGAACATTTACAAGATCAACTAGCATTACGACAAGCACAGCTAGAACCACAATTACAATTTCCACCACTGCATCCACATCCCATATGCATGTGTTTCTTAGTCATCAAAGCATATTTACCTGCTCCTGAGAGCATAAGTGCGATCAAAGAACCAGCCAAAACCATTTCTAGTTCTGATTTTTGAATTGACCAACCTTTTACATTGATAGCCACTGCCATAACTGCTAATAAAAGTACGGTAGCGAGTCATGTCCATAAGCCAAGAATAAGCATAGCTCCACCGATTACTTCTGTATACTTTACGATATTGAACCAAATTTCCGCAGAGAAGAAATTGAGTCCCATTGAACTTGCTGCTCAACCAATAAAATCAGCCATTCCAGGATTCTGAAATTTAGTAATACCGTGATAAATAAATACAGCTCCGAGTACGATTCTTAATACCAACAATCCTAAACTTTTACAGTCAGAACCTGATTTTTTGTTTCACATCATAATAATTAAGCTACAATATAAATAAGATTTTAGATTTTAGATTTTTTGCTGCTTTAATAATACAGATATTATTCATTTTCGTTCTCATCATCTGAAGTTGTAATATCATCCAAGATATCATCAACATCTACTCCTGGTTCTATTTTCTTGATAAGTCCTGGAGTTTTATTCTCTTCAATTTCTTCACTTACAGCTTCACTAACATTACTAAGTTGTTTGAGTCCAAGTTTGATAATCTTTTCTTTTCTCTCATTATGTATTTTTGCGATTTCGTCTTTATTGAGCGCGACTATATTTTGTCCAAGTCCTTTGAACATATTTGCTAGATAGTAGTATGATTCAGGTATTCCATACATTTGAATCTTCTTACCTTTGATAATTGATTCGTATGTCTTATTTCTACCTGCGATATCATCTGACTTGATCGTTAGCATTTCTTGTAGAGTATGAACCGCTCCGTATGCTTCAAGTGCCCACACTTCCATCTCTCCAAATCTTTGTCCTCCATCTCTTGCTTTTCCAGACAATGGCTGTTGTGTGATCAAAGAGTATGGTCCCACAGATCTTGCATGAATCTTGTCTTCAACCATATGCTCAAGTTTCAAGATGTACATGTAACCTACTGATACTTTTTGATCGAATCTATCACCATTTCTTCCATCAAACATATCAAATTTACCGTTATCTGGCAATTTTGCGTCTTTAATAGTAGAAATAATCTGATCTATTTGTGTGTCAGCTAAGCCTGATTTTTTCAAGTAATTAACATCAGTTTCAGAAAGATTTCCCGTATAATATTTTCTTACATCTTCCACACCAAATCCACTAAATAATGGAATAGCAAAGTTATATCCTGTAAGTTTAGCAATAAGACCCATATGATTTTCAAGTACTTGACCAATATTCATACGTGATACTACTCCAAGTGGATTGAGAATAATGTCTACTGGCATTCCATCAGCCGTGTATGGCATATCTTCTTCTGGTAAAATTACTGAAATAATACCCTTATTACCATGTCTTCCTACCAATTTATCTCCTACTTCAATTTTTCTACTTGTAGCCACAAAAATAGTAATTTTATTTTTTACTCCAGCCATCAGATTATCTCATCTTTTACTATCAAGTACTACTACATCGAGTACTTTTCCTTCCGATCCTGAAGGAAGATATAACGAACTATCTTTTACATTTTTAGATTTTTCTCCAAATACCGCTTGAATAAGTTTCTCTTCAGCTGATAATTCACCCTCTGATTTTGGAGAAATCTTACCAACTAAAATATCGCTTCCTTTCACGATAGATCCAATACGCACTATACCATTTTCATCTAGGTTTTTGAGTTTAGCCATGCTAACATTTGGAATATCTGGTGTAGTTTGTTCTGGTCATAACTTAGTATCACTCACCTCGATCTCAAATTTTTCGATATGAATAGAAGTCAGATTATCATATTTCACCAATCTGTCAGAAATAATAATCGCATCTTCATAATTGTATCCTCCCCAAGGCATAAATGCTACTCTCAAGTTGGTACCAAGCGCGAGTTCTCAGTTTACAACCGATTGTCCTTCAGCTAAGATATCGCCCATTTTTACAGTTTGTCCCAATGTAACTGATGGTCTCAAATGAATAAGAGATTTTTGATTCGACATACTATATTTTTGGAGATCATACTCCTTAATAAGATTTTTCTTTGTGCCAAGTTTATCGTAATGCACTTTAATAATATAATCAACCCCTCCATATTGTTCATCTCCTGATCTTTTTCATCCAACATAGATAACCTCTCCTTCAGCTTCAGCGCTAATCACAGATGTGGAAAGTTTCACGATATCGCGTTCTACTCCCGTTCCGATGAAAGGAGCTTGCGGTCTAAGAAGTGAAACTGCTTGTTTCTGCATGGCTGCAGCCATCAAGGCACGATCCGCATCATCACGGTCAATAAATGGAATACTTGATGCATCTGGTGAGAACAATTGGAATGGTGAAAAATCAATATGAGTAAGATCATTTACATGATACATATCAATCTTTGGTCCAAACTGATCAAATCCTCTTGCAGGTATTCTTCTAGGAATAATGTTACCATACTCATCTAGTTTTACTGTAGATTCTCCAACAGTATAATTATGATCGTTTTCAGGTGAAATATATTCAATATCTCCGGTGATGAATGGTCTGATGTCAATTGAGGTTTTATTAATTTTATTGAGAGTAGAAATAATCAGATCTACATTATCTTTGGTAATATACGTGTCTTCTGCTGCGATAATTTTACCTTTTGCGTCTACCACGTTTTCTTCGATAATTCTATTCATCAAAGATTCTTTATCTATAGTTACATTTTTTGTTACTCTGATTGAAGGCGTCTCTAAGAAACCATCTTCGTTTACTCTACTATATAAAGCTTGATGAATAACTAAACCAATCTGTTGTCCTTCAGGCGTTTCCACAGGACAGATTCTACCATAATGTGACAAATGCACATCACGTACTTCAAATTTAGCAGTTTGTTTTCTTAAACCTCCAGGTCCTCCAGCAGTAATCCTTCTTTTATGTTCTGTTTCAGCAATAGGATTTGTGTTTGCAGCAAATTGACTAAGTTCAGATGTTGCAAAGAATGATTTGATAGCAGTATCGATCATTTTGAAACTTACTACGTCTACCAATTTGAGTTGTGGTCTGATTATTACATACTCAATTGCATGTTTTTTGAGTAGTTTGATATGACTAGAAGTAATCTTTACTCCTTTTTTGATAAGCATCTTGTCATCATACAGAACATTATCCATCAATATTGATCCGATCAAAGATTCTAATTTCTCATCATCAGATTTTTGGACAACTTCTTCCTCTTCTTCTTCTAGTCATTCGTCATTTACAACTTCATCATCGTCAAGTCAGCTAATCATATCATCGATATCATCTTTCTTTTTATCTTCTTGTTCTTCCCAAAGTGGTATTTTTTGTTCCAAAGAAAGAATAGAAAGTTTACCTCTTGTGTTTTTTTGGAATCTTTTGAGTGTTGGTTGGAGATATGCATAGAGTAATTCTCCCATAGTTCTAATTCTTTTGTTACTTAAATGATCTGCATCATCAGCAAAGAATCATTTTTTTCCATTAGCAAAATGACAAAGGTATTTTATTGCCTCTACAACATCATCTGGGTTGATATGGTTTGCGTCTTTAGTTCTTGGTAAACCTAGTTTAGCATTAATCTTTCTTCTTGCAATAGAACCCAAGAAAATTCTTTCAGAATCAAATAGTTCTCTGATATATCTGATGGCATTATCGACATCAACCAACTCCCCTGGTCTTAGTTTGTTATAAATAAACAATGCTGCGTCTTGCATGTTGAGCGTACTATCTTTTTTGAGCGTATAGTTTATATAATCAAAATCTTCTTCTTCAAAAATCCCCATGAATAGCTCCATAATCTGTTCGTCAGATTCAAAACCGAATACTCTGAGTAAAGCTGTAATAGGAAATTTTCTAGATTTATTAATTCTAATAGTAATTTGACCTGTTTTTTCAGCAGCAACGCTAAACCAAGATCCTTCCTGAGGAATTATTTGAAAGCTATATGAATAATCTTTTTTATCAAATTTATAAAATATACCATATGATCTGATAATCTGATTTACGATAACATTTTCAACTCCATTGATAATGTAAGTACCTGCCTTGGTCATCAATGGCATAGTACCAATATTTGCTCTACCGTCATACAATACTTCTCCTGCAGATCTATCTATCAATTCAATTTTACAATTGATTACACCACCATAAGTAAGTTCTTTTTTCTTACAATTACCAACGATTCTATCAAGTTCTGCATCAGAGATATCGTCTCCATTACCGGCAAAATTTCTCACGATCGTTAAATCAGAAATATTTAGTACCAATCTTTCTCCTGCAATATCTTCTACAGGGCAGATTTCTTCAAAAAGCCTAGGAAGAAAATATTGTTCAAATCTTTGGAAACCTTCTTTTTGTGTTAATAAAAGATCAGGAAACTCAAAATTTTGGATGTCTCTATTATGTAGAGGTTTCAAAAAAAGTCTGCTAGAATTTGGTTTAGCAGGTATATGTTTGTTTATTAATTTGCTCATATTAAGATTGATTTGATGATAAATATGATTTTTGCTTTAGGAAAAAATTTGATAATTAGATTACCAAACCATACTTATTTAGACTTTTGAGGAGTCAATTGATGTCTTCCTTTCTCTCTTCTTCTTTTGAGGACATTTCTTCAATTTTTCGTCAACATTCTAATCATAAAACCATGAGTTTTCAATCTTTTTGACCATTTAATTTTTCTTGCTCTTCTAAGTTTGCTAGCCATTGTAGATAATAATTAAGAGATAATAGGATACGAAACCGAGATATTATATTTTTATACTTAAAAAGTAATTATTTACTGAAAGGCAATAATCCCATTTGTCTTGCGATTATAATTGCATTTCTAATTTTCTTTTGATACTTCACACTGTTACCAGTATATTTTCTTGGTTTGATATATCAAAATCTATTATTGTAAAAATGGAGTAATGGAATATTTTTCCAGTTAACATCATGTGATGGTACAATAATTTTAGGAGTTTTTTTTAACTTCATAATGAGTTTACAAAAATTATAAATTGCGATCTTATGTTATGTGGCATAAACAAACGTTTGATTATTCTGCTCCAGCTTCTTCTTCATCTTCTTCAACAATTTCTATTTCAGTTTCTTTTGCTGTATCTAATAATTGTTGTTTTTGATCTCTAGTTTTCTTAGCTTTCTTATCCTTACTTGCCAACTGAAGTAATTTTTCAGTGTAAATATCATTGATATCTTGGAAAATCACAAATGGATCTTTTGGATCATGAGATAAGAATACTCTTCTCAATAAACCTTTATACAACGACATTTTTTGTTGTAATTCTGGTAATTGAAGATGATCAGCTTCTACTAAGTAAGATATGAAGTAAGCTTGAGAACCTTTTTTCAATCCATGAACATTATGAATTGTTTGGTAACCAATATCATCCTTTTGTTTAATTCCTCATGGAAAAAGTCCCTCCACTTTATCCGTTAATTCTTTAGAATCTTCAGTAGATAAAGCTGGATTGAGAGCAATAATGAGTTCGTACAATTTCATAAGATAATAGTATCTGAATATATAAATTTATAATTAGTTAGCAAATCCGATTCTTTCAAAACCGATAAGTGTAGCTTTTCCTTCTATAATATTTTTAATTTTTTGAGTTTCATCACCCATATATCCTTGTTCATGAAGCACAATTTCAGAATATTTTTTATTGAGTTTTCCAGCAACGATACTTGGCATTACAGCTTCAGGTTTACCGCTAGCTTTTACTTCTTCTTCAAATTCTTTAGTCATAAGACTAATATGTTCAGCAGGTATATGGTCAATTGTAAGATGTTTTGGATCCATAGCAGCAACTTGTAGTGCTACTTTTTTAATTTCTTCAGAAACGTCTCAAGCGATTGAGTTATAATAGATCACAGAGATTAATTTACTACCAGCGTGAGTATATACAAATACATCTTCACTTGGTATGGTTTTCACAAAAAGTTCAAGAACTTTCATATTTTCACCAAGTTTGGCAATAATCTCAGCAATGGTTTCGTTAATTTGAGTTTTTACAGAATCATCAAGTTCATCAAAAGATGATACTTCATGATTGATAGCAATATCGAGTACGCTTTGAACAAGATTAGTGAAAAGATCATTTTTTGCAACGAAATCAGTTTCGCAACCCAATTTTACTACAGCAATTTTTTTATCTTTGATAAGATAACCGATTTTCCCTTCTTTAGTTTCTCTATCTCATTTTTTACCCGCTGACGCAATTCCCTTCTTTTTAAGAATTTCTTGCGCTTTATTGAGATCTCCTTCAGCTTCTACTAGAGATTCTTTACAATCTTTCAAAGATGCCATAGTGATATCTCTCAATTGTTTTACGAGTTCTACTGATATATTCATAATATGAAAATAAGATTATAAAATATTCTGATTATTATAAGTACATAAAGAGTGGTAAGAGCATTGATCATATAAGCATTACCGCTAATAATATAATAACAATTGTTTTTAGATTTTTCATAGGATTGAGAATATTTAGATGATAAGTAATTGGAATTAGTATTATTAACTCTCAAATAAGTTTAGAATCCAACTTCATAGTCCATAAAACATTTTTTTATCTAAACTCTCTTTTTGCATCCAGTTTCAAGCTAAGCATTGACGAATAAATACAACAAGATAGACCAACAAAACCAAACTTAATGGTAAAAATATTATTCGTACCTTGGGAATGATAATTAATATACTTACAGCTAAAACTCGTAGAATGATCACCAACCAAAATCATAACGCTTGTCTAATATGATATTGTTCAAATTCTGTTAGTCCAGATCTACCTACGCTAATAATAATCCCAATCAAAAAGTACATAAGTACGCTTCTTTTCCTCTCTAGAGAACTTGGAACATATATTTCTTCAGCTACATCGTTAATATTAACTTGCTTATCCATGAAATTTGTAAATAATTTAATAAAAAATTAAACAAATCCAGTCAATTAGGCAAGACCAAAAATATATTTCATAACAAATGAAAGAGCTTGTTTGCTTTTTGTATTTGTAATAATTAAGTTTTGATCATCAAAATATCTATCAAAATCTGCATTAGCAATAACAATACTTTTCGCTTTTGTTTTTTCAACTTCATCCACAAATTTAGCGAGCATCTTACCTTCAACTAAAATAACAAGATCAGGTTTTTTTCTCAATTCTTTAACTCCTTTGTATATTTTCTGAATTTTAGTAAGATTTCTCTTCTTCATAAGTTGCTCTTTTTTAGTCAATGTAGCAAAATCTTCAGAAGCAACAAATTGTTCGAGTTTATTCATTGATTTTATTGTATTGTGCAATGTATCAAAGTTTGTCAAAATTCCACTTGGAGTTCCAGTGTAAAAATAATTGATACCAGTTTGTTTTACAATTTCCTCAACATCATCCAATACTATAAATTTTTCGCAAACCAATAAGATTGTTTTGTTCTCTTTACGGTATTCAGCTATCAAAGTTTTCGCACTTTCTATCTGTTCAGCAACTTTTTCAGCATCGAGAATAATCATATTATTTTCTTCTCATGCCCAAAAACGACTTGTTTTAGGATGAGCATGCTTTTTGATGCTACCAAGTAGTGCTTTATTTTGCAATAACAATTCTTGTAGTTGTTTAGACATAATCTATTAAAGCCCTAATAAATAAAACGTATTACTTAAAGTTAACTTTAGCTCCAGCTTCTTCGAGTTTAGCTTTCATTGCTTCAGCTTCTTCAAGTTTAACATTTTCTTTCAAGATAACTGGTGCTTTTTCAACAAAATCATCTTTAGCAGCTTTAAGATCGCATCCAAGGATTTCTTTAACTACCTTGATTACAGCAATTTTAGCTTGCCCTACTTCTACTAACTCGATAGTAACACTATCTTTAGCAGCACCATCGTCGCCTCCAGCAGCTGGACCAGCAACCATAACACCTGCAGCAGCAGTTACTCCAAATTCTTCTTCTACAGCTTTTACAAGTTCGTTTAATTCTACTACTGACAAATCTTTTACAAGATCTAAGATTTTAGTTACGTTAGACATTAGGTATATGAATAATAAAATAATAAATAATATGTTTACAATTTATTCGATTTTTGTTATGCTTTGTTTTTAGCAACTTCGCTAATAACTCTTGCAAATGAAGATACTGGATGTTTCAAAAGGTATAAGAACTTACTAATCAATTCTTCTTTACTTGGAAGATTTGCGATTTCTGATACATAACTTCCTTCTTTCCAAACCTTTTCCATCCATCCACCTACATATTGTACTTGGTAGGGAAGTCCTTCTTTCTTTATAAGCTTTGTGTAATCAGCTATTACTTTGAGCGGTGATAGTGGAGAGCTTTCGTCCTTACACAACAACAACATCAAAGATCCAGGCAATTGACTATGTGTTACAGCTTCAACACTTTTAGCACCTTCCAAAGATTTTAATAATAATCTTTTTTTAACTATCATAAGTTGTCCTCCAGTTTTTTTGAGGGACTTTCTTAATTTATTTACTTCATTAACAGGCAGACCTACTTGAGATATCACCACTGCATTGATTGCAGTATCAAGAATTTCTCCATAGAGTCCTACTAGTTGTTCTTTTTTAGTTCTGGAGATTGCCATTCGTTTTTTTAAACAAAAAATAAAACCATCTTATTGCTGAGATAGTTAAAGAGTTTACAATAATGAGAGTGAATAGTAAGATTTATTATATGAAATAATCTGACTTTAAACAACTTATTATTGATTACTTTCTACCTCATGTGGGCCATACTACACGCTTGTAGTAATGTTTATTCCAAGTAATGGAACCCAACATTCTCTGGTATTTATAATCAAATACTGTGAGGAGTGTAGCAATTTGGAGTCCAATTGCAAGGCAAATTTATGTTATATTAAAAGCTCTCCTTAAAAAAGGAGAGCTTTAGCGTTTATTTGTAGTTGAATACAAAGCAATAATTAAAATAGATCAAATCAGATTATTATTTCTTAGTAAATTGTTATCTGAGGTAAATCTGTTCTTTTATTGGTTTTTTTTGCCATTTTATGAACATCACTACTGATAATTGAATCAAGAAATATTCTGTTGTGATCTGAGTCTAACATAAATTGAACCCTAGCAATTTCATCTTTTTTATTTGAATTGCGTTTACAATCTACAAACAAAAAAAAAAAAAAAGAGAATAATAA
>ERZ724517.391-NODE-391-length-27333-cov-7.247672_pt1 | contig 27333 bp, 24 predicted proteins | sample MGYA00376050_ERZ724517 | MGnify/ENA primary metagenome ERZ724517 (study PRJEB28724, sample SAMN07190886) | activated sludge metagenome | isolation source: activated sludge of sewage treatment plant in Hong Hong | place: USA: Christiansburg, Virginia | collected... | reverse complement strand
GATGCGTTCCTTGGCGCGGGCCTTTTCCTCGTCGCGGCGGGCGCCGCCGATGCAGGCGTCGAAGCCGAATTCCTCGATGGCTTCGAGCAGCGTCACCGACTGATGCTTGTTGCGCGATTCGCCTTCGTGCTTCAAGACGACGGTGCCGCGAGCCATGGAATCTTCGACCGAACGGACGATCAGCCGCTCACCGAGTTCGGCGGCGCGCTTGTCGCGGAAGGCGACGACTTCCTTGTAATTGTGGCCGGTGTCGATGTGCATCAGCGGGAAGGGGAACTTGCCCGGGCGGAAGGCCTTTTCGGCCAGGCGCAGCATGCAGATCGAGTCCTTGCCGCCGGAAAAGAGGAGCACCGGGTTGGCGCACTGGCCGGCCACTTCGCGCATGATGTGGATGGCTTCGGCTTCGAGCCAATCGAGGTGGCTGAGGGCGATTTTCTGGCTGACGGCCTGGAGGGTCTGGGTCATTGTTGTGCTGCCGCGAGTTGTCGATGGACGGCATTCTAGCAACGGCTTAATGCTCATTTAAGAACATATATTCATCGTATTATGCGATATTGGAATAACTAAACGCTGCGACGGCATCGGCTGGCTCAGCTCAGCTCAGCTCAGCAGTACGCCCCTGGTGCCGTTGGTGTTTTCTGGAAAACCGGCAGCGGCCCTTGCCAATGCGATTCGCTGCCAGTCGTGAATTTGCTAACGGTCGGGCGGCGCGCTTTCGACCACAATTCAGTCATCTCAAAACGACTGAAGAGGGATCCATCATGGACCAGCCAATCGAATACTTCCTCGCCCAGGCCAAGCGTATCTCGAGCGCCTCGCCGACAACGAAGATTCACGGCGTCCTCTTCAACGCGACGATCGGTGTCGTCGCGGCAGGCACGGTCTACGGGCACAAGTCAGCCCGGAACGGCAGCGACATCCGCACCAGCCTCATCGTCGATGCCTATGCCGTCAATGGATTCCACATCATCGAAACCAGGACCGGTTCCAACTATCTGCTGGCGAGGGTAGGCCCGAGCAGGATTTTCCGCGACCAGTGGGGAATACTGCAGGAGCACCTCGGCAAGAACGACAAGGCGCTCGCCAGCCTCCCGAAATCGGAATTCAGCACCTTCGGCCCGGGATTCATGGACGCAACGCGTCCCGCCCAGATCAAGGATTTCGATCGCTCATGCCGGGCAGCTGCCTGACGGCTACGGGCTAGCTGGGCGTCGCGCCGCCACGGGCCCTGGGGAAAGTGCCTGTTTCTGGCGGTTGACCGCAACAGACCCGCGCCGGTGCTACAAGTCGTCCGGACGAATCATTTCCGCCGGCACGACCCAGCGTTCGTACTCAGCGGCGGTAAGGTAGGCGAGTGCCAGTGCCGCCGCCTTGAGCGTCGTGCCGTCGTGGTGGGCGCGCCTGGCGATTTCGGCCGCCTTGTCGTAGCCGATGTGCGGAGTCAGTGCGGTGACCAGCATCAGTGAGCGTTCCATCAGTTCCGATATTCGTTCGCGGTTGGCGGTGATGCCGCGCACGCAGTGGCGGTCGAAGCTGGCCATGCCGTCGGCCAGCAGGCGGATGCTTTGCAGGAAATTGTGGGCGATCAGTGGCTTGAACACATTGAGTTCGAAATTGCCCGAGGCTCCGCCTATGCCGATGGCGACGTCGTTGCCCATGACCTGGCAGCAGAGCATGGTCAGCGACTCGCACTGTGTCGGATTGACCTTGCCGGGCATGATCGAACTGCCCGGCTCATTTTCCGGAATGTTGATTTCGCCGAGGCCGGAGCGCGGTCCGGAGGCTAGCCAGCGGATGTCGTTGGCGATCTTCATCAGCGCGACGGCTAGCGTCTTCAGCGCGCCGTGGGCGGCGACCAGGCCATCGTGAGCGGCGAGCGCGGCGAACTTGTTGGCAGAGCTGGTGAAGGGGATGCCGGTCTGGTCGGCCAGCTTGGCCGCGACCCGGAAACCGAACTCGGGGTGGGTGTTGAGGCCCGTGCCGACCGCCGTGCCACCCACCGCCAGCGGGTAGAGCGAGGGCAGGGTGGCACGGATCACCGCCTCGGCGTGCTGCAACTGGGCCACATATCCTGAAAACTCCTGGCCGAGCGAAAGCGGCGTCGCATCCTGCAGGTGGGTGCGGCCAATCTTGACGATGTCGGCAAAGGCCGCCGATTTCCCGCCCAGCGTGTCGATCAGTTGGCGGAGCGCAGGCAACACGCTGCGGACGATGCCGGTGGCGGCGGCCAGGTGCATGGCGGTCGGGAAAATGTCGTTCGACGACTGCCCGAGATTGACCTCGTCGTTCGGGTGCACGAGGCGGGCGCCGCCGCGTTCGCCGCCGAGCAATTCCGAGGCGCGGTTGGCCAGCACCTCGTTCATGTTCATGTGGCTTTGCGTGCCGGACCCGGTCTGCCAGACGGACAGCGGGAACTCCCCGGCATGGCGGCCGGCGGCCACTTCGTCGGCGGCCTCCTGTATGGCGCTGGCTTTGGCCGCCGGCAGCAGGCCGAGCTCCTGATTGACCCTGGCGCCGGCAGCCTTGACCAGCGCCAGGGCATGGATCAACTCGTCCGGCATGCGCTCGCTCGAGATATCAAAGTGCGCCAGCGCGCGCTGCGTCTGTGCTCCCCACAGGCGATCCGCTGCTACCGTAACGAGGCCGAAGGAATCCTTTTCCTGGCGGGTCATGTCGGGAGCCACGCTAATGGCGGGTGTGCAACTTGAGGTTCAGTTCGTCGGCGATCGCCGCCCAGTCGGCATCGTCGCCAATGGCCTCGCGCAGGAAAGCTGCTTGTGAGGCGGACCAGAAGGGCGCTTCGTGCAGCATGACGTGCCCCGCCAGCGGACGGTGACGGGCGATGAAGGCGGCGATGGCCACATCGTCGCTGGCCTGGCCAAGTTGCGCGAAGAGCACGCTCAGGTTATGCACTGATCCTGCCATTGAATCTCCTTCCCATTTGGGATTGCGTCGGCGCGGCCGCCGCGCCATGGCAATTAGAGTCCGTCATGCGGGAGTAGTTCGGGGCGCGGCCGCGCCGCTGTGCAGCAAGTCGTCGAGAAAGGCCTTCGCCGGCAGGGACAGGACCTTGGTCCGCAGGTGGACCACGCTCCATTTGCGCTTGAGCGGGAAGCCGGCGACATCGAGGAATACGAGCCCGTCGCGTTCCGCCAATCCGCCGAGCGCCTGGCGCGAGAGAATGGTGAGGCCCATGCCACTGGCGACCAGTTCGCGGATCGCCTCGTTGCTCGCCAGTGACAGGCGGACCTTGAGCTGGACGCCGCTGTCGCGCATGTGTTCGTCGATGACGTGGCGCGAACCCGAGCCCTCCTCGCGCAGCAGGAAGGGTTCGCCAGCCAGTTCCTGCAGGGTCACCGCCTTGCCGACCGCCCAGTGCGTCGCGGGCGCCAGCACCACGTACTCGTTGTCGAGGAACGGGTGGCTGACGATGTCCAGATGCTCCGGCGGGTAGGACATGATGTAGAGGTCGTCCTGGTTGCCGTGCAGGCGCTCGACGATCTTCTGCCGGTTGGCGATCTCGAGCTCGATGTCGATGTCCGGGTAGCGCCGGTAGAAATCTCCGAGCATGCGCGGCAGGAAGTGCTTGGCCGTGGTCACCAGTCCGACGCGCAGCTTGCCGCGCTTGAATCCCTTGAGGTCGTCGATCGCCGACTCGAAGCGGTTCCACGCGTCATCGAGATCGCGCACGGTAGCCAGCAGTTCCTCGCCGGCTGCGGTCAACGCGATTTCCCGGCCGCTTTGTTCGAACAGGGGCAGGCCGAGCGTTTCTGTGATCTGCCGGATCTGGATCGACACCGCCGGCTGGGTCAGGTGCAGGGCTTCGGCGGTACGGGTGAAACTCTTCAGCCGGGCGACCTCGGCAAATGTTTCGAGCTGGCGGAATGTGATTCGACGACGTGGCATACATAAGTCCAGAATAATGACATGACTCGTATAGTTTAATTTGATTTAATCAGTTTGGGTCATCATAGTGGCGTTGTCCCGGCAATCAAGGGATCAACCGCAACACGAAATCCAAGGAGAATCACCATGCGCCATTACCCGACCAACAGTCCCGAAGCCCTGGCCCGCGTCGTTGCCATCGCCATGATGGCCGACGGCGCAATCGATTCAAGCGAACTGAAGTCGCTCGAGCGCCATGACATCATCAAGCGGCTGGGCCTCGATCACGACCGCTTCGACCAGGTGTTCTACGAGTACTACGAAGACCTTCTGAGTTGTGCCCATCGCTTGCCATCCGGTCAGTTCGAACTCGATGCGGTGAACGTCGGCCTGCTGCTCGACGAGGTTCGCGATCCCTTGCTGCAAAAGAAGGCCCTGCGCGCGATGCTCGACATCGTCAATGCCGACCGCCGCCTGACCGGCGGCGAGGCCGGCTTGATCGCCCAGGCGCTCAAGCACTGGGGCATCGATCTGTACGAGGTCTCCGATACCTCGATCCCCAATCATCGCTTGCCATTGCCCAAAGTGGCCGAGATCCATCTTGCTTGACCCGGGGGGCGGCTCAGCATCGGCCGCCCCCGAATTGAACACGCTTTTCCTGGTATGCGCACATGTCTTTCGAACCTGTCATCCTGTTCTTCGTGCTTGGCCTGCTGGCCGGGGTGGTGCGTTCGGACCTCAAGATACCCGGCGTCCTCTACGAGTCGCTGAGCATCTTCCTGCTGCTGGCGATCGGGCTCAAGGGCGGCATCGAACTCGCCCGCTACCCGCTCGCCAGCATTGCCGGCCCCGCGCTCGTCGTGGGGTTGGCCGCCATGCTGATTCCGTTGGCGGCCTTTGCCATCCTCAGCCGTGCCGGGCGCCTCGCGCGACCCGATGCCGCCTCGATCGCGGCGCACTACGGCTCGGTAAGCGTCGTCACCTTTGCCGTCGCCGCCAGCTTTCTCGCACGTCAGGGCGAGGCAGCCGAAGGCTACCTGGTGGTGTTTCTGGTCCTCCTGGAATTCCCGGCCCTGGTTCTTGGCGTCGTCCTGGCCCGGCGCGGCGCCGGCGAGACACGCTGGGGGCATTTGCTGCACGAGGTTCTCGCCGGCAAGAGCATCGTCCTGCTGGTCGGCGGCTTGCTGATCGGCTGGATTGCGGGCGCCGAAGGCATCAAACCGCTCGACCGGCTCTTCCTTGACCTGTTCAAGGGAGTCCTGGCCTTCTTCCTGCTCGAGATGGGCCTGGTCGTCGCCAGCCGTTTCGCGGACCTGCGCCGGGCCGGACCATTCCTGCTGTGCTTTGCCATCGCCATGCCGGTTGCCGCCGGCCTGCTCGGGATCTTCACTGCCCAGTTGATCGGCCTGTCGGTCGGCGGCGCGGCCCTGCTCGCGACGCTCTACGCCAGTGCCTCCTACATCGCTGCGCCGGCCGCGATGCGCATCGCGATACCCGAAGCCAACCCGGCGCTGTCGATCGGTGCGGCGCTCGGCATTACCTTTCCCTTCAACCTGCTGATCGGCATTCCCCTCTACCACGGGCTTGCCGTCCGCCTCGCCGGGAACGTCTGAGGAGCCAAAGAATGACCCCGCGCAAATTATTGACCATCATCTGCGAAGCCGATCTTGAGCGTTCCCTCGCTGATGACCTGAGTGCGCTTGGCGCACGTGGCTTCACGATTACCGATGCCCGGGGTCAGGGTGCGCACGGCGCGCGTGACGGCTTGTGGCCGTCTGCGGCGAATATACGCATCGAGGTGCTTTGCGACGACCACCTGGCCAGCGCCATTGCCGAGGCCCTGCAGGCACGCTACTACGAGCCCTACGCCATGGTGATCTTCATTGCCGATGTCCTGGTGCTGCGTCCCGGAAAATTCTGACCAGTACGCTGCGACTGCCTTGCTGCCACGGAATGTGGCGGCGCCGGCCTGAACTGCGGCACAATTGACGCACCGCATCCGGTTCCCGATTCACCTACTTTACAAAGGCAGACTCATGAAGACACTGATCATCACGGCCACGGCATTTTGTATTGCCCTCGCGCTCCCGGCCCATGCAGCCGACGCCAAGGAAGAAAAGACCGCCTCCGGGATCGGCATCACGACCCTCAAGGAGGGCGCGGGTGCCAATCCCAAAGCGAGCGATACGGTCAAGGTTCACTACCGCGGCACGCTGGAGAATGGCCAGGAATTCGACAGTTCTTACAAGCGGGGGCAGCCGGCGACTTTCCCGCTGAGCCGTGTGATCCCTTGCTGGACCGAAGGCGTGCAGAAGATCAAGGTCGGCGGCAAGGCCAGGCTCGTCTGCCCGGCCAATCTGGCCTACGGCAACCAGAACGTACCGGGTATTCCCCCAGGCTCGACCCTGATCTTCGAAGTCGAGTTGCTCGACATCGCCAAATAGAGCCTGATTTCAGCCAGTTGCGCCCGAGCCGGGAGCTTTTCCGTTTCGGGAGCAAGTCATTGCCCTGGGTAGCCGGTCTGAATTTTTCGGGGGGCCGTTTGGCGAAGGATTGCAGCCCGCAAGGTTGATGTATATTGCTCATCACGATCTCGGCCAGCGTGCGGTGGTCGACATCGTCTGTGCAGATCAGCTTGATTCGTCCGGCGCGGCCCGCCGCAATTTTGGGAGAAGACGTTGATTGGTCGTGGTTTCCCGGGTGTTGACGAATGCGCTCGCGAGGCGGGCGGCTGATGCCAGTCGTCGTCACCGCCGGCGAATCAGTTCCGGTTGCACGCACGGCCTTGGGTGACCGGCCGCTGCAGGCTGGTGGCGTCGCGGGCAGCGTCAGGTGATCGCGCCGCATTTCTGGCGGAACCTCAGGCTGCTGATCGGCGTCGGCGCCGCGGCGATCTTTTCCCTGCTCGGCATGATCTCGTGGATTCAGCGGCTGCCGACGATGGCGGTTCTTGTCCGGCGCCGGTTGCGCAATGCGGTCACCGGGGCGGCGGTCCACAGCCAGGCAGTCGAAGACCCAGGCGTGTATTGGCGGCAGAACAACGCGCTGCCGGGCAATCGCGGGGATGGTTTCCGCTACAGCTACCTGCTGGTCATGATCGCCATCACCCCGGTCTATCTATGGTTCGAGTTGTCGTTCGGCGCCCACCTGCTGGAGCTGATGGGCAGCAAGGTGCCCTCGGAAGATACCGTCGCTGTCGAGCACTGGGGTCACATGATTTCGGGCATCGCCGTGTCCCTGATGTTTCTGACCGGCTGGTTTCAGCAGTGCGAGAAATGGAACCGTCCCTGGTCGGTGCGGGTGCTGGTCAGCATCGGCATCTGCCTGCTGTGCATCGTGCTGACCTGGAAGATTCAGGAGGCGGTCATCGGTTTCTACGTCCAGCGTGGCAAGGCCCAGATCGCGATGTATATCTGGACTCTGCTGGCCTTGACCGTGGCCGGTTTCCTCCTGATTCGCGGCTGGCTGCGCCTGTCAGTATCTCGGCGGCGGCGGGGCGTGGGTACGACCATTGCCGGATTGATCGTGCTGGTGGTCGTCGGCATCGTTCTGGTGTCGAAGCTTGAGCCCATTCTGACATTCGTGACCCGAACCCTGGGTGTGTCGAGCCAGATCGTCGTCGATCTCGGCTATGAGCGCCAGCAGGCGGCGACGCTGAGCCTGGTGCGGCGGGGGTTGCAGCAAGGCGTCTATACATTCAGGGACAATCCGCTCGACCAGGCCGCGCTGGCCAGCGGTGAAGGCAAGGCCGCGCTGGCGATGTTCCCGATCATCGCCGCAGGCGTCAGCCCGGCGCTGTTCGCGGGTGACCGGAAGAAAATCCTGTACGAACTGATGTATCTCGACTGGGACGAGATGAGCGGGGAAAGCACCTACGCCGAGTACCGCAAGAACGAAGCCGAGGTCGAGCGCCTCTTTCTCGGGCCCTACAGCGATCTCTCCAAGGCCCGCCAGGCAGAGCTCGCGACGCTTGGCCGCAAGGCTGCCGATGCGAACTGGGACGCCCGGATTCGTGAGCTCGTTCCATTCGGGTCGTTGCCGCCAGGGCTGGCCATTGATGAATTCCAGAAGTTGCCCGCTTTCCAGAGCCTGATCGGGAACAACCTCGGCTGTTTCGACTGCAAATTGCGCCTTGGCATGGACCGCCCCGCGCTTACGCGCGAAGTATTCGACAAGACGCAGACAAAAAATGTGATTCAGGTCGAGGAGACGCTGCGCGACCCCGACCATTTCCAGCAAGGCCGCGATGGCGAGAGCGCGGCCCGTACCTACTGGGTACCGATCTGGGCGCTCCTGTTTTCAATGGTCGGCGCCTTTACCCTGGTCTTCAAACTGATTTTCACAGTGTCCGAATACGTCCAGCGCAGGTCGTTCAGGCGTGCCAACGCGGCCGATTCGATCCTCGCCAATACGGTGATCGCCAACAGCAAGAGCCTGATTGCCGGCGGTCTCCTGTTCGTCGCCCTGTTCGTGTACTTTTCGGACAATCGTGTCACCAGCACCGACAACTATATCCGCCTGCACAAGCAGATGTGGCATGACCAGCCGATCGTCGGCGCCATCGCCGCCCACTGGACGATCAACGCGCAGGCACTCCTTTACCCGTTCACCCGAAAGATCCGGCCGACCTGGATGACCTTCGACCAGGACCCCCTCTACTGGCTGCCCTGGCACGTCGGCAATCAGGAGGACGAATGACGCCGTTTCCGTATCGTCCCGCAGCGCAGGTCCGCCTGGCGCAACTGGAGGCAGACATCCGATGAAGATTGCAGCTGACGTTCATGACTTTCAGGTTCAACTGCTCGCCGATGGCTTTCGCGATCTTTTTGGCGATTTCAATGACGCCATACTGACTGCCATCAGGCCCATGCTCGAATGGGTGGAGGTCGGCGGTGGCGACGCGGTGGTGCACGAAGGCGGCACCGACGACGACCTGTATTTCATCATCAGTGGGCGCCTGCGTGCCTACGCGGGGGAAGGGCCGACGCGGCGCTTCCTCAACGAGATGGGGCGCGGCGAAACGATCGGCGAGGTGACTTTCTTCACCGGCGCGCCGCGCTCGGCCACGGTGGTGGCGAATCGCGACGCGGTGCTGGTTCGCATGACGCGTGCCAGCCTGGAAAAATTGATTGCCGCCTATCCCCAGCTCACCCTCAACATGGCCCGCCTGATCATCGAGCGGCTGAACCGGGTCAACAGCCCGCGCCGAAAACGGCGGCGCCCGGTCAATATCTGCCTGCTGCCGATTACGCCGTCGCTGGCGGAGATTACCGCGCAAACACTGGGGGAGCGCCTGGTTGCCCATTGTCCCAAGGGCGTCCGGGCACAACTCTTGACCTCCGAAGTGGTTGGTTCCTGCCTCGGGATTCCTGGCATCGCCAACGTCGACAAGACGCAGACCGAAGCGTATCGCAAGCTGACGATCGCGCTGAACGAAATGGAGTCCCGTTATGACATCGTGCTTTACGTGCCCGATCGGGACCCGGACTCCGAATGGAGCCTGCGCTGTTTGCGCATGGCCGACCGGATATTGCTGCTCGCGGATGCCACGGCGACGCCGGCGGTCAGCCTGAGCGAAACCCGATATCTCGCAGGCGAGGGCCGGGTCACCGAAGCCGAACAGGTGCTGGTGCTGCTCCATCACGCCAGCCTGGGCGTACCGAGCCAGACCTTGCGCTGGCTGGCGCAGCGGCCGGCCGGGACACTGGCAGGGCATTTGCATGTCCGCTATGACGACGATCGCGACCTCGCCCGCCTGGCGCGAGTGCAAAGCGGCCGCGCCATCGGGCTGGTGTTCGGCGGCGGCGGCGTGCGCAGCCTGGCGCATCTGGGTGTTTACAAGGCGCTGCGGGAATTCGACATCGAGGTTGATTTTGTCGGCGGCACCGGCATGGGCGCAGTGATGGGGGCGCTCGTCGCCCTGGACCGTCCCGCCGATGAACTGATCGCCTACGCGCGGGAATTCTTCGGGGCCAACCCGACCGGGGACATCAGTCTGCTGCCGCTGACTTCATTGATCAAGGGGCGCCTGCTGAAGGAGGCCCTCGAGGAGCTCAGCAAGAGCCTGGCCGGCGAAAATGCGGGGATCGAGGATACCTGGAAGACATTCTTCTGCGTTGCATCCAACTATTCGAAAGCCTGCGAGACGGTGCTCGTTTCCGGCAACCTGGCCAAGAGCATACGCGCCAGTTGCGCGGTGCCGGGGCTCCTGCCGCCGGTGCCGATCGGCGGCGACCTGATGGTGGATGGCGGCGCCTTCAATAATTTTCCGACGGATATCATGGGTCTCTTCGGCCCGGACAAGATCATCGGTGTCAATTTCGCCCGCGATCTGAACAGGGAATACAAGCTCGACGAAATTCCCGGTGGCTGGAAGCTGATGAGCGACCAGCTGACCGGTCGCCGGCGCAAGTACGAGGTGCCGTCGCTGATGTCGATCCTGATGAATACGTCGATGCTCTACAGCGCCTCGCGCGAGCACGCTGCGGAAGCGCTGGTTGATCTCGAGTTCAAGCTCGTCCTGCGCAGCGTCGGCATGCTCGACTGGCACAAGGCGGAGCATGCGATCAATCTCGGCTACAAGCGCGCCCGCAAGATGCTGCAGGCCATGACGCCGGAGCAGCTGGCGCCATTTATCTCGGTTTGACCCGGGCCAAGCGGTTTTCGGGCATTTTCAGGCGTTGACCGCAGCAGGCGGGAAAACAACCTGAGTCAGGCGGGATGCGCCTTGGCGTATTCCCGGAGCAGGCGCTGGTGCAATTCGCAGCCGTCGAGCTGCAGGCCCGGCGATTGCAAGCCGAAGAAGCGGACCTCGCCGTCGATCAGGTCGCTCGCCATGTCCAGCGTGTCGTCGCCGAAGAGGGCAGCCAGCGTCCCTTCGTAGCTGTCCGGGTCGTCCATGTCGAGCAGGGTTTCGATGCAGCGGTAGGTGCGGCGGCGGCCGGCGTCGAGCTGGTCGAACTGGCGCACCCACTCGCAGCCCTCGCGGATGGCATCGCTGTCGCCGACGGCAAGGGCGAGCAGTGTCTTTAGTTCGCCGATGCGCAGGTCGACCCACAAAGAGCCGGGGTCCGGGGCAAGGCCGATCAGGGCGGCGACCGGGCGCTCGTCGGCAAGGTTCATCTCGTTGAGGGTGTCGAGCAACTGGCCGCACTGTTCGTCGTCCAGTTCGGCCAGGTTCAGGATGGGCGGACGGAGCGCGGCGCCGTTACTGTTGTTTTCCCATTCCAGATCGTCGACCGGGTAGATCTCGGACATGCCGGGCACGAGGATGCGGCAGGCGTAGACGCCGAGGTGGTCAAAGTCGGCCACGTAGATGTCCTTGCCGTCCGCGTGGATGCGCGCACATAGCCAGGCATAGTCGTCGCTGGTGCTGCCGTTTTCCAGATCGTTGAAGTTCCAGTCGGCAAATTCGAAATCGGCCGCCTCGCCGAAGAAATTCCAGTGCACGATGCCGCTCGAATCGACGAAGTGGATTTCGATGTTCGGCGCGCTGGCGACTTCGTCGAGATCGAAGCCGGGGGGCGGGAAGCCGTCGAGCGCTTCCAGCGCGCGGCCCTGCAGCAGTTCGGTCAGCGCGCGCTCGAGGGCGATCTCGAAACGCGGGTGCGCCCCGAAACTGGCGAAGACGCCCTGGTCGTGCGGGTTGAGCATGGTCACGCACATCACCGGGTAGTTGCCGCCGAGTGAGGCGTCCTTGACCAGGATGCCGAAGCCCGCGTCACGCAGGCCCTGGATGCCGGCGGCGATCGCCGGATAACGGGCGATGACTTCTTCGGGGACGTCCGGCAGGCAGAGGCCTTCGGCGATCACCTTGAACTTGACGTGGCGTTCGAGGATTTCCGACAGCGCCTGGGCGCGCGCCTCGGCCTGCGTATTGCCGGCCGACATGCCGTTGCTGACGTAGAGGTTGCTGATGATATTGACCGGGAAGAACACCTCGGCGCCGTCGCGCTCGCGGATATAGGGAATGGTGCAGACGCCGCGCTCGAAATTGCCCGAATTCATGTCGATCAACGCCTCGGCCGGGATGCTGCCTTCCGGGTTGTAGAAGGCCTGCAGTTCCGGCGTCAGCAATTCCGCCGGCCAGTCGGTGCCCGCTACCGGAAACCAGCGCTCGCGCGGATAGTGCGTGAATTCGCGGGTGGCGATCACCTCGCCGAGGTAGTAGTGGTTCCAGAAGTAATTGCACGACAGGCGCTCGAAGAATTCGCCGAGCGCGCTGGCATGTGCAGCCAGTTTCGTCGCGCCCTTGCCGTTGGTGAACATCAGGTGGCATTCGCGGTTGCGCACATGCACTGACCAGACGTTGTCGACCGGGTTCAGCCAGGAGCATTCCTCGATCTCGAAACCGCGCGTGGCCAGCTTGGCCTGCATTTCGGCGATGGAGTGTTCGAGCGAGGCATCTTTGCCCGGAATGAAGTGTTCGTTTTGCATCGGGCGTCCTGCCAGAAAAGTAAGTCGCGCAGTGTACGCCATGACGCCCAAAAGCCTGAGCGGAATCGTAACGGATGATGCCGGATTGGATGCCTTGGCCGGGCTGGCTTAAACTTCGCGCTATCCGGCCTGTACCGGCCGGCGGCTTAACTCAAGGGAGATGCTGCATGAGTCGTGACCGGCAATTTGAGGATGGCCTGCAGATGCGCAAGCAGGTGATGGGCGCGGCTTTTGTCGACAAGGCTTTCGCCGGCGTCGATGCATTCACCGCGCCCCTGCAGGAATTCGTGACGCGCAACGCCTGGGGTACGACCTGGTGCCGCGACGGACTCGACCTGAAGACACGGAGCCTCCTGACGCTGTCCATGCTGACCGCCCTCGGCCGCGCCACGGAAATCAAGGGCCACGTGCGTGGCGCGATCAATAACGGGGCAACGATGAAGGAGATTCAGGAAACCTTGCTGCACGCCGCCGTCTATTGCGGCATGCCGCTGGCCATCGATGCATTCCGCTCGGCACATGAAGTGGTGAAGGAGATGGGTTTGCTCGAAGGCTGAGTCTTTTCCAGCCGAAGGCGACGGTTGCGGTCGACGGCAGAAATCGGGGGCTTTCCGGGTTGTTTGCTTAGGGTAGGTGATGGCGAAATGTCGGACCGGCGATGAGCGCTCACCCAAGAAATCGCCCCGTGGCGGACAATCGCGCACATATTGAGTTTCGCGGTTAGCATCGAGCGTGCGCTCGGCATGAATATCGGAGGGGTTCTCATGGACCGGTTGGAACTGAGCAAGGCTTATACTCTGATGGAATCGGGGCCAGTGGTTCTCGTGACAACCCATGATGGAAAGAAAGACAACATCATGACCATCTCCTGGACCATGGTGATGGATTTCACGCCGGTATTTGCCATCACCACGGGCGAATGGAATCACTCCTTCGCGGCGTTACGAAAGAATCGGGAGTGCGTCATTGCAATTCCCACCGTCGACCTGCTGGACAAGGTGGTTGGCATAGGGACGTGCTCCGGGGCAGACACAGACAAGTTTGCCAAGTTCAAGCTCACACCAGTGCAGGCCAGGTTCGTCAAGCCGCCATTGATCAAAGAGTGCCTCGCCAACATCGAGTGCAAGGTCATCGACATCGTCAACAAACACAACATTGTCGTGTTGGAGGCGGTTGCCGCATACATCGATTGCGCGCGCAAGGAGAAGCGCACGGTTCACGCTGTGGGTGACGGAACATTTATTGTCGACGGGCGCAAGATTGACCGGAAGAAGATGATGGCCTCCAGGCTCCCATCGGGCGTGTAGCGTTCATTGGCCAGCCCGCTGGCTCAAACCGGCCACAACCGGTCCGTCATACCTTCTCCAGACTTGTCATTCGTGGGACCGCTCAACTCGGAAAGCTGCCTGATAGTCTAGGGAAGGTCGTCGGCCTCAGCGGTCGTTCGACCAGCTGACCTACTCAGTCCGCAATGCGCCGGTTAGCTGCCACTAGGGATTACATGAAAAACACACTTTACACACCGCATCGCCGTATGAATCTAGCCGGCGACACTTGTTTCGTCATTTATTCAGCGCTTCCCTAAATCTCTGCCGCAATTGGCTACTCCCACCCAGCTGCATTTGTGCGTGCCTTTCGCACAAATAAAGGGCAGGGCCCCGGCAAGTGGCGAAAGCCCCAATCGGGCTACCGTGCCGAGAAAGGGACGAAAATCCATATGTCCCGCTAGATCAATAATCCGCCCCGTATTGCCAAGTCTATATCGTCGCTCGAGCGTAACTTTCAACCTACGAAAGCTAGGATATGGGAGATGGGATGCGCTTCAAAGACAAAGTGGTTCTGGTCACTGGCGGATCGGAGGGCTTGGGCAAAGGCATTGTTGACGCGTTCGTGCGGGAAGGCGCCCGGGTCGCCATCAACGGTCGCAATGCAGAAAAACTGGCGAGTGCGGTAATTGATGTATGCCAGAACGCTGGTGCCAGTTCGGCCGCCGTTATCGGCGTGGCCGCCGACATCGGCGACAGTGCCGCCGTCAGCGCGATGTTCGCTGAAATCCTTGCCAAGTTCGGCACCCTCGACATCCTCATCAACAACGCCGCGCTAACCCCATCCGACGCCGAGAGCGCCAAATCGCGTATCGAGTTCATGCAGATGATCACAACGCCGATAGCCAAGCACTCGCTCAAGGTCACCAGCCAGATGTCCGACGAACGCTGGTTGAAGATGATCAACACCAACCTGAATGGTTTGTTTTATTGCACCCGTGAGGCGCTCCGCATCATGGAACCCAAGGGCTATGGCAAGATCGTCAATGTCGGCTCGGTCGCCGGGATCAGTGGGGTGTCGGCACACAGCCCACATTACTCCGCCTCCAAAGGAGGCATGGTGGCCTTCACCAAATCGGTGGCCGTTGAAGTTGCCGGTGCCGGCATCAACGTCAATTGCATTGCCGCCGGTGGCATCGCCACTGCCGCCTGGGATGAAGCCGCGGCGCGCGTTCCCAGCTTCATGGGCCAGATCATGCAGATGATTCCTGCCGGGCGCATAGGCACCATTGAAGAATATTCCTCATTGGCGCTCTACCTTTCCAGTGACGACGCGGGCTATCTGATGGGGCAGATCATCAGTCCCAATGGCGGCATGCTTACCTGATCCACGTACGTAATTCCAACGAATCCAAGGAGAACCCCAATGAATGCACCCGAAATAATCAATTCCCTGTCTGCGCAAGAGGCCGCCCTTGTGATGGGCAAGCGCTCAGTTCATGACAATGTGTCTGAACGCGCCCTGCGCCTGTTCGAGCGCGCCCGCACCTCGGGCAATCCGCGCGTCGCGCTCGAACGCGCCGTGTATTTCACCGAGTCGTTCAAACAAACGGAAGGCCTGAACATCACCCTACGCTGGGCAAAGGCGTTGCTGCACACTACACAAAACATATCGATCAACATTTTTGCGGATGAACTGATCGTCGGCCGCCCGAACAACTGGTTTGGCAAGCACGGCATCATCTATCCCGAACTCGACGGCAGCCTCATGTTGAATGCTATCGAAGCCTTCGCTCAGGCCATGACGAAAGGAAGCCCGGATGCCGTGGTAATCACTGCCGACGACGAGAAAATCATCCGCGAGGTACTTGCTCCATACTGGACAGGCAGGGATTTTACGCCTCACTTTATCCAGGCACTGCCCGACGAAGCGCGCAACTACAGCTTTGGGCCTGACAAGACGAATATCTTCCGCCAAACCGCTGTGATCATGAGCTCGCAGTCGATGCGCTCGTCACAGAACTGGATCATCGACTTCAGCAAGATCATGAAGCATGGTTGTGCCGGCATCCGCGCGGAAGCGCAGGCGCGCCTCGAAGCCATGACCAATCCCATCGTACGTGTCGAAAACGGTCCCTTCCTGGAAGCCGTCATCACCACCTGTAACGCGATGACGACTTGGGCACGACGCTACGCCGAGAAGGCCCGCGAAATCGCCGCCAGCGAATCCAACGCCCAACGCAAAGCTGAACTGCTGGAGATCGCCGACGTCTGCGCGCGCGTGCCGGAGCAGCCATGCCAAAGCTTCCGCGAAGCCATGCAAGTTCAGTGGTTTTGTCAGTGCATGTCGCGTCTGGAAGAAATGATCGGCGGCGATATCGGTCAGGGCCGCATGGATCAATACCTCTGGCCCTACTACAAGGCCGACATTGAGTCCGGTCGCCTGACTGAAGAAAAGGCGATCGAGTTGTTCCACTGCCTGTGGATCAACATGATGCAATACATCCAGCTCAACCTGTCACCGACCGCAGCGGCTGGCCGTGAGGGCTTCTCACATCACGAAACAGCGACCATCGGCGGTCAGACGCGCGAAGGCGAAGACGCAACCAACGAGCTTTCGTACGTGCTGCTCGAGTCCACGCGCGGCCTGCGCACCAGCTACCCGGAATTGGCCGCCCGCATACACTCGAACACGCCGGAGCGCTTTCTGCATGCCGTGGTGGAAGCCAACAAGGATGGAAAGGGTAGTCCGAAAATCATCAACGACGAAAGCGTCGTGCCCTTCTATCTATCTCACGGCATTTCGGTGGCTGATGCGCTCGACTACGCCGCCTCCGGTTGCATGGAAGCGCGCCTGCCCAACATCGAGACCCACAAGACCGGCAACTCGGCGGTCAACTATGGCTCGATCATCGAAATGACCCTGCGCAACGGGAGGATCAAAATCTTCGGTGATCACCAGTTCGGTCCGCAAACAGGCGACCCGCGCGTTTGGACCTGCTTTGACCAAGTGTGGAATGCCTTCAGGATTCAGACCGAGAACGTACTGCGCAACATCCTGATCGAGAACGCCATCGGCCGGCAACTCAAGCCTCGCTACTTCGCGTCACCGTTTGCTTCGATGCTGCATGATCTGGCCAGCAAACACTGCATGGATCTGCAACGTCACGGCGAAGGCATTCCCGGCCAACTTGACCTGACCTGCATCGATGGCATTGGCGGCTTTGGCACGGCGATTGATTCGCTGGTTGCGATCAAAACCCTGATCTTTGAGGAAAAGAAGCTGACCTGGGACGAGTTGCTGACCGCCCTCGAGTGCAACTGGGAAGGCAAGGAGGCCATACGCCAACTGTGCCTCAATGCACCAAAGTTCGGCAACGGCATCGAGTGGGTTGATCACCTAGGCAAGGAGATATACCGCATCTCGCTGGACTATGTACGCAACAATCCCAAGCCCAACGGCCAGCCCACAATCGTTCGCATCATTCCGATCACTTTCCATGTGCCCGCCGGCCGGGTCACTTTCGCGACACCCACCGGGCGCCCGGCAGGTGAATACCTGTCCGAAGGCATTTCTCCAGCTCACGGCATGGACGTGAAAGGGCCAACGATCACGATGAACTCGATGACCCGGGCGACCGCCATAGCCTGCAAGGAAAAGGGCCCGAACCTGATCAACATGAAGTTCGCCCCGGCCAACATAGCGGGCGAAGCCGGTTCGCGACGCCTGATGCAGATCATCCGCACCTGGAGCAATCTCAAGCTTTGGCACATCCAGTTCAATGTGATCAACCGCGACACTTTGCTGGCTGCGCAAAAAAACCCGGAGAAGTTCCGTGATCTGGTGGTGCGTATTGCTGGCTATTGCGCCTACTTTGTTGAACTGACACAGATGCAGCAGGCAGAAATTCTGGCGCGTACGGAAGAGCACGCGTGAGCGTTGCTACCGCGGCTGACCCGCTTGGCAAGCTAAAGCAGCGCTTCCGGAACCTCGCGCCAGGCATGATGGTCAGCGCGGTCGTCGCCATGATCATTTATCCGATGATAGTGCTATCGGTCGGGTTGAAGCCAGTTCAAGCAGGCATGTTTCTCGGCGGCACGACTCACGATGTGGCGCAGGTCGTTGGTGCAGGTTACAGCCTATCCACTGAAACCGGCGACACCGCTACGGTTATCAAGCTGATGCGCGTGGCCATGCTGCTGCCGGTGATTGTCTGCGCCGCCCTGGTCACGCGTGCCCAGGGCATACCCTTAGGTGGCGCGCGCCCGCTGCTCTTGCCCTGGTTCGCGGTGGGCTTCCTTGTACTCGCCGGCATCAGCAGTACGGGGTGGATTCCCATGGAAATTATCAGCCTTGCCAATGAAATCTCACGATGGTGTCTGGTCATAGCCATCAGCGCGCTGGGCATGAAAACGCACCTCAAGGAAATCCTCACGGTCGGCTTCCGTCCAATTGCCTTGATGGTTGGTGAAACATGCCTTCTCGCCGCACTGGTACTGCTTGCGCTGCACACCCTGTAAATGAAACCGACATTGACTGATCCGGTTCGCGGACCCATTTGCCGTCTCGCGGTCAGCATAGCTGGCGGCTACCTCCCAATGAGTGCCAAACTTTGCCACTTGAATCGATGGTCAACCGCTTTCGGAGCATTCAGAGCAACTCACCTGGCATGGTCAATGCCTTACTGTTCGGCGTTTGTTTGAGTTTGCGTTGATGGACACTATTGCTTTGGCAAACAAACCCGAGGAGCTCAAAGGCTTCGTTGTCAATCTTCAGCACTTTTCCACGCACGACGGTCCCGGAATTCGCACGACCGTTTTTCTCAAAGGCTGTTCATTGCGCTGCAAATGGTGCTGTAATCCTGAGACCATCGCGCCCAAGCCTGAACTCGCCTTCAATCTCAAACAATGCATCGGCGTCCAGGAATGTGGCCGCTGTCTGCCCGTGTGTCCTGACAATGCGCTACACGTGCTCGACTCGGATGGCAAGGTGCGGGTGAATTGGCATCTGTGCAGCAATTGCGGCAAGTGCGTCGAGGTCTGCCCATCGAAGTCGCTCTATCATTTTGGTGGCCCAATGACCGTTGCCGAGGTCCTGGCGGAAGTGGAGCAGGACGGCGGCTTCTATCGTGAATCCGGCGGGGGCATCACGCTTTCCGGTGGTGAATGCTTGCTGCAGCCCGAGTTCAGTGCCGCTCTGCTCCGGGAGGCAAGAAGACGCGGCCTCAACACGGCGATTGAAACCGCAGGCAATGTGCCTTGGTCATTAATGGCCCAGGTATTGCCCTACGTCGATACGATGCTGCACGACTACAAAGTCACCGACCCCGGCGCCCATCGGCGCTGGACGGGCACCGATAACGCCCGCATCCTCGACAACTTCCGCAAAGCATACACCGAGTTTCCCGATATCAACTACATCGCCCGCATCCCCTTGGTACCCGGCGTCAATGACGACGAAGCGCACATTGATGCGGTGCTCGACAGGGTGCTGCCGTATGCCTGCGTCAGTGAGCTGGAACTGCTGCCCTATCACCGCTTCGGCGACAGCAAATATGCCTTTCTCGGCCGGGTGTATGCGCTGGAAGACTTTGCCGCGCCGACAGTCGAACGGCTGCAGCAGTTGCGTGAGCGTATTGAGTTTCGCTTTGCACAGCGATGGTCATAAGAAGTGGAGGGCCCAAACGGGTCGTGCAAGATTCAATGACCAGAATCTTCAGCTTGGCGTGAAGAGCCAAACACCACGCAAAGACTGTCAGGCAGCAGTGGATCCTGAAAAGTCACCCACCACCGTCGCCGCCATTCACAGACTGTCTGCGCCAGCGCCGCGGCGAGGTGCCGAACCTCCCTGAAAACCAGCGCGAGAACGCGCTTGCATCCGAAAACCCGAGCATGGGTGCAAGATCGGCAATCACCTGATTCGGGTTGCACAGATGGCGTTGTGCGGCTTCCTGACGTATCTCATCCACCAGGGCCGAAAAACTGGTGCTCTCGGCTTCCAGGCGCCGATGTAAGGTTCGGCGGTCGATGCCGATATAGCGGGCAACGAGTTCGGCAGTGCATCGGCCGCTGGGTAGCAAACCGAGGATAAGATGCGTGGTGCGTTCGCTCTGTGTCGGCTGATGTTCGGCCGCGCTGTTCAGGTACTGCTGCAGCGTGCGCAGCGATTGCGGATCAGCCATTGGCATGGCACGGTCAAGATCACGGCGCCGACAGGTAATGCCGTTGAGCACACTATTGAATTGCACGCTGCAGCCGAAGGATTTGCGATAGATGCCAACATCACGCGGTGCCGCGTGCATGAAACATACCGCCGTCGGCGTCCAGCCGTCACCGAGGAATTCTTTGACCACACGGAAGAGTACGCCTATCGACAGTTCGACCCCCTGCCTCATTGAGCCTTGCAATCGCGCGAGGAATTGCTCGCTGAGCACTACCACGTCGTTATCTTCCTCGATCACCACGCGCAACGCTTCATTGTGCAGATGCATTGTGCGTTGCAGGCAGTACAAGGCATCGCGCACGGTTGGCTCTTCGCGCGCTGCCAACGCGATCAGCCCGAGATTGGACAATCGTCTCGACATGGCCATCCGCAAGCCGAAATCCTCAATACCGGCAGCATGCGCGGAGGACTCGAGCAATGCATGCACCCGCAGAACCGGAATCTTGAGATCGGGATTGTTCAGACATTGCACATCCAGCCCGGCCGCTCGCAGTTGAGCGAATGGATCGAGCCCGACGGCCCGTGCGACTTCGGCGTAGTTGGTCAGCGACGCGCTGCGAATTTGCGAAGAACCCATGAGTAACTCCATTCGCCTGTTGTGTCCCTGAATGTACAGTGCATGTCCCTGATTGTCAAAATAAAGCCACGGCATGATGAAACAATCCAGTTCCACAAAGCGACCGGATCAGGTCGATCACAATCATCTGGAGACATGCATGCAACTAACGCAACGCGTCGCCGTAGTCACCGGTGCGGCCGGCGGTTTGGGTTCGGCCATTTCACGGCGCTTCGCCCGCGAGGGTGCCAAAGTCGTGCTCTGCGACATCAACGTTCAAGTTGCTCAAGAGATCGCTGGGGAGCTGAACAAGGCAGGTGCTGACTGCATCGCCCTGCGCTGCGACGTCTCCTCCAGCGCTTCGGTCGATGAGACCTTTGTCGCGGTCGATACCCGTTTTGGCCAGGTCGACATTCTGGTCAATAGCGCGGCACTCGTGCCAGACAAGGCAAACGACGAAGTGCGCCGGAAAGCCCATTACGATCTGATCACCAAGCCCCTGCCGCGCCAATCGCTGGGTTTCACCAGCGCAATGAGCGATGCCGAGTGGAAGCGCTTCTGGGCGGTCAACGTCGACGGCGTCTTCTACTGCACCCGCGCGGCGCTCAAGCGCATGGAAGCGCAACAGTACGGTCGCATTATCAACATCGCCAGCATTGCCGGCATATCGGCTGCCAGCGCACATAGCCCGCACTACTCGGCGACCAAAGGCGCCGTGGTTGCCTTCACTCGCGCAGTCGCGGCCGAAGTCGCCGGCGCCAACATTCGCGTCAACGCCATCGCCCCGGGTGGCGTGGAAACACCGGCAATGAACCACTTCATCGCTGCCATGACCGCAGAGCAACGCAACACCCTGTGGCAAATGGTCCCGGCCGGCCGCATGGGGCACCCCGATGAATACGCGGCACTGGCGGCCCACCTCGCTTCGGAAGAATGCTATCTGGTGGGGGAAATCGTAAATGCGTCCGGCGGCGTAGTCATCTGATCATTGCCGAGCAGGCTTCGTCACGACAATCGAACCCTGCCCCATTTCGTCAAGTCAATGTCACGCCATATCAATTTCTAAGTCAGGCCGTTCCGCATACTACAGTCACTTGAGCACATGATTTGTTGCACCAAAAATATATACCAAGGAGAGAGTAATGATGGACACACCTACGCCCGCCTCTACAACGCCGATCAGCGACTACATGCGCCGGACCGGTAGCTGGAATCCAGCCTGGGATGCACTGGCAGATCTGGATGCGACCTATACCGAGAAGTTTCTGACCATGGCCGGCCATGCGGTGAGCACCAGCGGACTTGATCCACTGACCATCGAATTCATTTCAATTGCGGTCGACGCGTCGTGCACGCACATGTATGCGCCGGGAACGCGTCGTCATATCCGAAAGGCACTGGAACTCGGTGCCAGCAAAACGCAGATTATGGGCGTGCTGGAACTGGTGTCTGTACTTGGCATTCACTCGGTTGCGTTGGGTGCGCCGATGTTGCTTGAAGAAGCTCAGAAGTTTGCCAAGGGTGGTCCGACCAAAGGCACGTTCTGAAATCGCTACCGTGGCCGCTGTTCCGCCGGCGTCTACTCTCGAACCATACCCCCCCAATTCAAGACATTCCGAGGAGATACCCATGCATTACTTGCAAGATTCGCTGTTGCCTGAAAATCAGGAAAAATTGATCATCACCGCCGCACCCTACGGCCCCGAATTTCTGCCACAGGATTATCCGGAAGACATTCCGGTCACCATGGACGAACAGATCCAGAAGGCGGTCGATTGCTACAACGCGGGTGCAACCATTTTGCACGTGCATGTCCGTGAAGATGATGGCCGAGGCTCGAAGCGCATGTCCAAGTTCGAAGAAATGATCGGCCGTTTGCGGCAGGCCGTACCGAAAATGGTATTGCAGGTCGGCGGCTCGATTTCATTTGCGCCGGAACCGGGCAAGGAGGCCAAGTGGCCGGGCAATGACTCGCGCCACGCGCTGGCCCTGCTTGAGCCGAAGCCCGATCAGGTCACCATCGCCATCAACACCATGCAGATGAATATTACCGAGTTGCTCACTGCGCAGGATTGCGCCAGCACCTCACTCGCCGATCCGATTATGCAGGCCGCCTTTCGTGACATGTATCTGGAAGCGGGCCCGACCTTCTATGAGACGAATCTGAAAGCCCTGCGCGATAACGGGATTCAAGCCTACTTCATGCTCGGGGGCATGTCGAGTTACGAAACTGTTGAACACCTCATCCGCAGCGGCACCTACATGGGGCCCCTTAACCTTTGCTATGTTGCTATTGGTGGCGGCGCGATCGGCCGCAATCCGACCGACTTGGTCGAGTTTTCCAACCGTGTGCCGGATGGGGCCGTGCTTTGCAATGAGTCCATTATGCGCACCATGTTCGCCACCAACACGATGGCGATGGCCTTGGGTCATCATGTGCGCGTTGGGATCGAAGACAATATCTGGAACCCGACAGGCACTGCCCGCATGACCACAGTCGAGCAGATCGAATGGACCACTGACATTGCACGCAAACTGGGTCGTGAAATCGCGACTGCGGAGGAGGCTCGCGCCATGCTGAAGATCGGCAGGTACTACAACAGCGTCGACGAAACTTTGACTGAATTGGGCATGTCACCGAACCGTCAAGCGGGTCAGCGCGGCCGGCCGATGCGCAAGTAAATGCTGCCGTAGTTGGCACGGAATGCCGTGCAACCTGCGACGATTTATCGGCATTTAAGGAGGAGAGACCTACATGGGATTGCACATTGACGCAGCCACCAAATCAGAGGAAAAACACCCGCCGGTTTCCAGAAGGTACGCGTGGGCCGTCTTCGTGCTGATCATTGGCCTGATGCTTTCCGATTACCTGTCTCGACAGGTAATCAATGCGATTTTCCCGTTCTTGAAATCTGACTGGGGCCTCTCCGATACCCAACTGGGCTCGCTGGTCAGCGTCGTTGCCCTTGTGGTCGGCACGATGACCTTGCCGATATCGATTCTCGCCGACCGCTTTGGTCGGGTAAAAAGCGTCACGATAATGGCCATCGTTTGGAGCGCCGCCACTATTGCCTGCGGGCTGTCCGGCAATTTCGTTTCGCTGTTTATCGCCCGGGCACTAGTCGGATTGGGCGAAGCCGGCTACTCCAGTGCCGGCGGTGCAATTCTCACTTATGTGTTCCCAAAGCGATTGCACTCGACGGTCATTGGGGCCTTTCTCGCCGCGGCACTTTTCGGGTCCGTACTTGGCGTGGTACTAGGCGGAATGATTGCCAAAGCGCTCGGCTGGCATATGGCTTTTATTTTGGTAGGCGCTGTGGGCTTTCTGCTTGCCATAGGCTTTCCTCTAGTCGTCAAGGAACCACGCCCATCGACACTTTCAGGAATGCCAACGATGCCACTGCGCGAAATGGCGTACGAACTTGTGCGCTATCGCACCATCTGCTGGACCTATATCGGTTCCGGCTTCGCCATGTTCGTGCAAGGTTCCGTGATTGCCTGGATACCCAGTTACGTCAACCGATACTATGGCCTTGATCCAGCAGAATCGGCGATGCGCGCAGGCGTGCTTGTGCTGTTAGCCGGGATCGGTATGACGCTAGGAGGCGCTCTGGCCGATAGACTTAGTGTCAAACAAGCTAAAAACCGGCTTCGAGTCCCCGCCGCTTACGGACTTATCTCCGGATCGATACTTATAACCGCATTTTTTCTGCCTCCAGGCACCGTCCAGTTTGCCACTATTGGACTGGGTCTGTTCATCAGCGCCGGCTTTGCTGGTCCGTCCGGTGCTGTTGTCGCCGAAATTACCTCACCATCAATCCGGGCCACTGCGTTTGCAGCAATGATTCTCGGCAATAACCTAATCGGCTTGGCGCCGGGGCCCTTCATCACCGGCATGATTGCTGATGCCGCCGGACTGGATGTGGCCATGCGCCTAATGCTGATCGCTTCCTTATTGTCGAGTGCATTCTACTTCCTTGCTGCGCAGAATTATGACAAGGACAAGTCCGAATCTGGCGGTGTCCCGATTTTTGTGTAAACGGGGTTTCGGTTAAAGGCTGTTCATCCGGTCTTCGAACTGGATAGCAAAGCGAATCAGGGCGGCTTTCCAATCCCGAATCGGCATTGTCCATTTCTTGCTGATGTTCCTCAGTGCCAGGTGGAAGAGTTTCAGTGGCGCTTCGTCGCTCAGGAACGAACCGTGATTCTGGGTGATCTTGCGCAGACTCATGGTGTTGCTGACCAAGGAAAATCTTCGGCCAAATGTCGGAAATGGCCGAGCAGTGTGAATCGGCCCTACGGCAGGTTAGGGATTGCTACGGCCGCCCAGATGGCCGGTTTGGGGATACGACGAGCATCAGCAGTTGGCCCGATGTACTCAGTGGCATACGTGCCCCGCATTGCAACCATTGAAAATTCCTGGGTTGGGCGAACGGTGGCTTTGTGGCGCAGGCTCCTACTCACCGTACCGGCTAACTGCTGCCGGACACTGGTTCCATGAAGCAGCCGTTGAAACGACCGCTGTACTTCAAGACCTGCCGGATGGCCAGTTAAACTTGATCGGCTAATCCAGCCATACGTCGTTTGATCTGACCTTTGCCTTGCATCTAGGATTTCTTGCATCGAGAAAGTCCATCACGATCTTGTCAATCCGCTTCTCGGTCCAACTTTGTCAGCTTCAAGGATCGCTTCATGTTTCTGGCCTATCGAGATTCACCTATCACTTGGAGCCGGATTGAGTCATGTTGATGAACTCTACGATCAAGCGTTTGAGGTCGTCGCCACGCTCATTCAGCATATTGTGGCCGCATCCCGGCATGCCTACGAGCCAAGTCTTTGGCCGATTCTTTGCAATAACCAGCGCACTTTCAGGCACTGCAACTCGGTCAAGCAAGCAGGTAAGAACCAGCATGGGCGCTGTACCACCCTTTGCCCACTGCTCCTTAGGGGTTGCGTCACTGGATTTTGCTTGCGCCGCCGCAAGCGCAGGAAATTCACCCTGTTCAAGGTCCAATTTGGCTAGGGATTCATTGCCCGGCGCGTACATCAATTGCCCCTGCAATTGGACCCATTCTTCACGGCTAATGGAAGGGTTGAGGTAGCGTTTATAAAGTTCAGTGGTTTCTCTTGACGGCGCGACTTCGCCTCCTGCCCCAATGAGAATCACGCCCAAGACACGCTCGGGATGGTCATGTGACGCAGCACGAACAACCCGGTTCCCATAAGTCTTGCCTGCCAAATAGACCTTTCCAAGTTCGAGCTTTTCAACGACCTGCCAAAGATCATTCGCATAGTCGTGTAATGTCAGGCCATCAATCCCTCCGGTACTGGCGCCGAGCGTTCTGTAGTTGTAGGTTACAACGCGAATTCCGCTGGATGAAATTGCTTCAGCGAGGCTTTCAAGTTGCGACGCCGGTCTTCCATTGCCGGCTGCAATGACCAAGCTCACGGGACCATCGCCGAAAACAAATGTTTCTATTTGCGTACTGCTGGTCTGAATAACTCTCGCAATCCCTTTGGCGGCGAACGCACTTGAACTCAAGAAGCTTGAAGCTAAAACAAATACAAAGAGTCTCTTTGACAAACTGATCAGCATGCCCCCTCCTTGCGGGAAATATCCTGTTGTTTGCTAGCGGACGTCCTGCTGATCGCGCACACGTCGTCCGATCAGGTTTCGCTACCGGCTGTCATCTTCGCTGAAGTTTCCATATCTTGGTCGACTCTCATTAAGGAAACTGGAACTGAGAACCGTGTATTGGCTGACTGATCGCTCTGGAGAAGACTGGATGGCCGTAATGGGCACGGAGTGCGCGTTCGCAAGTTTGGAAAGCTGACGCTCGGGTCGAAACCCTGCCGAGGGGCCGCTAACATGCCATTGCTGACCGAGAGAGTCAGGTAGTCGAACGACCGCGGTGGCCGACGCGCTGTCGGTGGGAGATCGCGCTGTACGACTGCTCGAATCAGTTACCTGCCGTTGGAACCCCTAAGTACCCAACGGCGGCACCGGGTCGACAAGCGTCTGTCGTCGCCGCTGAATGAAATACGGGATGGATCGCTTACGCGGTCCACCCCGTTGTCTATGACGGCGAGCCGGTTCAATGGCGGCTCTGGATTTCCTCGATGTGGCCGATCATGCCGGTGCGGATGTTGGCGGCGTTGCCTTCGTCGGTGTCGATGTGCATGGCGAGGCGGAAGGCGGGGTTCACGCGGACGACGACGTCGCCGAAGATCAGTTCGCGCTCGCCCTCGATACGCACGCGGACGACGTAGTTATCACGGACGCGGAAGCGCATGGCGTCTTCCGGCGTCATGTGGATGTGGCGTTGCGCGCAGATGACGCCGCGCTCTATCGTGCTGCTGCCGTAGGGGCCTTCGAGGGTGATGCCCGGGGTGTTGGCAAGATCGCCGGACTGGCGGATCGGCGGCTGGATGCCGACCTTGAACTGCTCGGTCATGGCGATCTCGACCTGGGTTTCCTTGCGCGTCGGGCCGAGGACGCGGACGTTGGCGATGCGCCCCTTGGGGCCGACGAGATGGACCTTTTCGGCGCAGGCGAACTGGCCCGGCTGGGACAGCTCGTGTTCCGGCGTCAGCTGATGACCGGGCCCGAACAGTCTTTCGACATCGGCCTGCGCGAGGTGGACGTGGTGCGCGGAAATCTCGATCGGGATCGGCGAGTCTTCTTCGGTCCTGGCTTCGAGCAGCAGCTGGTTGCGTTCGATGGCGCGCAGGGTTTCCCATGCCACCAGGCGCTCGTCGTCGTTGGCGATGACAAGGATGGTGACCGGCGAGTCTTCGGTTGAAATGACGGCGCAGCAACCGCTGAACTTGCCGATGCTGCGGTTCTTTTCCTCGTCGAGCTTGATGCCCATGTAGCCTAGGCCCTGGCAGGCCAGGCTGCGCACCGCGGCGCTGGTTTCGCCGATGTCGCCGGTGAAGGCCAGCACGTCGATGCCGCCCATCGCCGC
>ERZ724517.389-NODE-389-length-27387-cov-4.469450_pt1 | contig 27387 bp, 18 predicted proteins | sample MGYA00376050_ERZ724517 | MGnify/ENA primary metagenome ERZ724517 (study PRJEB28724, sample SAMN07190886) | activated sludge metagenome | isolation source: activated sludge of sewage treatment plant in Hong Hong | place: USA: Christiansburg, Virginia | collected... | reverse complement strand
GGATAACAGGCACATGACGGCCATTCCGTTCTTTCTGAAGCTGGCTAACGATTCGAATCATATACGCAAGAGAAAACTCCCGATAAGCCGAATGGCTTAATGCCCCACCCCAGGTATCAAAAATCTGCACCGCTTGAGCACCTGCGGAAATCTGGGCATTCAGATAGGCGGCCACTGAGTCAGCCAGCACTGACAACAACTGGTGCAGCACTTCAGGCTGGTCATACAGCATTGTTTTGGTACGCCGAAAATCCCTGCTAGATCCACCTTCTATCATGTAAGTTGCCAGAGTCCATGGACTACCGGAAAACCCAATCAATGGCACCAGCCCATTCAATTCGCGTCGTATCAAACTGACTGCATCAATAACATAAGGGAGGTCTTTTTCAGGCTTGACGATAGACAATGCTGCAATATCTTTCTCTGTGCGAACCGGTTTATGAAAGCGAGGGCCCTCTCCCTCTTCAAAATACAGGCCGAGTCCCATGGCATCAGGAATAGTCAGAATATCGGAGAACAGAATGGCCGCATCCAGCGGATAGCGACGCAATGGCTGTAGTGTAACTTCACAAGCCAGCTCAGGATTCATACACAACGCAAGAAAGTCACCCGCCTTGGCTCTAGCCGCACGGTACTCAGGAAGATAGCGCCCAGCCTGACGCATCATCCATACCGGCGTCATATCTACAGGCTCACGCATTAACGCACGCAAGAAACGATCATTTTTCAATTCAGTCATAAACCACCCGATCTAAAAAACCAAAGGCCGCTATTGCGGCCTCTTGTCTACTCTAAAAAAACTATTTTAACGCGGCAAAACGGATGAACCCATCAGAAATTCATCAACTGCGCGCGCGCACTGACGGCCTTCACGAATAGCCCATACCACTAAAGACTGCCCACGGCGCATATCACCAGCGGCAAACACTTTATTAACTGAAGTCTTATAACAACCTTCACCATCAGTATTTGCCTTGACGTTGCCGCGAGAATCCTTCTCTACACCAAAGGATTCAAGAATATTTGCTACCGGCGAAACAAACCCCATTGCAAGCAACACCAAATCGGCTTTCACTTCAAATTCCGAATTTGGAACTTCTTCCAGCTTGCCATCCCTGAACTCAACACGACAGGCAATCAGCTTTTGAACTTTGCCGTCTTTCCCTTCAAATCGCTTGGTCGATACAGACCAGTCACGCTCACAACCTTCATCATGCGAGCTGGACGTACGTAACTTCAAAGGCCAATAGGGCCAGACAAGAGACTTGTTTTCCTGCTCTGGTGGCTTAGGCATTACTTCAAACTGGGTAACACTAACAGCACCATGACGATTAGAAGTGCCGACACAATCCGAACCTGTATCACCACCACCAATGACCACAACATGTTTGCCGGCCGCCAGAATCTGGTCTGGCAATTTGTCCCCTGCATCCACTTTATTCTGCAGCGGCAGGAAATCCATTGCAAAGTGAACGCCCTTTAACTCTCTGCCAGGCACTGGCAAATCACGCGGCATTTCCGCGCCGCCGGCCATGATGATCGCATCAAAATCTTTCTGCAGCTGATCAGGAGAAATAGTCTCTTGTGACCAGTTGTTTACGCTAGCGGGGAAATCTTTTCCTATCAAGACACCCGTGCGAAAAGTCACACCCTCTGCCTGCATTTGTTCCAACCGACGATCAATAACAGATTTCTCCATCTTGAAGCCAGGGATTCCATAACGCATCAAGCCACCAACGCGATCATTTTTTTCAAACACAGTAACATCATGCCCGACCCTCGCTAACTGCTGGGCTGCCGCCAAGCCCGCCGGGCCAGAACCCACCACTGCTACTTTTTTTCCTGTCTTTACAGCAGCAGGTTGGGGAACAATCCAGCCGTTCTCCCAGCCTTTTGTAACAGTGAATAGCTCAATGGATTTAATACCCACTGCATCACGGTTTACATTCAAAGTGCAAGCGGCTTCACATGGCGCCGGGCAAATTCGACCGGTAAACTCAGGGAAATTGTTGGTCGAATGCAATGTATCCAGGGCCTGTTTGTAATTACCCTTGTACACCAGATCATTCCAGTCGGGAATAATGTTATTGATAGGACAGCCCGTTGTGCAAAAAGGTGTGCCGCAATCCATACAGCGCGCTGCCTGAATGGTAGCTTTTTCATCTGTTGTTGGGATAACAAATTCTTTGTAATTCTTGATGCGTGAACCAACATCAAGATAAGCATCTTTCTGACGCTCAAACTCCATGAAACCAGTAACTTTACCCATGACAAACCTCCGCCTTGGCAGGCGCAGTATTAATTTCACCCAAAGCGCGCTTGTACTCGCCAGGGAAGACCTTCACAAATTTGCGACGGCTATTCTCCCAGTCGCCCAGTAACTGTTTGGCGCGCTCACTGCGAGTGTATTGCAAGTGTCGCTCGATCAAGCCTTTAAGGATCTCTTCATCTGTTGCACTTTTACCACCACGCTGTTCGCTGTGCCAAATAGCCGGAGTGATAGATTTTTTCTGTTCTTCCGCATCTAGCACCGGCTCCAATTCAACCATTTCCATATTGCATTTACCTGAAAAAGTACCATGCGGATCGTAGACATACGCAATCCCACCAGACATACCTGCTGCAAAATTTCTGCCCGTATCGCCAAGCACAACAACAGTACCGCCGGTCATATACTCACAACCGTGATCACCTACCCCTTCAATAACTGCAGCGGCACCTGAGTTCCTCACTGCAAATCGCTCACCCGCAACACCACTCAAAAATGCTTCGCCAGAAATTGCACCGTAAAGTACGGTATTTCCCACGATCATATTCTCTGCTGCGGCACCACGAAACTCTTTACTTGGCCGAACAATTACACGACCGCCAGATAATCCCTTACCGACATAATCGTTACCTTCACCAACCAGATCCAATGTAATCCCATGAGCAAGAAAAGCCGCAGCTGATTGACCAGCCGTACCATTCAACTCAATGTGAATCGTGTCATCCGGCAATCCGTCATGCCCGTAGCGTTTTGCAACTTCGCTTGACAGCATTGTGCCCACAGTACGGTTCAAATTCTTGACGGGTGAAACAAAGGAAACTTTCTCACTCTTTTCAAGCGCATTTTTTGATTTTGCAATCAAGGTATTATCTAATGCCTTATCAAGACCATGATCCTGATCTTCAGTATGGTAACGCGCAACAGAAACAGGCATATCCGGCTGATGCAGGATTCTACTGAAGTCCAGACCTTTTGCTTTCCAATGTGAAACAGCCGTTGATTTATCGAGTAAATCTGTACGCCCAATTAGTTCATTGAATGTCCGGATGCCCAACTGCGCCATGATTTGCCTGACTTCTTCTGCAACAAAGAAAAAGTAATTAACCACATACTCTGGCTTGCCAGCAAATTTTGCACGCAATACAGGATCCTGTGTCGCCACACCAACGGAGCAAGTGTTTAGATGGCACTTACGCAACATGATGCAGCCCTCTACCACCAATGGCGCTGTTGCAAAACCCACTTCATCTGCACCAAGCATTGCGGCGATAACAACATCACGACCAGTTTTCATCTGGCCATCTGCCTGAACACGAATCCGGCTGCGCAAACCATTCAACACTAACGTCTGCTGTGTTTCAGCAAGGCCGAGCTCCCAAGGTGCACCAGCATGTTTGACCGAAGACAACGGCGATGCACCTGTGCCTCCATCATGGCCTGCAATAACAACATGATCCGATTTGGCTTTTGCAACACCGGCAGCAATTGTGCCTACACCGACCTCAGCAACCAGCTTCACCGATATGGAGGCCTTGGAATTTGCATTTTTCAGATCATGGATCAGCTGCGCGAGATCTTCGATTGAATAAATGTCATGGTGCGGTGGTGGAGAAATAAGCCCAACACCAGGAACAGAAAAACGCAACTGCGCTATGTATTCAGACACTTTCGCGCCAGGCAACTGACCGCCTTCACCAGGTTTTGCACCCTGTGCCATCTTGATCTGGATTTGATCCGCAGAGTTCAGATATTCAGCTGTGACACCGAACCGTCCGGCAGCAACTTGTTTGATTCTTGACCGCAGTGAATCGCCTGCCTGCAGCGGTATATCAGCGACAATGCGATCACTGCCAATAATAGAAGCAATGGTATCGCCATCCTTGATAGAAACGCCTGCCTGCTCCTGACGATACCGTTTAGGATCTTCACCGCCCTCACCAGTATTGGATTTCCCACCGATACGGTTCATCGCTACAGCAAGGGTCGCGTGCGCCTCACTGCTTATCGAACCTAAAGACATGGCACCAGTAGCGAATCGCTTCACAATTTCTTTTGCTGGTTCGACTTCATCCAGGGAAACAGACTTTGATGCATCGACTTTGAATTCAAACAATCCACGAAGCGTCATATGGCGCTTACTCTGGTCGTTTATAATCTGGGCATATTCCTGATATGTATTGTAACTGTTGGATTTTGTAGCATGCTGCAACTTGGCAATCGCATCAGGTGTCCACATATGCTCTTCGCCACGCACCCGATAAGCATATTCTCCGCCAGCATCCAGCATACTCTGTAGTACAGGATCAGCTCCAAAAGCTTGCGCATGTAACCGTATGGCCTCTTCTGCCACATCAAAGAGACCGATACCCTCCACATTAGAAGGTGTGCCAGTAAAATATTTATCAACCAGCGTGCGGTTAAGTCCGATCGCCTCAAAAATCTGGGCACCACAGTACGACATATAAGTTGATATGCCCATTTTGGACATTACTTTCATCAAGCCCTTGTTTATGGCTTTCTTGAAGTTATAAACCACCTTTTCGCCCGAAAGATTGCCAGGCAAGTTTTTCGTCATATCTACCAGTGTATCCATGGCGAGATATGGGTGCACAGCTTCAGCGCCGTAGCCACCCAGCAATGCGAAATGATGAACTTCTTTTGCAGAACCAGTTTCAACTACCAAACCGGTAGATGTACGCAACCCTTTGCGAACCAGATGCAAGTGAATAGCCGATGTAGCTAGCAATGCAGGAATCGCAACATGTTCAGCGTCAATTTTTCGATCAGAGATAATCAGGATGTTGCGGCCATCTTCCACTGCATCAACTGCTTTAGCACACAATGAAGCCAAGCGCGCTTCAATACCTTCTTTACCCCAAGCAACCGGATAACAGATATTCAGCTCGAAAGATTTGAAATTACCACCGGTCAACTCATCAATATTACGCAATCTAGCCATGTCGGCGTAATCAAGCACAGGTTGCGCCACTTCAAGCCGCAACGGCGGATTAATATTATTGGTATCCAGAAGGTTAGGCTTAGGGCCAATAAAAGATACCAATGACATGACCATTGCTTCTCGAATAGGATCGATAGGCGGATTCGTCACTTGGGCAAATAACTGCTTGAAGTAGCTGTAGAGGGGCTTCAGTTTATTTGACATAACCGCCAGAGGCGAGTCATTGCCCATCGAACCAGTAGCTTCTTCCCCGTTGATTGCCATTGCTGACAGAATGGTTTTGATGTCTTCCTGCGTATAGCCAAACGCTTGCTGGAGATCCAGCAGCGAAGCACCATGCGACTCTGCTTTTACATCAAGGGCTTTTAATTCTTCCAGCTTGACGCGAACAGAATTGATCCAGGCCTTATACGGCTTGGCATTCGCATAGGTATCCTTCAATTCCTTGTCATCAATAATGCGGCCAGCTTCCAGGTCAATCAAAAACATTTTTCCTGGCTGCAGACGCCATTTCTGGGTAATTTTTGAATCAGGAATGGGCAAAACACCGGATTCAGACGCCATGACAACAAGATCATCATCTGTGACGATAAAACGTGCTGGGCGTAAACCATTACGGTCAAGTGTACCCCCAATATAACGACCATCAGTAAAGGCGAGTGCAGCAGGGCCATCCCATGGCTCCATCATTGCTGCATGGTATTCATAAAATGCACGGCGGCTTTCATCCATGAGCGTATGGTTTTCCCAAGCTTCTGGCACCATCATCATCATGGCTTGCGCAATTGGATAACCTGCCATAACAAGCAATTCAAGCGCATTATCAAAGCATGCAGTATCCGACTGACCTTCATAGATCAGTGGAAACAGTTTCTGCAAATCATCGCCGAGAACTGACGATTTCATGACGCCTTCACGGGCGCGCATCCAGTTAAAATTGCCTTTTACTGTATTGATTTCGCCATTATGGGCAATCATGCGGTATGGATGGGCCAGCGGCCATTCCGGAAATGTATTTGTAGAGAATCGCTGGTGAACCAGAGCCAGGGCCGAAATACAGCGTGAATCCTGTAGATCCTTGTAATAGACACCTACCTGATTTGCCAACAACAAACCTTTGTAAACCACCGTTCTTGCTGACATTGATGGGACAAAAAACTCTTTGCCGTGAATCAGATTCAGTGCCTGAATAGCGTGTCCTGATGATTTACGTATGACATACAGTTTGCGCTCCAGAGCATCAGTTACTAAAACATCCTGACTGTGACCAATAAAAATCTGGCGAATAACAGGCTCTTTTTCCCGTACTGTAGGAGACATGGGCATTGATAAATCAACGGGCACATCGCGCCAACCCAGAATTATCTGGCCTTCATTGCGGACAGCGCGTTCTATCTCCTGCTCGCACGCTATACGCGAAGCATTTTCTTTTGGCAGAAAAACCATGCCAACACCGTATTCACCAGCAGGCGGCAGAATGACACCCTGTTTGGCCATCTCTTCCCGGTAGTACTGGTCAGGAATCTGGATAAGAATCCCGGCACCATCCCCCATCAACTCGTCAGCGCCAACTGCACCGCGGTGCTCGAGATTCTCCAGGATCTGCAAGCCTTGCTGGACGATGGAATGTGTCTTCTGGCCCTTTATATGGGCAACAAAACCAATTCCGCATGCGTCGTGTTCGTTCGACGGGCTATACAAACCATGCACGGGCATAGTCTTTCTCCACTACTTTGATGGGTTTAGTTCGATGGGTATCGAGGTAAGCCGGACATTTTAACCAAAATATCAGGGACTTGGGAAGAAAAACCACCCAGTCACCCTATTCCCACGGCTGTAACATATACAGCCAGATAATGGGCAAATCAAACCTATTGGGCGAACACTTCGCCTTGTTTACGCACCCAGGGCGTAGAGTCCTTCCTGATATCCGGCGGTAGAGAGTCGCGGACCAGGGAGGCAGCCTGCTTGCCGGCAAAAGAGCCATAGATAAGGATAAACCAGGGCTTTCCATCCCTTTTGGTTCTGTACACATAATACGGATGACTCGAAGAAAGATTTTTTGCCAACTTTGTAATATTGGGCTCACTGTGAGCTGCAGCTATCTGGATGGTGTAATTGTTTGGCTTGGCGCGCCATTGTTTTTCCGTGAGTTGCGGAGCGTTGATTGTTGGGTCAACCTTTATTTTGTCTGGCTTTGGCTGTAAAACCGTCTGGTCAGGGATAGGCTGTACAGTGTTGGCCACTTCATTATTTTCCGGCACTACAACCGGCTGAGGCTCAGCAGTGCCAGCAATGGGCTGCACTGCGGCGGGCGCAATTGGGGGGGTAGCCGGAATAGGCGTATTAGTATCGACAACAGTAGAAGTCGCCACCGAAGGTTGGGGCAATGGGGCCTGGGGAGACAAGGGGGCCGTTACCACTGCTGAAACTCTTGATCGATCATCTTCCACAATATCCGCAGAGCGGAACTCTTGCAGATTAGCGGCCACCAAGAGCAGCAATACCAGAAGCGTGAGGCAGCTCAATATTAGCAACAAGCCACCAGGCTTCTTTTTCCTGATTTTCGCCATGGTAGCAGCGCCCCAGACCTGCGCAGCTGACAGGCGGGTGCTAACGCCAAGAATAGAATCAGATGCATCAAGGGTAGACCGCTGACCAGCTGAATACTTCTCTCTAATAAGCGGTTCACGGCGTCCTCTCTGCTCAGATAGATGCGGGGGAAGGTCAAATAAATCATCCTCGTATCCATCGTCTGGTAATTCATAAGTTTCATCAGAAAAGGTGTGGTCGAAATTGGACGCGGAAAGATTGCTGCTAATTTTTGATTTACTTTCCTCTACCGCCCTAACATCAGAAACGTTTACGGGATCCGGAATATCTATCCGCTGCACAGGAACCTCAGCCTGATGAGCCCGTCGAAGCAGTGGACGCGGATCAACAACCCCGGCAAACAGTATTGAGAGCCGACTATGCCTCGCCATCATTCCAACTAGAAAATTTATTGCCTCATCAGAAAGTAGTGATGCCCTTTCGACAACAATCAGAGCCAGACGGCCACTCTGCAAACCCAGATCAAGATAGTGATGCACAGATTGCGCATCGGTCTGTGCATGATCTTCTGCCTGATATATATACCACTGAGAAACAAGTTCTGCTGAAATGCTCAGCACATCACAGTGGTCAATATCGAGTAATGCAAAATCGAGTTCATCCCTCAGCAAATCTGCCATATGCCGAAGAAAATTTACTGGGCTTTTCCCTTCATCACCCTCAAGCAAAACCAATCCAGGGCAATACCTACAAATGTGAACCAACTGCTCAACAATAGCCACTCGCTGCGGGCCGTGTATTGATATATCAAGCAAATTGCTCATCTGGAAACCCTGGCAAAGCTGAATCAGGAAGCGTTGCGACACCTGTCGATTGCCACAACAATTTGTTCGAGAGATGCATCTTCACTTATAAAAGCACGACCTATTGATTTCAGAAGAATCAACCGCAAACGCCCATCGACAACCTTCTTGTCACGCTGCATAAAATCAATAAATGTCGACGATTCCATATTATCTGGCGCATAAACAGGCAAGTTGGCGCGCAGAAAAATATCACGAATTTTTTGATTTTCCTCGTTCGACAAAAATCCCAGCTGAAAAGATAGCTCAGATGCAATAACTGACCCCACAGCAACGGCCTCTCCATGCAAAAAACCCCTATAAGACTGCCAGGATTCAATTGCATGCCCAAAGGTGTGCCCGAAATTCAAAACCGCCCTGACTCCAAGCTCATTTTCATCTTCAGCAACAATTCTTGCCTTATTCAAACAGGATGACTCAATTGCAAAAGCCAAAGCATCTGATTCTCTTTTCAAGAGTTTTTCTATATTGATATAGAGCCAATTAAAAAAAACACTATCATTTATCAAGCCATATTTAATGATCTCAGCAAGACCAGAACGATATTCACGATCAGGCAACGTATGCAGCGTATCAATATCGATAATTACACATGATGGCTGATGGAATGCGCCAATCATGTTTTTTCCTAAAGGATGATTAACGCCGGTTTTTCCACCTACTGAAGAATCAACTTGCGCCAGAAGAGTTGTAGGAATCTGTATAAATGCCACCCCACGCTGGTAGCAGGCAGCCGCGAAGCCAGTCATATCGCCAATTACACCTCCACCCAGAGCAACCAATGTAGTTGTTCTGCTGTGTTTTTCTTGCAGTAATTTATCAAATATGAGCTGCAACGTTTCAAGCGACTTATAGCACTCACCGTCCTGCAGGATAACTGACGCACAATTAAAATCAGAAAACATCCGCTGTGTTTGTTCTAGGTACAAAGGCGCAATTGTTTGATTGGTCACAATCAAAACTTGACTGGCTTTTACATGTTTTTTTACTAACAGAGGCTGGTCTAAAAGACTGTTTCCGATATAAATCGGATAACTTCTATCATCTAGCTCAACAGACAAAACCTGCATGGCAGAGCACTTCTCTCAAGTCATTCATAGTGCGATATCAGGAATTTATTTTTCATCTACTATTGTGCAACCTAAATAGCCTTACAATTTCACGGACTACTTGGCGCATCGGCCTTGAATCAGTTTGCACAATACATGTTGCCACTTCTCTGTAGAGCGGATCACGCAACTCCAGCATTCTCATTAAGATATCGCAGGGGTCACCCTTCTGCAGCAAGGGCCTTTTTTTGTCTTTGCCAATCCTGGCCACAAGCTGCGAAAGATCAGCCTTTAAATAAACACAGAACTCTTTTTTTATGATTTCGCGATTAGACTGGCTAAGGACAACGCCGCCACCTGTGGCAATCAATTGACCACGTCTGGCCGCAATTTCTTCCAATGCTCGTGACTCACGAATCCGAAAGCCTTCTTCTCCCTCAACATCAAAAATCCATGGGATGTCAGCACCAGCCCGAAATTCAACCTCTCTATCTATATCAACAAATTCCAGATCCAGCTCATCAGAAAGCAACTTGCCGACTGTCGTCTTGCCAACCCCCATAGGGCCAACAAGATAGACATTCGGCTTGCGGCTAATCCCATCCTGCATCAGTGCTTATCAGCAAGCGGATCCTTCAGAAGACGTGGTGTTACAAAAATCAGCAACTCAGTCTTGCTATCTTTTCTGGTTGTTGAGCGGAAAAACCTTCCAACCATCGGCAGATCACCAAGGAAAGGAATTTTACTGACTTCATCGAGAGTATCATTTTCAAAGATACCACCCAAAACAACAGTTTCACCATTAGCAACAAGCACTCGAGTAGTTAGCTCCGTAGTACTAATAACAGGGATACCTGCCACAAATCGTTCAATTCTATCTTTTGTAACTACCAAATCCATAATAATACGATCATCAGGTGTGATTTGCGGAGTTACTTCAAGCTTCAACACCGCCTCTTTAAATGAAGTGGTAGTAGCGCCACTATTTGCAGCTTCCTGATAGCCAATTTCTTCACCGCTTTTGATGATAGCTTTTTGTTTGTCGCCAGTAATAACTTTAGGCTGCGACACAACCTCGCCTTTACCGGTTTTTTCCATTGCTGACAACTCAACTGATAGCCAACCATCAGAGCCTAGCAAACCGATAGCAAAAGAACCTGGATCTCCTGCTTCAGGCTTGGCTCTAAGATCCATCACCATAGAGTCAGCACCTGTTGGCGTACTAATAAGATCAAGATCATCCGGATCGATAAGCGTACCGCCTATATCGGGGCCGCCACTACGGAAAATCCTGTTGTTATCACTCAACACATTATTGATAGAACCATTGGCAAACAGATCCCCTGCATTTGCATCAAGACCCCACATTACACCAAGGTCTTCTCGAAATCCGGATGTTGCTTTGACAATTCTGGCTTCAATTGAAACTTGACGAACAGGAATATCAACTCGCTTCACAAACTCGCGGAACTGTTGAATTCTTTCTTCTGTTTCAGTAAGAAAAATAGAGTTTGTTCTACCATCTACTGTTGCAGAACCTCTATCTGACAACATGCTTTTTGTTGAATCACCCGAGGCTTTAGCCTTTTTAAACAGTTGGAAAATATCACCAGCATCAGCATAGAGAATCTGTACAAACTCTGTTCTTAATGGAGCCAACTCTTCCAACTGTTTTGCAGTTTCCACTTCTTCTCGTTCGCGAGCCGCTATTTCTGCAGCAGGCGCAACCATCAATACATTTCCAATCTGGCGCTTATCTAATCCTTTAGTTTTTAATACCAGATCCAAAGCCTGATCCCATGGAACATTGTCGAGCCTCAAGGTAATTTTCCCCTCGACCGTGTCACTTGCAACTAGGTTTAAATCAGTGAAGTCAGCAATCAACTGGAGAACCGAGCGAACAGGGATATCCTGGAAGTTTAGTGACAGTTTCTGACCTACATAACTGAATTTCTGCACCCGCTCTTCTTGCTCTTTTGCTGTCAACCTTTTAACACTGACAACATATTCTGTATCAGTCTGATACGCCATATAGTCGTATTCGCCAGTTGACTTGATTGTAATAACTGAATTGCCACCGTCATAATCAGAGCCTACAAACTGCACCGGAGTTGCAAAATCAACCACATCAAGCTTGCGCCTTAATGCGATGGGCAACTGCGTATCTGCAAAGTTGACAGTAATTTGATCACCCGCATCTTCTACATTCACATTAGTATTTGGATCAGTGATTGAGATAATGATTTTACCCTCACCATTTTCTCCGCGTCGAAAATCAACGTCTTTTATACTGTTGCCATAACCGGAAACATCCGATGCGATCTTGTCAGCGAAACTGGTGCCTTTTTTATTGACATCTTGCATCTCGCTGCTGCCAACCGTCATGATGAAACTGTTCGCCTCAATACGAGACTTATAACTCTCCAGTTCTACCATGTTAAGAATCAGTCTTGTGCGCCCACCGTCAGACAGCACATTTGCACTCTTTGCACTTCCAAAAGACAGGGGAAATTTTTTCTCTGTGAGCTCACTATCGACACCCTCAAAATCCATAACCAAGCGAGCAGGCTTGTCAATTGTGTAGCCCTTTGGCTCAGGAGGGCGAGAATTGAAATCCATCCGAACTTCAAACCGATCTCCAGGCAACGAGGAAAAGGAAACATTTTTCAATGTTGCTGATCCTGCCGCCAAAGCCCACGTTGGCAATAGTAGCGAGATTGCAGCCACCAGCGTTTTAATCGCACTTTTCACAAGACCACCCCTTTCCTTTCCAGTTATATTTGACTGATGTGCCATAATTTTGTCCGCCGCCCTGGTTTATTGCTCTGCTGACTCTTGTAGCGGCAACGTCTTAGGACGCTCCAGCCAACCATCCGGCCCATTGGGCACTATTTCTTTCAAATCAATGCGGCTATTGTCTATATAGAAAATCTTTCCGTGGTTACGGCCCATATAGTTTCCTACCTGCACTCTATGAATATTGGCTGTGCCATCATCAACCAATCCCCACATAGCTCCATCTTTTACAACAGTACCCACCATCACAATTGCACTGATATTAAATTGTTCGAGATACTCTTTTGGACGCAATTCGTCTGGTTTAACCATAGCTGCGCCGGCAACATTGCCGCCCTCAACTGTTATTTCAATCAGGGCTTGCGGTTTTTCAAATGGGCTTCGCATACCAGCAGCACCGTACAAAAACGAATCGAACTGCGGAAATGTAGGTATCGGCTCAATAGGTGGAGCAGGCTTCTGCCTTGTATCCTGCATATAACTATCAAGATCCGCCATATCCCTGCCGCAACCTGCAATCAGTAACGCAACCGGCAAAATAACCCCTATAGCCCCGAATCTCATAGCCCTGCTGTCAGCCTTCATTTGCCACCTTCCTTACCTTTTTTTGAATCAGCTGCTTTCTTATCAGGCTGCTTCTTGTCTTTACTATTTGCCTTTGCAGATTCTTTTGCAGCATCTTTTTCAGTATCTTCAGCCGACTTGTACCGATAAGTTTTTGCCATAATGACCATTGCAAGCTCTTCACTATTTCTTGCCTGATCATCTTTTGCCGGCTTTTCTTTATCGCCAGATGGAGCAGTCTTTTTATTATCATCGGCTGCTGGAATAATCACAAAATCATGCAGAGTGACAATTCGCGGCAACCCAGCAACACCACTCACAAACGCACCGAAATCGTGATACCCGCCCTTTACTTTAATGCTGATGGGCAATTCAACATAGAAATCTGCTTTCTTCTCCTGCTGCAAATCAATGGCCTCAAAGTTCAATCCACTCTGCTGACCGTTATTTGAAATATCATCAAGAAGACCAGGAACCTCAGTATCTTTAGGCAGCTGCAAAATCAGCGCACTAAATGAATCCCCCATCTCTTTCATTTGGGCTCGATATGCATCGAGGTTTGCGGCATCCTGAACTTTTTGCTCAAATTCAGATCGCAAACTAACTTCTTTTTGCGCTTCCGTTGCCAATTTTGCCTGCTGATCTTTAAGAACAAACTGGTAGGACAATACAACAACAGCGGCCATAGCCAAAAGCCAACATGCAACCTTTACCGGCAGCGGCCAAGCCCCAATATTCTCAGGATCAAGATTGGTAAAATCATTCTGCAGCTTTTCAAATTTTTCCTGGAGTGACATTATTTTCCACCCTCATCACTGACCTGGGGCAATGACACATCCACGGTCAAATTAAAATCAGTACCTTGCTCACCGAGCGTAGGGTTCGCCTGAACCTTTGTCAAAAGCGGATTCTCAAACCATTCCGATTTCCCAAGATCTCTCATTAAAGTAGACACGCGGTTGTTGGATTCCGCTGTACCTGTGACAAAGATCCTATTATCTTTTCTTTCAATTTTGCTAAAGAAAACACCGTCAGGCTGGGTTCGAACAATTTCATCAAAGATATGCACTATTAAAGGACGTGTACCCTGCAAACTCTGAATGACTTTCATTCGGTCAATCATTTCCATTCGCTGCTTTTTCAATGCATTGATTTCGTCTACTTTTTTATCAAGCAGCGAAATCTCACTTTGCAATTTTTGATTCCGCATCTTCTGATAATCAATTAGCGACTGTATGGCTAAATACCAGATTGCAAAAACCAAAGCACCCACCAAGGCGCAACCCGCAAGAATTGTCAGAAAATCCTTTTTTCTTTGTTCACGCAGCTCTGCCCGCCAAGGCAGAAGATTAATCTTAGTTGCCATTAGTCAAAACTCCTTAATGCCAAGCCGGTTGCGATCATTAAGGCCGGGGCATCATTACTCAGATCAACCGCATTTATTCGTGAAGCGACTGACATGTTGGCAAAGGGATTGGCAACAGTTGTAGGCGTTCCTAATTTTTCTTGCACCAGATCACTCAAACCATCCATCGACGCAACACCGCCCGCAAGCACGATGTAATCAACCTCGTTAAACTCACTGGATGAAAAGAAAAACTGTAATGATCTGGTTATCTGCTGAACAACCGCGTCTTTAAATGGCTGCAAGACCTCACTCTCATAGTCATCTGGGAGACCGCCCTGTTTTTTTGCTAACCCGGCCTCTTCATTCGACAAGCCGTAACGCCGCTGAATTTCTTCTGTAAGCTGTTTCCCGCCAAATAACTGCTCGCGGGTATAAATAATTTTCCCGCCGTGTAATACATTCAATGTGGTCATTGTTGCGCCCACATCTACAATAGCCACAGTTGAATCTTCGCCCCCTCCTAACTGAGGAAGAATGAGAGAAAAAGCCCTTTCCATTGCATAGGCTTCAACATCAACAACCGCTGCCACCAGCTCTGCATCCTCAAGTACTTCTTTTCGCGTATCTACATTTTCACTGCGGCACGCAGCCAGAAGCACTTCAACACGATCAGTTTGTCCTGGTGATGGACCTAGCACTTCAAAATCCAGCGCCACTTCATCAATCGGGTATGGAATGTACTGATCTGCTTCCATGCGAATCTGGTTATCCATCGCATCATCGTCAAGGCCAGCAGGCATCTCGATAATCTTGGTTATTACTGCAGAACCCGCTACAGCAACAGCTGAATGTTTCAGCTTCGTTTTAGATTGCTGGACAACACGCCTGATTGCCTCAGCAACCGCCTCCTGTTCAGCTATATTTTTCTCCACGACCGCACTGGGTGGTAGTGGACGCACCCCGTAGCTTTCGACTCTGAACCCGGCTGCGGTACGGCTCAACTCCAGCAGCTTTACTGAAGTAGAGCTGATGTCTAAGCCAAGCACTGCTTGTTGTTTTTTCTGGAACAGTCCTGAAATGGCCATTTTCCTATCTGCATCCGATACTTACGACGGAGTGATGTTATATTACTTTAACTAATGTCTGCAAGCGTCCAAACCGATACCTAATTCACAAAATAGCATTTATAATGGCTGCGAATAGGTATTACCCACTAAAAAAACGCACAACCCATTGATTTTAAAGATAATTAAATGAAATTTACCCTCTGGCTGTTGCGTTTTGTTTCTCTTGGATTCTTTCTATCTATATGCTCGTTATTGTGCATTATTAGCGGCTTCAGCCTTTATTCCGGACCCCAGCTGCCCAAGATAGACAGTGTTCTTGACCTAAAGCTCCAGACACCACTCCGCATTTTAAGCGCAGATAGACGACTAATCGGGGAGTTTGGCGAAACACGTCGCCAACCAATGGCTTATGAAGCCCTACCTACCCCGTTTATAAAAGCAGTTCTGGCAGCAGAGGACGACAGATTCTTCTCGCATGGCGGGGTGGATGCTAATGGCTTATTAAGGGCCGCCTCCGAGCTGGCCAAAACTGGCCATATACAGTCGGGCGGCAGCACAATAACGATGCAGCTGGCAAGAAACTTCTTTTTGAGCACCGAGAAGTCATTTATAAGGAAATTCAACGAAATTTTACTTTCTATCCAATTGGAAAGATCGTTGAGCAAAGAGCAGATTTTTGAACTCTATGCCAACAAGATATACCTTGGTCATAGAGCCTATGGCGTGCAGTCTGCCTCTTATGTCTACTACGGCAAGAATCTGGATCAACTCTCCCTGGCACAGTGGGCAATGCTGGCAGGACTCCCAAAGGCCCCATCTAAATACAACCCACTGGTTAATCCCCCCCGCGCCTTGATCAGGCGCAACTGGATTCTGGACAGGATGCTGAAGCTGGGGTTTATAGACCAGAACGAGCATGATGCAGCCATTAAAGAACCTGAGAGTGCGAGCTTTCATGGGCTGCAAACTGATGTTGACGCGCCTTATGTAGCGGAAATGGCACGGCAATTTGCGTTGGAAAAATTGGGGGAAAACGCCTACAACGACGGTTACAGCGTGTACACCAGTATCAATTCAGGCCTACAACTTCAGGCACAAAAAGCTGTATGGGAAGGTGTGCTGGATTATGGCCGCCGCCATGGCTACCGCGGCCCTGAAAAACACTTTCCATTACCTGATGGCCCCGTCATCCCTGACTACTGGGCCTTGGTTGTGAAAAGCATTAACAAGATCGGAGACCTTGAACCGGCAATAATCACGGAAGTTAATAAAGAGAGTATCAGTCTGGTATTGCGAAACGGGGATAAAACAAGAATTAACTGGAGCCAGGATTTATCTAAACGGCTACAACCCTATAAAACTGAAGATTATCTTGGAAATCCACCCAAAAGCTTTTCACAAGTATTTCAAGCTGGCGACCTAATCAGGACGCGTAAGAAGGAGACTGCTATCTGGGAAATTGACCAGATTCCACGTATTCAAGCTGCACTAGCATCCATTGACAGCCAGACAGGAGCAATCATTGCACTAGCAGGGGGAAGTGACTTTGCTTACAGCAAATTCAATAGGGCGGCTCAAGCCCTTCGTCAACCAGGCTCGAGCTTCAAGCCGTTTATTTATCTCAAGGCACTTGAGGAAGGTTATACCCCCGCTACGTTGATCAACGATGCGCCAATTGTTTTTCAGGAAGCGGGAATGGCTGAAGCCTGGCGCCCTGAGAACCACGGCGACAAATATCGCGGTCCCACTCGTATGCGCAGGGCGCTTTACGAATCCCTGAACATGGTATCGATTCGCCTATTGCAACATGTTGGTGTAAAAAACCTGATAAAAAGTCTTGCCCGCTTTGGTTTTGATACAAGCAATATGCAACCCAACCTATCACTCGCTCTGGGCTCACACGCATTTACACCACTGACGATGGCAGGGGCTTACACTGCATTATCAAATGGCGGGTACAGGGTAGAACCTTTCCTTGTACAACGCATTGAAGACTCCAATGGCAATATTGTCTACCAACAAGAAGCCATTACGGTATGCGCCAATTGCGAACAGGTTGTTTCAGAAACAGCAATCAAGTCTGCTCCGCGTGTGATTGATGAACAGAATGCCTACATCATCGATGACATGCTTAAAGATGTTATAAAAAGGGGCACCGGACATGCCGCTACGGCGCTGAACCGACCCGATATTGCCGGCAAGACAGGAACAACCAATGGCCCCACAGACGCGTGGTTTGTTGGATACAACCCAAACATCACGACAGCTGCCTGGTTAGGGTTTGACGATAATACGCTTCTAGGCAAACGGGAGTATGGCGGCACAGCGGCCTTACCCATCTGGATGGCTTTCATGCGTGAAGCATTGCGTGATTTACCGATAGTGGAACGAACAATGCCTGCGGGATTGGCAACTGTCAGAATCGATCCAGACACTGGTCAACCTGCTTCAGCAGATAGATCCGATGCTATATTCGAAATCTTTCGTAGTAACACAGCTGCTGATGGCCTTGAGCCTGATACAGCGCTTGATGGCTCATCAAGCGCTACCAGTGATGGATCTGGCAACGTCACAGATGATCTTTTTTAGATGAATCCTGCCATCAAAGGCGGGGATAGATCGGGCGTTTTTGCCAATTGATTGTGTTATGCACATAATTAGGCAAGCAAGTAGCAGGCTTATCCAACCAGTTTTGCTGGTTTTTTGTTACCGCCAATGCGACGACATCTTCTGCAGAGACAACCGCCTGGGTTTGTGCCATTTCGTCCTTTCTGGTTATCTCCCAAGCATTACCAACCAGAAGACACGATTCTCCCAGAGCCTTTATTTTGCTCTCCAGAATATCTTTTTGTAGTAACTGATCCGGCTCGATCCTTTCCAGGCCAGTTGGGCAACTGACAAAACTGGCCCAGTAGATGTCATTCAATTGAGCACTCACAGCCACTACAATGGTTGTCGGTTCAGCAAGGCTCGGGCAAGCACTACGCCAAGCCATATGCGCCAGCACTTCCATTGCCGACAACGAGAGCACAGGTAAATTGAAACTATAGGACAGTGCCTGGATTACGCTAGCGCCGATTCTCAAACCGGTAAAGGAACCAGGGCCTGCATTCCATGCCAGCAGTTGCAAGTCATCCGGATGAATCCGGGACTCGCCCATTAATTCGTCGATCATCCCGAGAATATGCCGCGAATGACGCTGGGAGGTGTTTTCAGAGCGGAAAAACGCCTGATCACCAGCCTTCAACATTACCGAACAATGCGTACCGGCAGTATCAATCGCAAGTATGTTTATAGGCTTTGGCATCTGTAATAACCCAGAAAGCAAAACCCCCGGACATGCCGGGGGTTTTGTACAGCTAGTACTGTTTTACTTCTTTTTAGCTGAGCGAGCACGGCCTTTCTTAGGTGCTGCTTTTTTCTTAGCTACTTTCTTGACTGCTTTCTTAGCAGCCTTTTTAGGTGCTTTTTTAGCTGCTTTTTTGGCTGCTTTAGGAGCTTTTGCTGCTTTTTTAGCGGCAGGCTTCTTGGCAGACTTGGCAGCTGCTTTAGCAGCTTTCTTCTGTTGACGTGCGGCTTTAGCTGCTGCTTTTCTAGCGGCAACCTTAGCTCGTGCAGCTGCTTTTCTTTCAGCGATCTTAGCTCTTGCAGCAGCCTTTCTAGCAGCTACCCTGGCTTTGATAGCTGCTTTCTTGGCAGCAACCTTAGCTTTGGCAGCAGCTTTTTTGGCAGCAGCAGCGAGACGCTTCTTGTTAGCAGCAGCGCGCTTCTTCGTCCAGTTACTGACGAACTTGGCACGCGCCTTGTCCAGATCACTCTCAGCCTTGGCAGCGAGTTTAGCTGCCAGAGCGGCAACCTGTGACTTCACTGACACTGCCTTAGGAGCTGGGGCTTTTTTAGTAGCCTTACGGGCTACACGTTTGGCCGGGGCTTTTTTCTTAGCTTTTGCCATGTTTCATATCCTCAATGGTGAGAAAGTTAATAGTTAGATACAACAAGCTCGTAACTACACCCATACGGGCCTGACTAGATATTATTTTAATTTTTCAACTTTTGCATCCATTAAACGTAAAATATTGGCTTAAATGATCGTTTTTTTGATTATTTTTGCTATTTATTTACCAAATTCAAATAGCAAGCGATCATTTTTTTGATAATCAGCGCTTAGAAGCCGTATTGAGCAATGATCGATTGCATCATTTTTATATGATCTGGCCTGTCATTCAGACATGGAATACGAGAAAAATATTTGCCTCCAGCTCCGATGAAGCATTCTCGGCTGCCTACTTCAATTTCTTCCAGCGTCTCCAGACAATCGGATGCGAAGGCTGGACAAATGATATCCACGCGACCAATTCCGGTTGCAGGAAGCGACACCAGCACCTCATCTGTGTAGGGTTGCAGCCATTCAGCACGCCCAAAACGCGATTGGAAACACAAATGCCACTCGGATTTTGAAAGGCCAAGCGCTTCCGCAACTGCATTTGCAGTATATGAACAGTGCTCATAGTAGGGATCTCCTTTATCAATGCATGCCTTCGGTATCCCATGAAATGAAAATAAAAGCACGTCTGCGGAGCCATAATGAGCCCGATGCTCCCTGATCGAGTTAGCCAGCGCCGAAATATAATCCTCGCGATAGCAGTACTGTCTTACCACTTGAACATCAGGAACATACCGGCTCTCTTCCACCAGATGGGATACCTGATCATAAATGGCGCCAGTTGTTGTGCCTGAATACTGTGGATACAGTGGTAGCAGAAGGAATTTTTCTACTCCCTGGGTTCTGAGCTCTGCAATGACACCTGCAATAACTGGCTCTCCGTATGTCATAGCCACTCGAACAACTACATCTTGCGCGCCAGTTTGGTGCAGCATCTCTTCTAATAACGCTGCCTGACGATAAGTCATCACTGTCAGCGGTGACCCACCCTCAGTCCAGATTTCTTTGTATAGCGACGCAACACGCCTACACCGAAGAGGCAGAATAATGCCCTTCAACAAAGGCAGCCAAAGTAATCGCGGGATTTCAACCACCCGGGGATCTGACAAAAACTGGCTCAGGAATTTCCTGATTGCCCCAGGCTCTGGCGCAGAAGGAGAACCCAGGTTAACCAGAATCACAGCACGCTTCATAAGTTGATTTCCGTTGCACAAGCAAGATAGAAGAACGGGCCCTTAGGGCCCGCTCAGAAAGAATTTCATACTTTCACTGCAATGCAGCAAGGACCCTGTTACCAATTTCGGTAACACTCCCTACGCCGGGAACATTGCGGTATACATTACTTCCGCCTTGCCGTTGGTAAAAATCAACCAACGGTTTGGTCTGGTCATGATAAACCTGAAGCCGCTTGCGCACAGTCTCTTCAGTATCATCCGGACGCTGGATCAATGGCTCTCCTGTTACATCATCCACACCAGCTATATTGGGGGGATTATGTTCAACATGGTACACACGACCAGAGCTTTCATGTACACGGCGCCCGCTCAAACGTGCAATGATGTCCTGATCAGGTACATCAATTTCAATGACACGGTCAATCTGCACATTCTCACGTAGCATCGCCTCTGCCTGTGGAATCGTCCGCGGGAAGCCATCAAACAGAAAACCTTTGGCGCAATCCGCTTGGGTAATACGCTCTTTCACCAGAGCAATAATCAGGTCATCCGATACCAACCCACCAGATGCCATAATGTCTTTGACTTTCAGACCCAGGGCAGTACCTGCTGCGACAGCCGCACGCAACATGTCGCCGGTAGAAATCTGCGGTATACCCATTTTCTCCATAATCAGTTTCGCCTGCGTGCCTTTTCCTGCACCAGGCGCTCCCAATAAAATAACTCTCATCTTTCTTGTACTCCTGTCATATCGCGTTAATCAGGTCATATTATTCGATACATTACACAGCTGGACTCACTTACTCAAGCATGTGACCCACGCGATGCAGAACCGCATCACCGCCGGAATTATCCTTCTTCCTTTATATGTACCCAGTCTTGCCTCCTATATAAGAAGGAAGACTATCCAATGGAGGGTTTCAATTTTTGTTTGGCGGACTCCCAAAGCACTTCCAGTTCAGCCAATGTCTTGTCTGACCATTGCTCCTGCCGCTGCTTGAGTGTTTCTTCCATCCATGCAATTCGCTGACTCACCTTCCGATTGCTGCTACGCAAAGCGGTCTCAGCATCAACATCCAGATGTCTGGCAAGATTAATACAACTGAATAGCACATCGCCCAACTCATCACAGCAGGCCGCAGGATCGTTTGCCTGCATAGCATGCTCCAGCTCATTGAGCTCAAGCCTCACCTGCGCGAGCACTTCGGATGCCGACGTCCAATCAAACCTGGCACGCGCTAGCCGCGACTGGATTTTTTCAGTACGCTGCAATGCAGGCAGTGCTAGCGGTATGTCTCCCAGAATATTGTCAACGCCTTTTTCTGCCCTGTCCTGCTGTTTGCGCTTTTCCCACGCTGCATGCAGTTGTTGCATATCAGGCTCACTACTATTGCCATCCCTGGCAAATACATGAGGATGGCGGATGAGCAATTTGGCAGCAATGCCATCAATAATTGACTGCATGTCAAAAAGGCCCTGTTCACTGCCAATTTGTGCATAGAACACAACCTGGAATAACAGATCACCCAGTTCCTCAGAGAGATGGGGATAATCTGCGCGTTCAATCGCATCGACTACCTCATATACTTCTTCCAATGTATAAGGCAGCAAGGAAGAGAAATCCTGCTGCAAGTCCCACGGGCAACCGGTATCCGGATCACGCAGCTGCCGCATAATCGCCAGCAGCTTTTCGATATCAGCCATATCGCAAGACCTTCACAGTAAATTACGCCTGCCTGTTTGCCTGATAGACATTGGGGATCTGGTTGATCGCTTCCAGCAGGCGGCTCAGTTGCTGAAAATTCTCCACTTCCAGCGTTATGTTCATTTCAACAAGATTGGTCTGTTTTTCCGTGACTGTATCGAGACGGATAACGTTGGCTTCTTCGCTATCCAGCAAGGAACTGATATCACGCAGCAACCCGCGCCGTTCATAAGCCCTCACGCTGACAGATACCGGGAACGTGCTGCGGCGGGTTTTCCCCCAGTTCACGACAATGATCTGCTCGGGATAATCCAGTTGCATCTGCAATGCCTGTTCACAAGATTGCTGGTGAACCGATACGACATTATCCGCATCAATAACGCCAACAATCACATCACCTTCTACGGGATTACAACAGGCGGCAAGCCGCAAGGCATGCGCTTCTGCACCGATAACAGGTTTCGTGATAGCCTCGACTTGGGTAGCCCACTCCAGGGGCAAATCTGATTGCTGTGCCGCAATGCTGCCGGATTGCATGGCAACATTCAGTACTGTCGTCATGCTGCACTCGCCCGTTCCGATGGCAACATACAGATCATTCAGGCTTTTACGCTCAAGTGCATGCGCCAGCGCTTCAAGATCCAGTTGTGGCGATACAGCCAGACGCTGGAAAGCACGATCCAGAATGGCACGGCCACTCTCGATATTTTCGTCTACTGCTTGTTGACGAAACCAGTGCTGCACACAGGAACGCGCTCTTGCTGTATGGAGATATTCCAGCCCCGATGTCAGCCAGTCCCTGCTGGGAGCCTCACGCTTTCCGGTAATAATTTCTACCTGGTCTCCTGTTTTCAGTGGCTGGTACAGCGGTACTACCCTACCGTTGATACGACATCCACGACAACGATGTCCGACACCGGTGTGGATGTGGTACGCAAAATCCAGTGCAGTCGCCCCCAAAGGAAGATCAATGACATGCCCTTCGGGCGTGAATACATAAATGCGATCCTGGACAATATCGGCTCTCAGCTCTTTGACCAGATCCAGATCGCCGCCAGTTTCCTCATGCCAGGCAAGCACCTGTCTCAGCCATTCAATTTTTGCATCATAGCTGTCTTGATGAGTGGCTTTGTCTGCGCCCTTGTATTGCCAATGCGCGCACACACCAAACTCTGCTTCCTTGTGCATATCAAAAGTGCGTATCTGCACTTCCAGCACTTTACCTTCAGGGCCGATCACTGCCGTATGCAATGATCGATAGCCGTTGTCTTTCGGATTGGCAATGTAATCATCAAACTCATTGGGAATATTGCGCCATAGACCATGAACAATACCCAACGCGGTATAACAATCCTGGACAGTAGGCACCAGAACCCTGAGCGCACGAATGTCATACACCTGGGAAAAACCAATACCCTTGGCGCGCATCTTGCGCCAGATACTGTAGATATGTTTTGCGCGGCCGGTAATTTCTGTCTGGATGCCAGCTTCCTGCAAGGCATCACCCAACTGGGTTCTGGCTTGTGTAATGAATTGCTGCCTGTCCAACCTTCGCTCATCAAGCAGGCGCGCGATATGTTTGTATGCATCGGCTTCCAGATAGCGGAATGCCAGATCCTCTAGCTCCCATTTCAGATGGCCAATACCCAAACGATGCGCGAGCGGTGCGTAGACACTCATAATTTCATGTGCAACGCGTCGCCGTTTTTCCTCCGGTGCATTTTTTACTGCACGAATAGCGCAGGTTCGCTCGGCAATTTTTACAAGGGCAACGCGCACGTCATCAATGATTGCCACCAGCATTTTTCGCAGGTTCTCAACCTGCACTTCTGCTGCACGACCCAGCACGCGTTCTTCACTCAGGCTCTGTAAAGCGCTGACAGAGGCCATGCGCAATACGCCTTCTATGAGATTGGCAACACCCTGGCCAAATTCTGTCGCTACCATTTCCAGCGAAAGGCGCTCTTCACGCACTGCCCGGTAAAGAATGGCGGCAATCAGTGTTTCTGCATCCTGATCCAGCTCATTGAGGATCGACGCCATTTCCAGGCCTGTATGGAAACAACTGGCATCGGCCCAACGCTTGTCTGATTCCGTCCGCGCCTGTTCAGCGCCATAACTCAGGTGACAGGCAGCGCGTAACTGATCAATCTGTTCGGTAGAAAATGGCTGCTTTTCCTGAACAGTTGCCAACCACGCTTCAATATCTACTTTTCCGTTTTCTTCCAGCGGATGGAGCTCGCGTATCTTGACCATAGGATTACCGGATACTGGAATAAAAATCAGGAATTGAAAACACCGGATGACAGGTAACGATCACCCCTGTCACAGATAATGGTCACAATGGTTGCATCTTGCACTTCATTGGCCAGTTGTAATGCAGCTGCTACTGCGCCACCAGACGACACGCCGCAAAAAACACCTTCCTTTCGTGCAAGATCACGCATTGTGCGCTCTGCATCATCCTGTGACAAATCCATCACGCGGTCGACACGTGAACGGTCGAAGATAGCTGGCAAATACGCTTCAGACCATCGACGAATACCGGGAATGCTGGCGCCCTCCTGCGGTTGCAATCCGATGATCTGGATTGCCGGATTCTGTTCTTTCAGGAAGCGCGACGTGCCCATAATCGTTCCTGTTGTTCCCATTGCGCTGACAAAGTGGGTTACACGGCCATTCGTTTGCTGCCAGATCTCCGGGCCTGTTCCCCGATAATGTGCAAAAGGATTATCGGCATTGCCAAACTGGTCCAACACCTTGCCGCGCCCTTCTGCTTGCATGGCCTGTGCCAGATCACGCGCCCCTTCCATACTCTGGTCACGAGAGACCAGCACCAACTCTGCGCCATAAGCTGTCATGGCATCCTTGCGCTCACTGGTCATGTTGTCCGGCATAATCAGGATTATCTTGTAACCTTTAATGGCGGCCACCATGGCCAGCGCGATACCTGTGTTGCCGCTGGTGGCTTCGATCAGCGTGTCACCGGGCTGGATAGCACCACGTCGTTCTGCTTCTGCGATCATGCTGGCAGCGGGCCTGTCCTTCACTGACCCTGCTGGGTTATTGCCTTCCAGTTTGAGCAGGATAGTGTTGCCATTGCCCTGGCCGAGACGCTGCAACCGTACCAGTGGTGTATTGCCGATACAGCTTTCGATTGTGGGATAATCCATCGGAACGGCTGCCTTGCGTGCGGATGACAAGTCGGGCATTTTACAATGGTTTGACCGGCTGTGGTTTGACCAGCTGTGGTTTAGCTGGCAGCGGCTTCGACTAACAGGGTTTCCTGATGATAATAAAGCGACTCCGATGAAATACAGCAGCAACCTACGCAGCCGCATTGCCCTTTTTGTACTGGCACCAGGGATTCTTTGTGCATTATTGATTGGCGTTTATCTCGCCTACGCTCTCATACGCGATATTGCCCAATATGAAAAACAGATGGGTAATGCATACAGCGAGCAAATGGCAAGCCAGGCATTCTCTGCCTTGCAAACAGGCAACACCGCATCCCTGGAAAATACTGCGCAATTAGCACTTGAATACCCACTTCTGCATGCCATTACATTCTATGACGCACAGAAGCAAGAATTGGCGCATGCAGGCCCCCGACATGCGCTGTCCGACAATATTCCCGGCAATATAGAATTGTTTAAAGCTGACAAAGTAGAGCTTGAGGCAGACAACAGCCGTCAAGTGTTTATCCCGATAGTCCAGCCACGCTTGGCCAGCTCCTTTAGTGGGGGCAATAAAAACACAATGGCATCCAGCCACCCGGCACCAGCCGGTTGGGTGCAACTTGAATTCTCGTACAGTTTTTTGATGCTACATAAATATCGCACCATTCTGGTCGATATCATCGTGGTTTTTGTGGTGTTAGCGAGTGCATTCTGGATTGCCATGCCTTTCAGTGATCGCCTGTCCGAGTCACTGAAAAACCTGGCCAAAAGCGCACGGTCTATTGGCAAGGGCGAACATGAATTCAGCCTGCCTGATAGCAATATCACTGAAATACAGGATCTCAGTGATGCTATAGAAGACATGCAGGTATCCCTGACAGGGCAACAAGCCAACCTTCAGCACAATATTGATCAAGCTACGCAGGATCTTCGTGAAACACTCGAGACTATCGAGATCCAGAATATTGAGCTGGATCTGGCGCGGCGTGAGGCCGTGCAAGCCAGCAAGATAAAATCAGAATTTCTTGCCAATACCAGCCATGAAATCCGCACACCTCTTAACAGCATCATCGGATTCAGCAAACTGTTGCTGAAAACATCACTGTCTACCCAACAGCATGATTATCTCCAGAATATCCGCAAGTCTTCTGAAAGCCTGCTGACGCTCATCAATGACGTACTCGATCTTTCCAAGATCGAAGCCGGCAAACTGGTACTGGACTACGTATCTTTCGATATCAATGAAACTCTTGAAGATGTCCTGCAAATTCTTGCGCCAGGCGCGCATGACAGGGGGCTGGAGCTATTGCAGATTGTCTACGGCGACGTGCCGCGCCAACTGCTGGGCGACCCACTGCGGCTCAAGCAGGTATTGACCAACCTGATCAGCAACGCCATCAAGTTTTCGGAACAGGGCAATATTGTTGTCCGGATTGCCACTGAAATTGCCGATGAGCAGCAGACATTGCTGAAAATAGAAGTCACTGATCCAGGTAAAGGCTTACCCAACAATAACCAGGCGATTTTCAACACATTTACGCAGCTGGACAGTTCTTCCACCAGAAAATACGGTGGAACCGGTCTGGGTCTTGCTATATCACGCAAAATTGTCGAACAAATGGGCGGGGATATCGGTTATCACAGTGAGCCGGGCAATACGACATTCTGGTTTACCGTCCGGCTTGATATTGCTGATGGCGCGTCCACAAATAAAAAAGCGGATTTCCTCAAGAATTGTCATGTGCTGGTGTATGACAAGGAGCGATTATGCCGCTTGACTATCAGTCACTCCCTGACTGCATGGGGTGCCCAGCCAGTCCTGACGGACAGTATTGAACAAGTCTTGCCAGCACTGGATCGCTATGCCGGCAGCGAGCATCCCGTTGATGCCATTCTGCTAGGTTTACCCGTACGGTA
>ERZ724517.387-NODE-387-length-27451-cov-15.054680_pt1 | contig 27451 bp, 20 predicted proteins | sample MGYA00376050_ERZ724517 | MGnify/ENA primary metagenome ERZ724517 (study PRJEB28724, sample SAMN07190886) | activated sludge metagenome | isolation source: activated sludge of sewage treatment plant in Hong Hong | place: USA: Christiansburg, Virginia | collected... | reverse complement strand
TCGGTTGAAACTCATGAAGAGGAAGTATTGCTGTCAGGAACATCCTTTGCCGGCGGAGAGCTATCTGCTGATACGCTGGGGACTGATACGGCTACGCAGGACGTTACCGAAGAGTCGGCAGATGAATGGCTGGCGCGAGAAATCGAAGATTTAGGCGATGTTGATTTGGCTGTGCACGACGCAGCCGATGATGCGGTTACTCCTGCTGAAGTAACCGATGAAATAACAACAGATGAGCCTGACCTGTCGGCAGATTTGCTGATAGATGAGCCCCTAGAGTTCGATGCCTCAGAGCTTTTGCAGGTCGAGGATGCCTTGTTTGCCGATGAGTCGGAAGCGGCATTTGATATGTCTGCGCCGGCAGCAGAGTGGGCTGAGCCAGAATCGGATTTGATGGACTCGCCTGTTGTGCCGCAGGTAGATGCGCAGGCAGAGCCACCCAAAAAGCCAATCTTGCCCGTGCTCACCAGCATGCCTGAAGACGATCACACTTTTGACGAAGAAATCCGCGAAATTTTCGTGGAAGAAGCTGAAGAAGTGATGGAGGCCATTAACGAGTACTTTCCCAAGTGGGCTGCAAATTTTGATGATGTAGCGTCATTGCTGGAGTTTCGTCGAGGCTTTCATACGCTGAAAGGCTCGGGCCGCATGGTAGGGGCAAGAACAGTTGCTGAGCTGGCCTGGGCTTTTGAAAGCATGCTCAACAAAGTACGCGACAAAATATTGGCACCGGATCAGGTTATGGTGAACCTGATCTCCGAATGCCTTTCTGTTATTCCCGGATTGGTTGAAGATTTTGCCAATCGTGCGCTGCCGCGAATCAATACCAGTCCGCTGATGGCGGCTGCCGATGCAGTCTGCCGTGGCGAAATACTGTCGACAATGGATGTTGCCAATGCCGCTGAGCAGGCGCATGCCGGCCCGGCGGTAGAGCAAGACGAGACTGAAGCGGCAGAGGCAGCATTTGATGCGCTGGTGGCGAGTCTTGCTCCTGCCGATACACTGACCGTTGAGCCTGAAGTACTGTTCGATGAGGCAGAGGCAGGCGCCGAAGAATTTATTCCAGAAGCAATTAACGATCATGAGTTTAGTTCAGCCGCTGAAGCTACTCTGGATCTAGATGACTTTGCCGAGACCACAGCATTGCAGGCATTTGCCGGTGATGAGTCTATTGGGCTTTCTGAATCATTCGACGATACTATTTCTGCGTCAGTAGAAGCGGTCGTGCCCGAGGAGGGTGATGCTGAGCAAGACCAGCCAGAGTCTGAAATTGATCCGGTGTTGCTGGAAATTTTCATCAGCGAAGCTGATGCACATCTAGCCGAACTACAGGCTTATTTAGAGGGGCTGGATCCGGATCGAGCCACCGCGCCGATCAGTGATGAGGTTATTCGTTCCCTGCATACTCTCAAGGGTTCGGCGGGCATGGCAGGCATTACTGCTGTGGCGAAATTGGCAGCGCCTCTTGAGCATCTTTTCAAAGACTTACGGAATCAAAGCAGCAATGCGGGGCAGGCTCATCTGAGTGCCTTGCGTGATGGTTGCCAGTTAATCAATGTCAGTGTTCGTAGCTTGGAGGCAGGGGGCAATGGCGAGGTCGCAGGCGCAGATGCCCTAATAGCTCATGTTCAGCAGCTTGATTATGACCGCCTGGCGGAACTGGAGCGTACCCAGTCTGAGCAGTTGGATGGTGGTGTGGCGAGCTCCGTTACCGCCGGAAAGGCTGGCCTTGTTGCCAGCTTTATGGAGATCGGACTTGATGATGTGTTGGATGCCCCATGGGAGCTGGATGGCTGGCTGAATGGCGATATGGCGGCAACAAAACGTCAGTCCCTCCAGGACGAACTGCAGCAGTTAGCAATAGCGGCGGGCAACGCAGGCATCGAGCCTCTTGCCTTGCTATGTGAACGACTATCAGCTGTGTATGTTGCAATGTCTCAAGGTCAGTTGCAGCTCGACAACGAGCATATGAATGACGTGTCGGCAGCGCACGACGAAATTATCAATATCTTTGACACACTGGCGGCCAGTCAGACGGTTTATCCAAATGATGCGGTGCTTTCTCGCCTGCTTGATTTACTGGAAGCCCCTTCATCTGCGTTGACGAGTGATGAGCCCTTTACGGCGGCGTTTGAAAATGTAGATCGCTCTAGTTTGGCAGATCGCATGACGGATGCTGAAGTGGCCGATTGGGAGGCCCCAGCGGACATTTCACCACTGGAATCGGTTGACCCTGAGCTGCTCGAAATCTTCTTGGAAGAAGCCGACGAGGTTCTAGAGGCGGCAGAGGCGGAGCTGGATTTGTGGCGCCGCGAGCCGGCTAATATAGCTCCGTTGGGTGTATTACAGCGGCATCTGCATACCCTCAAGGGTGGTGCTCGCTTGGCGGAGATTCGCCCGCTTGGCGATCTGGCTCATGAGCTGGAGTTCCTGTACGAGGGGCTGGTTGATGGACGCTATCAGGCGGTTCCCGAACTGACGGGGCTGCTGCAACGTTGTCATGATCGCTTGGCGAATATGGTAGGAGATTTGCGTAGCGGCGGACGTTGTCAGCCTGCTGCAGATCTTGTGAATGCTATTAATGCTTTCCGGCGTGATCCGACTGCAGGTATTGTTGAGGTTGCAGTGCCTGCTGTTGAGGCAGCAGAACCTGATGCTGATATTGAGGCTGTTGTTGAGCCCTTTATTGAGCCAGAGCTAATTCCAACCGAAGACGCTGATGCCGTTTTTGCCGAGTTTTTTCCTGACGCAGAACTAGGTGAGCCTCTTACCCCAGAGTGGGCGGTAGAGCAAAAGCCAGCCGCAGTAGATGTACCGCATGCCGAAGCTGCGATGCCTGTAGTGGCCGCAGTAGAGGAAGATTTTGATCCCGAGTTGCTCGAGATTTTCCTCGAGGAAGCGGGAGAGATTGTTGATGATACGAGCGAGCAGTTAGCGGAGTGGCGTCGCGATACCAATAACTCTTTGCCCGTACAGCAGTTGCAGCGTGGCTTGCACACCCTTAAGGGTGGCGCGCGCATGGCCGAAATTACGCCGCTAGGTGATCTTGCGCATCACATGGAGAATCTTTACGAGGCGCTTTGTGATGGTCGCATGAGTGCGACAGAGCCTTTGTTCGGTTTGCTTAATCGCTGTCATGATCGATTGGCGGCAGCGGTTGAATCGCTTTGCAACAATAATGGCTGTCCTGGTACTGACGATCTGGTGCAACAGGTAGAGCGTTATATTGCCGATCCGGAACACTTTCAGGAGACGCCTGATACCGTTACGCTTACACCGGTCACCCCTGCCCCCGCGCCAGAACCTATCCCCCTTGATCAGAGGGCTCCGGTGACGATCGAGGCGGCCCCAGTACCGGAAAATGTTGATAGCGATATTCTTGAGATCTTCCTTGAAGAATCAGATGAGCTGGCCCAAGGAATCGAGTCTTCTTTAAGCGAGTGGCAGGATAACCGTACTGCATCTGCTCCTCTGGAAGCGATGCTGCGCCATCTGCACACATTGAAGGGAGGAGCTCGTCTCGCCGGTCTTAAGGATCTGGGTAATCTAGCTCATGATTGGGAAGCGGACCTCGTTGCCATCCAGAATGGTACGGCATCTGCGGATGATGAATTCTTTAACGGCCTAGCAGCCCGCCAAGATGTGGTGCTAGCCAGTATCCGCGCCGTGCGTTCAAGCATGGTGACAGAGGCACAGGCGACACCGTCTACTGTTGATGCCCCAGCATCCAGTATTACCGTTCCGACTACTTCAGTATCTCCGGCTGTCGCAGCGGCACCTGTTCGCACCGGCGAGTATGTGCCGCCACCCTCTATGTTGGGGGGTTTCCGTAAGGATGCTGGCGCGCGCGGGCCGCAGGAAATGATTCGCGTACCGTCCGACCTGTTGGAGAAGCTCGTTAACCTGGCCGGTGAAACCTCGATTACCCGTTCTCGTGTGGAAATGGGTGTGCATGGTTTTGCCCAGACTGTGGAAGAAATGGGTGCCACCATCCAGCGCTTGGCTGACCAGCTGCGCCGCATGGATTCGGAAATGGAAACGCAGATCGTCGCACGGCATAGCGATGATACGGGCAGCAAATACGCTGACTTCGATCCGCTGGAAATGGATCAATATTCGTCCCTGAATCAGCTGTCCAAGGCGCTTGCCGAGTCTGCTTCCGACTTGCTCGACTTGAAATCGACACTGATCGACAAGGCGCGCGATACCGAAACTTTGTTGCTGCAGCAGTCACGAATTAACACTGAATTGCAAGAAGGCCTGATGCGTTCGCGCATGGTGCCATTCTCACGCTTGGTGCCACGCTTAAAGCGCATCGTGCGTCAAATCGGGCAGGAAGTTAATAAGCCAGCCGATCTTGAGGTCATTAATCCAGAAGGTGAAATGGACCGTACGCTGCTTGAGCGTATTGTCGCGCCACTGGAGCATATGCTGCGTAATGCGGTTGACCATGGTTTAGAGGATTCAGTGCAGCGTGCGGCCGCCGGTAAGCCAACGCAGGGCCAAGTCACACTGACTCTGGCCCGTGAGGGTGGCGAAGTGGTGTTGACACTTTCTGATGATGGCCGCGGTATCAATATTGCTGCCGTGCGCAAGAAAGCATTGGAGCGTGGAGTCATTGTTGAAGGGCAAGAGGTTTCTGATCAGGAAGTTATTCAGTTCATCTTCCATGCAGGTTTCTCGACGGCGGCCGCGGTAACGCAAATTTCTGGCCGTGGCGTTGGTATGGATGTGGTGCAGTCCGAAATCAAGCAAATGGGCGGTGTGGTTACGATTCACTCCGAAGCGGGCAAGGGCACAACCTTTGTCATTCGCTTGCCGTTTACGGTGGCGGTGAACCGCGCTCTGATGGTGCGTATTGGCGAAGACAGCTACGCCGTTCCCTTGTCACAAATTGAAGGTATTGTGCGCGCCAGTCCGTATGAGCTGGAAACGTACTATGCCCCTGATGCACCGTTGTTTGAATACGCAGGTGTTACCTACAAGCTCTCGTATCTAGGTGAGTTTGTGCACGGGGTGAAGTCGCCGAACTTGCTGGGCCATGTTCTGCCGCTGCCTGTACTACTAATTCGTGGCGGTGATCAGCGTATTGCGATTCAGGTAGACCAGCTAATTGGTTCTCGTGAAATTGTCGTGAAGGCAGTGGGCTCTCAGCTTGCCTCTGTTGCGGGTATTTCGGGTGCAACAATTCTGGGGGATGGCTCGGTTGTTATCATTCTCGACGTGGTCGCCATGTTGCGTGCCGCATCGCGAGCACAACCAAGATTGTCGTTTGCGCCGGGAAGTGCCGGAGCATTGCCGACTACCGAAGCAAAGCGTACGCGTACAGTAATGGTGGTCGACGATTCCGTCACGGTGCGCAAGGTTACCTCGCGTCTGTTAGAACGTCATGGCTATGAAGTGCTGCTAGCAAAAGATGGGATGGATGCTATTGCGAAGTTGGAGGATGTGCGTCCAGACATCATGCTGCTCGATATCGAAATGCCACGCATGGATGGTTTCGAGGTGGCATCGCTGGTACGCCACAACCCGAATCTAGAAGACCTGCCTATTATCATGATCACCTCGCGTACGGGTGAAAAGCATCGTGAACGTGCCTTCCAGATTGGTGTGAATGCCTATATGGGCAAGCCCTTCCAGGAAGAGCAGTTGCTGGAGACGATTGGTGAGTTGCTGGCTGCGGCAGTGGCGAGGTAATCAGGCATGAATCTTCGTCGCAATCCACGCATCGGTGTAGTCAGTGATTCCAATCTGCAGCGGCTTGCATTAGCGCAAACAGTGAAAGGGCATGGCTATGAGCTGAGCTTTAATACCTCGCCTGATCGTCTTGATGAAAAAACGCTGGATGAAGCGGACTTGGATGCTTGGGTGGTGGACATGCAGGACGAGGATGATGCCTTTCTCGATCGCCTGCTGGACCATACGGAGGTGCCAATACTGTTCGGCCTAGAGGAGGCTCCTTCTCAGGGTGCTCGCCATTATCCGCGTTGGGAACGCCGAGTTTTCGTTAAGCTCAAAGAAACGGTGGGAGAGCCTGTACAAGATCAACGCCTTGAAGAGCTGGAACAGCAGCCGGAAGGACTGGTGCAGGCCGTAGATCTGCCTCCCGAAATTCAGGATTATCATTCAGACACACTCGAGCTGGTCTGCATACTGGCGGCATCGCTGGGCGGGCCTGCGGCAGTAAAAGAGTTTTTGGATTTTTTACCCAAGGGGCTGCCGGTAGCGTTTGTGTTGGCACAACATATTGACGAGCGCATGCTGGGAACCCTAGCCCATGTGTTGGTACGCCATAACGGTATTCCCTGCAAGATTGCCGAGGCGGGTGATCGCATCACGGCAGGTGAGATGCTGATTGCTCCGGTGACCAGTGAAATTGATTTTGGGCCAGAAGGCGAAGTGATTTATCGCAACATGAAGTGGGATGGCCCTTACTCTCCTTCGATTGACCAGATCACGGCCAATGTCACGCGCTGCTTTGGTAGTCGTGCCGGCGCGTTGATATTCAGTGGTATGGGGGGAGATGGTTCGATTGCGGGCCCGCAACTGCAAGAAGCGGGTGGCTTTATCTGGGCGCAGACAGCCGAGACATCGGCTTGTGCCAGTCAGCCCGATGCCATGCGTGCGACCGGTGTGGTGACATTTAATGGCTCGCCAAAAGAATTGGCAGCTCATCTAGTTGAACATGTTCGCCAGCGCATTGCGTTGCCGGCATAAAGGACGTACTCATGGCGACCACACAGCTTACCCTTAACCAGACCACGCTGCTGGGTGCCACGACGGGGACTATTGCCTGCGTACTGGCTCCGATAGCTGGCCGGCAGTTGCTTGTGCCCAGTGTGACCGTGGCGGAAGTAATTCAAGCGGATGAGTTGATTCCACCGCCTGCGGGTGCGGCACCTTGGCATCAGGGTTTTATCAGTTGGCGTGGCCAGAATGTGCCGGTTATTGCTTTTGAAGCACTGAACGGAGAAAGCGTTTCACGCGAAGTTAAGTGGGTAGTCATTCTCAGCAGTATTACCAATAGTGTGCAGCAGCCGTACTACGGAGTTGGCGTGCAGGATGAGCCTCGAACGGCCAAAGTAAAGATTGCGCATCTTGAAGACTTGGAAGGAGCGGCAACCGGAGAGGTCGAGTTTCTACAAGTTCGTTATGCCGGCGAGTTGGCAGTTATTCCTGATCTGGATGCCGTTGAAGCACGGATCGCACCCTGAGAATGTTTTGCTGCACAGTGCCTCAGGTTTAGTGCAGCATTAAAAATGCATAAAGGAATTCAGTATGCTCGTTCGTAACTCTACCGACCGCTGGGGCGGAGTAGCGCAGTTTTTTCACTGGGCCATGTTTCTGTTGATCGTCGGTGCTTGGTTTGCTGTTGAACAGCATAGCGAGTATCCCAAAGGATCGCCGGAGCGTGGCGAGTGGATGGATTTGCACAAAGCTATTGGTTTGACCGTATTTTTTCTGCTCTGGGCGCGGTTGGGGTGGCGTCTGTCAGGCCCGGCACCTACACCAGTGATAACTAATATTTGGCAGCATCGTGCCGCGGTGCTGGTGCACTGGGGGCTGTATTTTGTCATGTTGATGATGCCGCTTTCCGGCTTGGTCATGTCGCAGTTTGCGGGTCGTGAAATATCGTGGTTTGGTGTGTTTCAGATACCGGTGTTTGTTGCAGAGAACAAGGATCTGGCAGCACAAATCAAAGACCTGCATGAAGGGGTATGGTGGCCTTTACTGCTGGGGTTGGTAGGTATTCATGTGGTTGCGGCGCTATGGCATCAGTTTGTGGTGAAGGATGACATTCTGAAACGGATGCGACCGTTCTGAGTTGAATAATTAAAAACGCCGGCAGCTGCCGGCGTTTTTAATTCGGGTACACGGTGATATGTGTTAGCGAAAATCACCAAAATGCATTTGAAGAATAGCCAGCGCAGCGACAGGTGCTGTTTCGGTTCGCATAACGCGAGGACCGATTTGCCAGGCGTGAAATCCCTGTTGGCCTGCGCTGTCAATTTCTCTATCGGAAAGTCCGCCTTCTGGCCCGATCAGCAAAGCAATATGCTGGGGTGATGACGCATCTGGCAGTGCGCTTTTTGCAGTGGGAGCTAACACCAGTTTCAAGTCGGCTTCAATTTGTGATATCCACTCGTCTAACGCAACAGGGGGATTGATTAGGGGCAGTCGATTGCGGCCACTTTGCTCAGAGGCAGCAATGGCAATGCGACGCCAATGCTCCAATTTTTTGTCGGCACGCTCCTCTCCTCGTAACTTCAATTCGCAGCGCTCACTGGTGAGCGGAGTGATTTCACTGACGCCAAGTTCAGTGGCTTTCTGAATGGCATAGTCCATGCGCTCACCACGCGACATCACCTGCCCTATATGGGTGTGAAGTGGTGAGCATTTGTCATTAGGCAGAAAGGAAAGTAGGCGCACACGGGCTTCGCGCTTGCCGGCAGCAATCAGCTCGGCTTCGTATTCACCTCCCTGGTCATTGAACAGTGTTATGCATTCGCCAGTGGCGGTGCGCAGAACGCGCACCAGATGATGGGCAGCATCATCTGGTAAGAGCAATTCAGTGTCGAGTGCGAGAGGAATGCCGACATACAAGCGGGTCATGGCAGCACGACCGAATTATCGTGTCCCTGCGAGGGAGCGATGATCGCCGCTTCAATAGCGTTTACGGCAGTGCTCACCATAAAACGAATTTCCTCGTGCGTGATGACATAAGGAGGAATGAAATAAACCACATTACCAATCGGACGAAGCAACACGCCATTGGCCAGGGCATGTTCAAATATTTTAAGGCCCCGACGCTCGCGCCAATCAAATGGCGCACGCGTTTTTCGGTCTTGTACGAGCTCTATGGCGGCAATCATGCCAACTTGCCGAACTTCGAGTACGTTAGGATGATCTGCCAATGGCGCCAACGCTTCTGCCATGGTTTGAGCAAGCAGGCGATTGTTTTCAATAATGTTGTCGCTGGCAAAAATATCCAGCGAAGCCAGAGCGGCACGCGCAGCGAGTGCATTGCCGGTGTAGCTGTGTGAGTGCAGGAATCCCTTAAGCGAGTCGTAACGATCATAAAAGGCAGCGTAAATGGCTTCAGTGGTCATTACGACGGACATGGGCAGGTAGCCAGCGGTAAGGCCTTTCGACAGGCACAGAAAGTGCGGCGTGATGTCGGCCTGCTCACAGGCAAACATGGTGCCGGTGCGACCAAAGCCAACGGCAATTTCATCGGCAATCAAGTGCACGCCATACTGGTCACACGCTTTACGCAGCAGCGTGAGATAGATTGGGTGATACATTTTCATACCAGCCGCACCCTGTACGAGCGGCTCAATAATGACAGCGGCAACTTCATGGTGATGCTGCTGCAGCAGGCGCTCCATGCCTTCAAACTGACGGCGCGAATGGCTTTCCCAAGACTCGCCTTCTTCGCGGCGTGAGCAATCGGGGGACGGTGCGCGCAGGTGTTCTTTTAGTAGTGGGGCATAGGTGGCCGAGAACAATGGAATGTCAGTCACACTCAGGCTACCGAGAGTTTCGCCGTGATAACCATTTTCAAGGCAGATAAAGCGTGTTTTTTCTGGCTTGCCGGTATTGCGCCAGAAGTGCAGGCTCATTTTCAGCGCAATTTCGGTAGCAGCGGAGCCGTTGTCCGCATAAAAACAGCGCGTTAATCCCTTTGGTGCCAGTGCGACCAGTCGCTCTGAGAGCTCAACAATTGGTTCATGGGTGAAGCCGGCCAGAATGACATGCTCTAGGTTGTCGAGCTGGTCTTTGATGGCATTATTGATGCGCGGGTTGGCATGGCCGAAAAGATTAACCCACCACGAGCTCACCGCATCGAGATAGCGCTTGCCGTCAAAGTCTTCTAGCCATACACCTTGACCTCGCCGCACTGGAATAAGGGGCAGCGCTTCGTGGTCTTGCATTTGGGTGCAGGGGTGCCAGACATGGCGCAAGTCTCGGCGGGCAATGGCGTCGTTTTTGCTCATAAGAAAAGTCATCGCAACATTATGTGTCGATGGTAGGGGCAAAAGAGTGTGCATTCCAGCACTGGAGGTAGGCTATGCTGGCATCATTCTATGGAGCGTGGCTATGAAGGCAGTATTCGGAGTGGGGTTGTTAGTAGCGATGATCAGTGCACCAGCATTGGCAATAGACGGGCCGGCACTGTATCAGCAGCACTGTGCGAAGTGTCATGGTGATACCGGGCAGGCGGACAGCTGGCGTGGGTATATGTATTTTTCCAGAGACTTCAGCAGTATGCGTTGGCAGGCGGCCAATACAGATGAGGATATTTTGGCTGATATTGATCGCGGCCCACGCATTATGCCTGCGTATAAAAATAAGTTGTCGGAAGCAGAGCGCAATGCGTTAGTGCAGGTGGTACGGAGCTTTGGCAAGCCTTAACTGGCAGACATTAAAAACGGGGCCTAGGCCCCGTTTTTAATGTGCTCGAGTCAGACATTAGGTGCCGGGCAAGCCGAGGCGTCGCCACAGAGCCATTGTTGGTTCTGTCTGATTCATGGTGTAAAAATGCAGGCCCGGTGCGCCGCCAGCCAGTAGCTGTTCGCACATGCCTGTGATGACATCTTCACCAAATTTCTGAATGCTGATCGGGTCATCGCCATAGCTGGCCATTTGCTTGCGAATCCAGCGGGGAATTTCAGCCCCGCAGGCATCCGAGAAACGCACCAGATTGGCAAAGTTTGTGATAGGCATGATGCCGGGAATGATGGGGATGCTCACGCCCTGCTTCTGTACGCGTTCAACAAAATGAAAGTAGCTGTCGGCATTAAAGAAGTATTGCGTAATCGCTGAGCTGGCACCTTGGTGCACCTTGTTTACAAAGTGACGAATGTCGGTGTCCAGATTGGCTGCCTGAGGGTGGCACTCTGGGTAGGCGGCCACTTCGATATGAAAGTGATCGCCCGTCGTTTCACGAATGAACTTTACCAGGTCAGCGGCATAGGCCAGCTCACCATGAGCGCCACCCATTCCCGAAGGAAGATCACCCCGCAGGGCAACAATATGGCGCACACCGTTAGCAATGTAGGTGCTCAGCAGCTCAGACAGTTCTTCACGGCTATCACCAATGCATGACAGATGTGGTGCGGCAGGGCGACCGGATTCATGTTGAATTTCCAGTACGGTACCCAGTGAGCGGTCACGAGTAGAGCCGCCCGCACCATACGTCACCGAAAAATATTCTGGCTGCAGCGTGGCCAGCGTTTTTGTGACCTCGCGCAGTTTTACAGCGCCAGCATCAGTTTTCGGTGGAAAAAATTCGAAAGAAAAATGTTTTTTCATGTTGGTTCCTGTGACTGCTCCTGCGCTATGCAGGAGCAGTCTATTGCTTAGTACTTGTAAGCATCCGGCTTGTACGGGCCTTCCACTTTCACGCCAATGTAGTCAGCTTGCGCCTGTGTCAGCTGTGTCATAACGCCGCCAAAGCCAGCGACCATGGCAGCAGCCACTTCTTCATCGAGTTTCTTGGGCAGCACTTCCACCTGAAGCATGCGTTCCTGCACAGCGGGTGAATGTGATGCAAACTTCTGGTCAAATAAGTACATCTGCGCCAGCACTTGGTTGGCAAAAGAGCCATCCATAATGCGCGAAGGGTGGCCAGTGGCATTGCCCAAATTAACCAGACGACCTTCAGACAGCAGCAGCAGGTAGTTAGGGTCGGATGGATTGGCCTGCGCATCTGGGGCAACACGATAGATCTTGTGCACCTGCGGCTTTACTTCTTCCCACTGCCAGTTGGCGCGCATCCATGCGGTGTCAATTTCAGTATCAAAGTGACCGATGTTACAAACCACTGCGCCGTTCTTGAGCGCGCGCAGCATAGCGGCATCGCACACATTGGTATTGCCAGTGGTGGTGACGATAAGATCAGTTTCACCGAGTAGGCGCTGATCAACATCTTCAAAACGGCCAGTGTTAATACCATTTTTGTACGCGGAGACAATTTCGTAGCCATCCATGCAGGCTTGCATGGCGCAGATTGGATCGACTTCTTGCACGCGCACAATCATGCCTTCTTGACGCAGTGACTGGGCGGAACCCTTACCAACATCGCCATAGCCAATAACCAGTGCACGACGACCCGCCATGAGCATATCGACGCCACGCTTGATCGCGTCATTCAGCGAGTGACGGCAACCATACTTGTTGTCGTTCTTGGATTTGGTAACGGAGTCATTGACGTTGATGGCCGGTACTTTCAATTCGCCTTTGGCCAACATTTCAATAAGGCGATGCACGCCAGTGGTGGTTTCCTCGGTGATGCCGTGGATGATCTTCAGCATTTCTGGATATTTATTGTGCACGACCATGGTCAGGTCGCCACCGTCGTCCAGAATCATGTTGGCATCCCATGGCTTGTCGCCAGCAAGGATGGTTTTTTCCAGACACCATTCGTATTCGGCTTCGGTCTCGCCCTTCCAAGCAAACACGGGAATGCCGGCGGCGGCGATGGCGGCAGCGGCGTGATCCTGTGTCGAGAAAATATTGCAGGAAGACCAGCGTACTTCTGCACCCAAGTCCACCAGTGTCTCAATGAGCACGGCGGTCTGGATGGTCATGTGAATGCAGCCCATAATTTTTGCGCCTGCCAGCGGTTTGCTGGCAGCGTACTTACGGCGCAGACCCATGAGGGCAGGCATTTCGGTTTCGGCGAGGATGATTTCCTTGCGGCCAAAATCGGCCAAGGAAATATCGGCTACTTTGTAATCAGTGAAAGTGTTCAGGTCGACTTTAATAGTCATGGCGTCATTCTCCATGGAAGGATCAGAAAAATGACGCGGCAGGGAGGTCACTCAATGGCTCGCCAACCGCATCAGGGTCAAGCGAGCGCAGTTACAACCGGACAGCTTGCCAAGGCAAAGTACCGGAACCCGAGCCTGGCGGAAGGGGATTCCGTCGCAGCGCTCCTCGAGAGTGGAGGTATTCTAACTGCGAATTTGGCGGCTGCCCATCCCTCTTGCGCTCGATTGAGCACGGACTGTTGCAGAGGCTGATGCAGAGGCTGATGCAGAGGCTGATGCAGAGCAGGGTGTTTCGCCGCCATTACGCGGTACACTGAGCCATTATTACTGATCTGGAGTGGTGGACATGACCCGTAAACTGACCGAACAGAAGATGGCCGCGCTCAAGGCTTCGCTGCAGCCTCAGCATCTGGATGCGGGCCAGCAGAATACACTGCATGCGGAGCTGGATGCGCTAGAGCTTCGGCTACAGGCACAGTTACCCCCAGATGTAGAGACGCTGGAAGCCCAGCTACAAGAGTGGGAGGCCCGTATGGCCGTGGAGCATCCGGTGCTTACGTCGGTGATTACAGATGCGCTGCAGAAGCTGTCGGCGATGGGCATCTAATCACAAAGACCTGATGTGCTCAGACAACAAAAAGCCCGGCACATGACCGGGCTTTTTGCTATTCAGGAAGGTCTTATTTCAGGCCGGCTTTGCTGCGGAGCTCATCGGCCTTGTCGGTGCGTTCCCAGGTGAAGGCGGTGGCCTTGTGGGTCTTTTGCAGGATCTTGCTACCGTCACGCACTTCGTAATCGTAAGTGTGCTCATAAGGCGTGCGGCCAAAGTGGCCATAGCTCGCCGTTGGCCGGTAGATCGGGTGCAGCAGATCGAGCTGTTTCACCAAGCCATAAGGACGCAGTTCAAAGGTATCGCGGATCAAGGCGATGAGCTTTTCATCGCTCACCTTGCCGGTGCCAAAGGTATTGACCGAGATCGAGGTAGGCTGAGCCACACCAATGGCATAGGACACCTGAATTTCGCAGCGCTCAGCAAGGCCGGCCGCCACAACGTTCTTGGCGACATAGCGGCCCGCGTAGGCAGCAGAACGGTCAACCTTGGACGGATCTTTGCCGGAGAAGGCGCCGCCACCGTGGCGCGCCATGCCGCCGTAGGTGTCGACAATGATCTTGCGTCCGGTCAGGCCGCAATCGCCCATGGGGCCGCCAATTTCAAAGCGGCCGGTGGGGTTGATGAAGTATTTAGTGTCCTTCGTCAGCCATTCGGCAGGCAGTACCTTCTTGATGATCTCGTCCATCACGCCGGCTTCAATGTCGGCATTGCTGACGCTGGTATCGTGCTGAGTGGACAGCACCACCGCGTCTATTGCGACGGGCATACCGTTTTCATAACGGAAGGTGATCTGAGACTTGGCATCCGGGCGCAGCCACGGCAGCAGGCCAGACTTGCGCACTTGGGCCTGGCGCTCGACCAAGCGGTGCGAGTACAGAATCGGGGCGGGCATCAGTGAGTCGGTTTCGCTAGTAGCGTAGCCGAACATCAGGCCTTGGTCGCCGGCGCCCTGATCTTCGGGTTTGGCACGGTCTACGCCCTGATTAATGTCAGGCGACTGCTGGCCGATTAGATTGAGCACGCCACAGGTCTTGCCATCGAAGCAGACCTCGGAAGAGTCATAGCCAATGTCCAGGATGACCTGGCGGATGATCTTTTCGTAATCGACCGTGGCGGTGGTGGTGATTTCACCCGCCACGATAGCAACGCCCGTCTTCACCAGTGTTTCGCAGGCGACCCGAGCAAACTGATCCTGGGCGATGATGGCATCAAGAATGGCGTCCGAGATTTGGTCGGCCATTTTGTCCGGATGGCCTTCGGATACGGATTCAGACGTAAAAACGGAATACTCAGACATGCGAATGTCTCCTTTGGATGGCCCGTTTCAGGCGGGCACATGGGTTACCCGGAGGCCGAAGGAGTCAAAGCGCACCAGGAGGAGCGGCGATAGTACCGGGAACCGGAGGTGCTTGCATCCTGAACAAATCGCCAAGCAAGGTGATTTTTTGGCTGTTTGGCGGGAATGAGGCAGAGGTTTCTTCCGGCGGGGGTTTCAGGGACAATATGCCCTCATTTTCCCGACCTAGCCTTGGCCGGGAATCAGCCGTCTCCGGAGACCTCGATGCCCGCCGCCCCACTTCCCGAACGCCGCTTTGCCAATGCCATCCGCGCCCTTGCTATGGACGCCGTGCAAAAGGCCAATTCCGGCCATCCGGGTGCTCCTATGGGCATGGCAGATATCGCCGAAGTCTTGTGGCGCGGTCCTTTCCGGCACAATCCGGTGAATCCGCAGTGGGCCAACCGTGACCGCTTTGTGCTCTCTAACGGGCATGGCTCCATGCTGCAGTACGCCCTCCTGCATTTGACCGGTTATGACCTGTCTATTGATGACCTAAAGAACTTCCGCCAGCTGCACAGCAGAACGCCGGGCCATCCCGAGTACGGCTATGCCCCGGGGATTGAGACCACTACTGGGCCATTGGGCCAAGGCCTCGCCAATGCAGTGGGTATGGCGATTGCTGAAAAAACGTTGGCGGCACAATTCAATCGTGACGGTTTTCCGGTGGTGGATCACCACACTTATTGTTTCTTGGGCGACGGTTGCCTGATGGAAGGCATCTCACACGAAGTCTCTTCGCTGGCCGGCACGCTCAAGCTGGGTAAGTTGGTGGCGTTTTATGATGACAACGGCATTTCCATTGATGGTGAAGTGGAAGGCTGGTTCAGTGATGACACAAAAAAGCGTTTTGAAGCGTACGGCTGGCAGGTGATTGGCCGTATTGATGGCCATGACAGCGAAGAAATTCGTGCCGCCATACAAAAAGCGCACAACGAACCGAACAAGCCCACGCTGATTATGTGCCGCACGGTGATCGGTGCCGGTTCACCTAACAAGCAAGGCAAAGAAGATTGCCACGGTGCGCCATTGGGCGATGCCGAAATTGCATTAACCCGTAAAGCATTGGGATGGGATTACGCGCCGTTCGAGGTGCCTGCCGATATTTATGAGGCATGGGATTGCAAGGCCAAGGGCGATGCATTGGAGACGCAATGGAATTCGCTGTTCCGTGCTTACGAGCAAAAGCATCCCGCGTTGGCCAGTGAGTTGCAGCGTCGCATCAAGGGCGATTTGCCAAGTGACTTTGCTGCCAAGGCCGATGCCTGGATTGCCGCCAGTGCCGAGAAGGGTGAAACAATTGCCAGCCGTAAGGCTTCGCAAAATACGCTGAATGCATTTGGCCCACTGCTGCCAGAATTGCTGGGCGGCTCTGCGGATCTGGCCGGTTCCAACCTTACGCTGTGGAAGGGCTGTCACGGTATTCAGGACGATGCGGCGGGCAACTATATTTACTACGGTGTGCGCGAGTTTGGTATGAGCGCCATCATGAATGGTATCGCTCTGCATGGCGGATTTGTTCCCTATGGCGCAACCTTCCTGATCTTCATGGAATATGCGCGCAATGCGGTGCGTATGGCAGCGCTAATGAAGCAGCGTGTCATTCATGTCTACACGCATGACTCCATTGGTCTTGGTGAAGATGGCCCAACCCATCAGCCGGTTGAGCAGTTGGCATCACTGCGTGGCACGCCAAATGTGAGCGTGTGGCGTCCGGCTGATACGGTGGAATCAGCCGTTTCCTGGAAGGCCGCACTTGAGCGAAACGACGGCCCGACCGCGTTGATTTTCTCACGACAGAATTTGCCACATCAGTCGCGCACAGCGCAGCAACTTGCGGATATTGCGCGCGGTGGTTATGTGTTGGTGAAAGAAAGCGGTGCGCAGGTGGACGCCGTCATTATCGCGACCGGCTCTGAAATTGGTTTGGCTGTTGAGGCACAAAAACAACTAGCGGCCGCCGGTAAATCAGTGCGCGTGGTATCGCTGCCCTCTGTTGATGTATTTATGGCGCAGGATGTTTCCTATCGCGATAGCGTATTGCCACCGGCTGTTCGTGCCCGCGTGGTTGTTGAGGCATCGCATGTGGACTACTGGTGGAAGTTTGCCGGTTTGGATGGCCGTGTTATCGGTATGAGTACCTTTGGCGAGTCGGCCCCTGCACCGCAACTGTATACGCATTTCGGCATTACCACGGAGGCGGTTATCGCCGCCGTGAGCGAATTGGTTTAAACCGCAGATGACCTTGCGCGTAGCAATAAATGGTTACGGCCGTATTGGCCGTAATGTTCTGCGCGCCTACTTTGAAAACGGCGCTGATCCGGCGCTGCAGTTTGTCGCGATCAATGACCTTGGCGATGCGGAGGCGCTGGCGCATCTCACGCGCTATGACAGCACACATGGTCGCTTTGCTGGGAAGGTATCGTTGACGGGCAATATGCTCGACATCAATGGCCATACCATCCGTCTGTTTAGCATGCCAGCGCCAGAACGGTTGCCTTGGGCCGAGCTGGATGTTGATGTGGTGCTGGAGTGTACGGGCCAGTTTCGTGCGCGTGCCGAAGCGGCGCGGCATCTTCAGGCCGGCGCCAAGAAAGTCATCATTGGTGCTGCACCGTTTGATGAGGTGGATGCCACGCTGGTGTTTGGGGTAAACCACGACACGGTGCAGGCGGAGCATTGCATTATTTCCAGCGTGTCTTGCACTACACACGCGCTGGTGCCTTTAGTAAAAATTCTCGACGAAGCGTTTGGTATTGAGTCTGGCATGGTCACCGAAATTCATGCGGTCACCTCAGATCAGGTGGTGCTGGATCGCACACATCGCGATTTGCGCCGCGCCCGTGCTGCGGGTGTGAATATCATTCCAACAACGTCGAGCAGCATAGGTGCACTGCGCCGAGTGCTGCCAGAGTTGGGTGAGCGTATCGAAGGTAATTCCTTACGTGTTCCTACACAGAACGTTGCGGCCATTGATTTTAGTTTTGTTAGTAAAACGGCCGTGACTGTTGAAGGCATCAATGCCCTGTTTGCAGAAAAAGCGAAAGGCGATTATCGCCGTATTCTTGATTATTGTGACGAGCTACTGGTATCGAGTGATTTTAATCATTCGCCGTTCTCGCTGATTTTTGATGCCACCGAATCTCGCGTTGTGGGTCGTCAGGCAAAAGTGCTGGTCTGGTATGACAACGAATGGGGTTATGCCAATCGGCTGCTGGATTTATGTAAATATTTAAGCAAGGAGTAAGCGGTGTCCGTCATTAAAATGGCCGATCTCGATCTGGCCGGTAAGCGTGTGTTGATTCGTGAAGACCTGAACGTACCGGTTAAGAACGGTAAGGTCGCCAGTGCTGCCCGTATCGAAGCATCACTGCCAACGATCAGGCTGGCGTTGGAGAAGGGCGCGGCCGTCATGGTGTGTTCGCATCTCGGCCGCCCTGTTGAAGGCGAGTTCACTGAAGAAAACTCCCTGAAGCCAGTGGCGGATTATCTGTCGCAGGCATTGGGCCGCACCGTGCCGCTGGTGCAAAACTATCTGAACGGTATTGAAGTAAAAGCCGGTGAGGTAGTGTTGTTAGAGAATGTGCGCTTTAACAAGGGTGAAAAGAAAAACGCTGATGAGTTAGCGCAACAATATGCCGCGCTCTGTGATGTGTTTGTGATGGATGCCTTTGGTACGGCCCACCGCGCTGAAGGTTCTACGCATGGCGTGGCTAAGTTTGCGAAAGTAGCCTGCGCTGGCCCCTTGCTGGCGGCCGAACTTGAAGCACTGGGCAAGGCACTGAAGACACCTGCACACCCTATGGTGGCTATTGTGGCGGGCTCCAAGGTGTCTACCAAGTTGGATGTGCTGACCTCGCTGTCTGATCTGTGCGATCAGCTTATTGTGGGTGGCGGTATCGCCAATACATTTTTGGCGGCGGCAGGTTACAACGTGGGCAAGTCGCTGTGTGAGCACGATCTTATTGATACCGCCAACGCGATTGCAGCCAAGGTAAATGTGCCGCTACCGGTTGATGTGGTGGTCGCCGAGGTGAAGGGCCCTATTGATGACTTTATGGCGTTTGTGAATGGCGCTGATGCCATTGTGAAGTCAGTAGAAGATGTGGGGGATAACGACATGATTCTGGATGTTGGCCCTAAAACAGCAGCACAGTTTGCCGAGATGCTTAAGGCGTCAAAAACTATTCTTTGGAACGGCCCGGTGGGCGTGTTTGAGGTTGATAAGTTTGGCCACGGCACTGAAGTGCTGTCGAAAGCGATTGCCGATAGTGCCGCTTTCTCGATTGCTGGTGGTGGCGATACCTTGGCGGCTATCGACAAATACGGCGTCAGTGACAAGATTTCCTATATTTCTACTGGTGGCGGTGCCTTCCTTGAGTTTGTTGAAGGTAAAAAACTCCCGGCAGTTGTGGCACTAGAAGACGCAGCAGCCAAGCACTAATTCACAAAGTATTTTATGAATTGATGGTTTATGAGCGGATGATTTATTTACGGCTCATGAATTACAAACGAATGAATTAACGGATAGTGGAGCAAGAATATGGCACTTATCAGCATGCGCGAAATGCTAGATCACGCGGCGGAATTTGGTTACGGCATTCCGGCCTTCAATGTGAATAATCTGGAGCAGATGCGCGCCATCATGGAGGCGGCTGACAAAACCAATTCACCTGTCATCGTGCAGGCTTCTGCCGGTGCGCGTAAGTACGCCGGGGCGCCTTTCCTGCGCCACCTTATGTTGGCGGCCGTGGAAGAGTTTCCGCATATTCCAGTCGTAATGCATCAGGATCACGGCACCTCGTTGGCTATCTGTCAGCGCGCCATTCAGCTCGGATTTTCTTCCGTGATGATGGATGGATCGCTCGCCGAAGACGGCAAGACGCCAACAGATTATGCCTACAATGCTCGCGTGACGCGTAGCGTGGTGGATTTGGCCCATGCATGTGGCGTATCGGTGGAGGGTGAAATTGGCTGCTTAGGATCGCTCGAAACAGGTTTGGCCGGTGAAGAGGATGGCGTGGGCGCCGAGGGCGTACTTGATCATTCGCAGTTGCTGACCGATCCAGAAGAAGCCGCACAGTTTGTGAAAGATACTGGTGTAGATGCGTTGGCGATTGCCATTGGTACTTCACACGGCGCTTACAAGTTTACGCGTCCGCCTACCGGCGACATTCTCGCCATTGAGCGGGTAAAGCAGATTCATGCCCGAATTCCTGATACGCATTTGGTGATGCACGGTTCATCGAGTGTGCCGCAGGAGTGGCTGGCAATTATTAATGAATACGGTGGTGACATCAAAGAAACCTACGGCGTACCTGTCGAGCAGATTGTCGAGGCCATCAAGCATGGTGTGCGTAAAGTGAATATTGATACAGATTTGCGCTTGGCGGCAACCGGCGCCATTCGCCGGCATCTAGGCAAGCACCCTGGCGAGTTTGATCCGCGCAAATACTTCAAGGATTCCATCGTGGCCATGCGCGATGTTTGTATCGCGCGTTACGAAGCATTTGGTGCCGCAGGCCATGCCAGCAAGATCAAGGGTATCTCACTCGAAGCCATGAGTGAGCGCTACTCCAGCGGGGCGTAAGAAGACGGCGTTCAACTGAGATTACGGAAAAGGGGCGCTTAGGCGCCCTTTTTGTATGGTGATCATCGGTGAGGGCTTGCAGCTTGTAGTATTCGGCCTAGTCTAGGCTTCATACCCCTTTGTAACAGGCAAGGATGCAGCATGGCCCGACACTATCGCTTGGTTTTTCGCGGAAAGTATCTGCCGGGCTTTGTGCCGGATGACGTGCATAATAGCGTAGCAACCCTGCTGAATGCCCCTGTGGATAAGGTTCAGGCGCTTTTGTCAGGTATCCCGGCAGTTATCAAACAGGATGTTGAGGTTGAGCAGGGCAACCGCTATCTGGAGGCTTTGGCGGAGATCGGGCTGATGACGCATCTTGAACTGCTAACAGATGAGACGGGTGAGCCGATTAAGCCGGGCTCATGGGACGGATTGGAGCGGCGCTCGGATGCAACACGACGGCATCGAGCGGATCGTCGCGCAGGCCGCCGTGGCGCAGCCATTGTGCCGGAGCGTCGGCAGACCCGAGGGCGACGCAAGACGGACGTCAACTGAGCTATCTGTTGCTGCAAGCACCCCTTTTCATCGGTGATCGTGCTATAAAAGTAGGCTTATTATCGAGAGCCCGTGTGCATGCCTCCACTGGATATACCTACCGTCAGGCGCGAACTGCTGCACCTTGATCTGGCCATCTATGCGCCCCTCAAGGGGGCACTGGCGGAGTTTGTGCATTTTTACGGCATCGACATGGAGGCTCAGGTCGCCGGCGTACGGCATTATGCGGGCTGGTATGAGTCGCCGGGCTATCAGATTGCAGCGCATGTCTTTATGCCAACGTCAGCACAGGGCACGGTATTCATTTTGCACGGCTATCTGGATCATGCCGGGCTTTACCGGCACTTGATTCGTGACTGCCTGCAGCAGGGCTATGCCGTGGTTATTCCCGATCTGCCTGGCCACGGTCTGTCTAGCGGTGAGCGTACCGACATCCCCGATTTTGATGATTATCAGGTGATGCTTGAGTCATTCGTGAGCCAGTATGGCGAGGAATTGACGGGGCCTTGGTTTGGTGTTGGCCAGAGCACCGGCGGTGCAATTCTGATGGACCATGTGCTTACCGCCTGCGCGGATGACCGTAAGCCATTTTTTCAGTCCGTGTTGCTGTTGGCGCCTTTATTGCGGCCATCGCAGTGGCAGAAAGTGCGTTTTGGTTACTGGTTAATGCGGCACTTTCGGGTGGCGATACCGCGCGTTTTTCGTAACAACAGCAGTGATAATGAGTTTTTGCGTTTTGTGCGCGAAGAGGACTCCCTGCAAGCACGCTGGGTGCCCATGAACTGGATTGGCTCATTACGGCGTTGGGTGCTGCGCATGGTGGATATGCCGTCGTGCGAGTTTCCGGTATTGCTCGTGCAAGGTGAGCGTGATGAAACTGTTGAATGGCGAGGCAATAACGATTTTGTTCGTACTCGCTTTCACGTAGTGCATGAGGCAATTCTGCCAGAGGCCTCGCATCAGTTAGCCAATGAGCGAGAGGATTTACGCCAGCCAGTGCATCAGGCTCTGGCGATTCTGCTTAATCAAAAAAGCACTGTTTTATAAAACATTTTGTATTTAAAAAAGGAGAGGTCCATGAAGGCCGCTAACAGTCATCGTTGGAGTTTTTTTCGTTCCGGCGGCTTTGATCAAGTCAGATTAGATAACCCAGAGGATCTGGCTAACCTTCGCAATCTCGATCAGAAATTGTGGACTGCGCTGGCATGCCCGGCAACTGGCTTAGAGTTTGATGCCCGTACGCTGGCGTATCTTGATCAGGATAGCGATGGCCGTATCCGCGCACCAGAATTGCTGGATGCGGTAGATTGGGCATTACTGCGCTTGCAAGCGCCCAGTGTGTTATTTGAAGGCGATGGCCTGCCGCTGTCAGCGTTTGCAGACAATGATGAGGGTCGCACGTTGTTGGCCGCAGCGCGGCGCTTGCTGGCCAATCTCGACAAGCCAGATGCAACGGTACTCACGGTGGCAGATACCGAAGACATGGCCAAGGTATTCCCCCCCAATAAGCCTAATGGTGATGGCATTGTACCGGCTGCCATGATCGAAGATGCTGCCATGCAGGCAGTAGTGGCCGACATTATTACTGCGCTGGGAGCAGATGCCGACCGCAGTAACGAGCCTGGCATTACTGAAGAAAAAATCACGGAATTTTTTGTACAAGCAGGCGCACTGCTGGCTTGGCAGGCGCGTGCAACAACAAATGAAGTGCAGCTTCCGTTGGGAGATGCCACGGCTGATGCAGCAGCCGCGTTGAATGCCGTTCGCCATAAAGTTGATGACTTTTTTAATCGTGTGCGCATGGCGGCGTTTGATCCGCGTGCTGGCGCATTCATGAATGGCGAAGAAGCCGAGCTGGTGCGTCTGGCCGCGCTTGATCTGTCTGGTACTGAGGAGGCAGAAGGCCTGCCGTTAGCAAATGTTGCGCCTGGGCGTGCGTTGCCACTGCAAGACGGAATCAATCCGGCATGGATGGCGGCCATGGCGGCCTTCAGATCGCAAGTAGTGATGCCGCTGCTAGGCGAGAAACAGTTACTTTCTGCAGAAGAGTGGCAGTTAATTAGTGAGAAGTTTGCGTCGTATCAGTCGTGGTTAACAGAACGGCCCGTGCAGGCAATTGATGTGCTGGATGCAGGCCGTATTGCTGCTCTGGTTGCCGATGATGTTAAAGATAAGCTATTGGCGCTGGTGGCTTTTGATATGTCAGTAGCGGCAGAGGCAGAAGGCCTGCTCGATGTTGATAGGATTGTGCGCTTCCAGAAAAATTTGGTGCCATTGCTGAATAATTTTATTTCATTCCGTGATTTCTACACTCGCCAGGCAAAGGCTATTTTTCAGGCCGGTACGCTGTATATCGATGGAAAAAGTTGTGACCTCACTGTGCGTGTGAGCGATATGGCAAAGCACAGCGCGCAAGCTGCCTCAAGTGGAAGTTATCTGGTGTACTGCGATTGCACCCGGCCGGGCGAAGCAAAAAAAATGACCGTGGTGGCAGCTGTTACCGCAGGTGATGCAGGAAATCTAGCTGTCGGCCGAAACGGTATTTTTTATGATCGTGAGGGTGTGGACTGGGATGCCCATGTGGTGAAGCTGATTGAGCATCCGATTAGTGTACGCGAAGCATTCTGGACGCCGTATCGCCGTGTTAGCAAAATGATCTCAGATCAAATGCAAAAGATGGCGGCATCGCGTGACAAGGCCATGGAAGATAAAGCCGCTGCGGGAGTAGGTGATGCCGCCACCAAAGTGGAAAGTGCTACGCCTGCGGTCGCCGGGGCACCGGCTACTCCACCGGCGCCATTTGATATTGCTAAATTTGCCGGTATTTTTGCGGCCATTGGCTTGGCAGTTGGTGCGATAGGCACAATGCTGGCCGCGGTTGCGGGGGGCTTTCTGGCGCTCAAATGGTGGCAGATGCCGTTGGCGCTGGTTGGTGCCATGCTGCTGGTGTCAGGGCCTTCGATGATGCTGGCATGGTTCAAATTACGGAGACGAAATCTTGGGCCTTTGCTCGATGCTAATGGCTGGGCAGTAAACACGGCGGCGAATATTACGATTGCCTTTGGTACCGCACTCACGCAGTTGGCTGTATTGCCTGAAGGTGCACAACGTTCGCTTTCGGATCCTTATGCTACGAAAAAGCATTATTGGGTGTGGTGGCTGCTGCTGGCCGCTATTGTGGCCGGCGTGGTGTGGGGCACAAGGCAAGGATTGATTCCTGCGCTGCTGTAATTCTTAAGCGCAATAAAAAACCCGCCTTTTGGCGGGTTTTTTATTGCTGCAGCACCAGAAGTGCTAAGCAGAGCGAAAGGTTTTAACCACCCATAAAGCTTTTCTTTTTGGTCTTGCGGATTTCCTTTTCGCTTTGGAACTCCACCAGCCCGCTTTCGATATCAGTCAGCTTCATAGTGAATTTGTAGTAAACGTCTTTGGTGTTGCCAGCTGTTTTAACGATGCTGGAGAAATTACCATAGAGCATGTACTGCGCGCCAAGCTGACGGCCCATTTGCACTGACTTTGCTTCGTCGACCAAGCCGCTGTTCTTTTGGTAATCCATTTGCTTCATCACGGAATCTACGGCCGTCATATCAACAAAGCGGAACTTTCCAGAGTTAAGCAGTTTTGTGGAGATCGTGTCAGTAACAGATTCGGTATCAACATGCTCAGTGGTTTTGTTCTTGATTTTATCGACGAACAAAATAGGGCGCTTACCGCCGGCACTGATCTGCGCAACAGCGCCAGATGCCAGCATATCGTCAACCATTTTTTCTGCGATCATTTGCAGATCGGTTGAGCCAAAATCGGTGTTAACCGTTTCAACAGCAGTGGCATCGCCATACTGCACTGAGCTACAGCCACTCATGCCAAGCATGCCTGCGGCGAGCAGTGGAACAAGAATCAGTGTGTGCTTCATTACTTGGTCACTCCCTGGGGGTTACGAATTTGAACTTGGAAACGTTTAGCAGTATCGCTGGGCGCTGTGGCATTGATGGTGAGTTCGTCCCGTCCTTGCACGTTCGCGGCGTGCCAAGGGCGATTGTCTTCATCAAGCGACATATCATTTTTATCGAACCATACAAATTTGTATTCGAACTTCTGCGTTACACCGGCGCGGTTTCTAAGCACGGCTTGGGCGCGGGGCAGGCCACCGGGCGTTTCGATAACGGCGGAGCGAGCAACTTCGATAGTGCCCTTCATGTCGCCGCCACGATAGTTAACAATGTCTTTGGATGGATCCGAGGCTGCGCAGGCAGTCAGGGCCAAACTGGTGCCCAGTAGCAGGGCGGTAGCGAGACGTTTCATGAGGTTCTCCTTGTGAGTCTCTTTCGTCAGGACAGAATAGCCTGTCATAAAGGATAGATGTGACTGTACGTTCTGCCGGGTAACACCGCCAAGTGCAGCAGTGTCGGTCTTCCGTTACGCACTTCTACGTCGAGTGGCGACATCATGCCGGCTACAGCGATGCGATGCGTTCCTGCCGTTAACGGAATCCTGAGTATTTGGCCGCTGCCTGGCAGGGTTAACCAAGAGCGCAGATCGGCTTGGTCCGTCGCCAGACTGTAAATGGTGCCAATCAGCCCGAGCAAGCCGCTTGAGTCCTGCTGCTGCAGTTGGCGCTGCATTTCTTGCTTGGTCAGCAGACGCACGAAGGCACGGGCCAGCATACCGGGAATCTCATCTTTCAGGGTACGAACGGCCAGCGCACGAGTATCCACCAGTAGCGACGTTTCCCGTGTACGGCCATCGATATCGACCGCCATTGAGGTGGGGCCTGAAATGTTGCCGCCATAAACTGGGAAGCTGATGTTATTCAGGGTTTTTGAGGTCCAGATGGGAATGCTGAGAGACATCTTGGGAGGCACAAAGCCTTCTTCAAGATAAATCACCAGTTCGCCTTCATTCGCTTTTGGCCCTACCTGAACATTGCCGAGCTGACGCGCCAGCTTTTGGGCGTCGTCGATGCCGGTCTTGAGCCCGGTACGAACCACATCCCGTTGCACATAAGGGTTGTTCGGAACCAACTCCAATGCCTTGCGGTAGTCGATGTAGGCGTCATTGGTATTGCCGGTGGCTTCGTAGATTAGGGCCGAAAGGTAAAAGGTAGCCGCATTCTGAAAGCCGGTCTTTACGCGGCCTGCGGCCTCGTCCATGCCGCTGAAATAGTTGTCGTAACGGTCGGTATCAAAGCCTTTCTGTTCGGCATCTGCGCGAGCCGCATCAACCGCATTTTCCTTTTTAGCCAGCGCTTCGTTTTGGATTAGATTGGCGCGGCGTACTTCCACCAGCGCACCACTGGCATCACCAGTGGCCAGATAGTTGAGGGCCTGATACTGGTGTACAAAGATGCGCTCATACAGGCTGCCGGTATAAGGCCGCGCATTGTCATTGGTGAGCAGGCTGGCGCCGGTGGCCAGTGAGGCTGAGCCAGAAATCACGGCACGCTCTTCACGGATACGGTAGTTATTGATGACAATATCAAAGTCTTGTTTGCTGGCGTCGGTATTGCTGGCCAATAAGCCAATACGGCCGCGCTCCTGCAGATAGAGCAAGCGGTCAGCACTGTTGCGCTTCTTCTCCAGAGCGGCGAGAGCGATATCCGGTTGTTGCTGGCCCATAGCCTGTTGCCACGCGAGTGCTTGGCCAGGATAGGGATTCATGACCGAGCTGCCCGCACAGCCACCTAGCACTAGTGGCAGCAAGAGCAGGGCAATAAAAGATCGCAATACGGGCATATTGAGGACAATCCTGTCGCTTGTTAGCGGTTACCAGCGTGGGCCGCTTGGTGCATCAATCGATGCATCAGTAGGTGCAGTGCGGGCGGTAGGGCTGACAGTCGACTTACGAACCAACATGCCCGCCTTTACGGTGCCATCACCAGTCAGCTCGGCCTTCACGAAGCGAGGTTGCACGTTCGTAATGATGGCTTGGGCGACTTCCGTCTCGGTGTTACCCAGTGTCTCGCCCGTATCCTGATCAATCACCGCCGCACCTTGACTCAGCACAAGTACTAAATCGCCCACTTTAAGGCCGCTGCTATCGGCACCACGGTTAAGGTAAAGCACTTTACCTTCCACTTGAGCAATGCGCAGCGGGAAAACAGTATCAGCAATACGGCTGACCATTGTGGATGCCGCATCTGCCATCAGCTTGCGACTGATGCTTTCGCCCTTGTTGGCCTTGCGCAAAATTGATTCTTGCGTGAATTTTTCTGCCGCAACAATGCGGCCGCTACGAGCATCAATCACGCGCAGGTATACCTTAAGGTGGCCTTCCTGCTGCGTTACCACTTGAGTGGAGTAGGGGATGGATTTGCTGGTCGATTCGGCGCCCATATTATCGACGCGCCCCAGAACAAAGTAGTCGGCACCCAGTAATTGAGCAATTTTTGGGGCCTCTTCCGGAGAGGCGTAGTCGCTGCTCTGAAACTCTTTTTCACGCACCAGATCATCAACGCGTTGACGCTCTAGTACATCAAACTTGCGCGTGGCCACCAATTGATGAATTAACTCGTCGGTCAGTAGCGAGGTCTGCCCCTCTATTGTTCCGGTCAGAATGGCATTGGAGGTTACCAGTACTACCTGCTTATCCACGGTAAAGGG
>ERZ724517.383-NODE-383-length-27543-cov-5.980828_pt1 | contig 27543 bp, 25 predicted proteins | sample MGYA00376050_ERZ724517 | MGnify/ENA primary metagenome ERZ724517 (study PRJEB28724, sample SAMN07190886) | activated sludge metagenome | isolation source: activated sludge of sewage treatment plant in Hong Hong | place: USA: Christiansburg, Virginia | collected... | reverse complement strand
CGTTGTGGTCAACGATGCGCACGTCGGCAATCATTGCCGGCCGGCCGGCCGAGCGTAGCTTGCCCAGTTTGCGTCCTTCGCCGGTGTGATAGCAGGCCGGAAGTACGGTCGCCACCGGGGCGAGTTCGGTCATTCCGTAGGCCTGCATCATTTGGACATGCGGCATGACCATGAGCGCGCGGTCGATGACCGCCTCGGAAATCGGCGAACCGCCGTAAAGCAGGAACGCCAGGCTCGACAGATCATGTTCGGCGGTAGTCGGCGCATCGGCGAGCATCTGCACCATCGTCGGCACCAGCACCGCCGCGTTGATCTTCTCGCGCTCGATGACCTCGGCAACCAGCTTGGGCTGGAACATCGGCACCATGACGTGGGTGCCTCCACCCATCGCCAGTGCGTTGGTGAACGCATGGTCGGCGAGGTGGAACATCGGTGCGGCGTGGAGCCCGATCGTGCTGCGCACGTCCAGGCCCTCGGTGGCCAGGGTCAGGCCATTGGCGTAGAGGGCCCGGTGGGGCAGCATGACGCCCTTGGGAAAGCCGGTGGTGCCGCCGGTGTAGAAAATGCCGGCGAGGTCTTCGCCACCGCGCATGGTGTCCGCGATCGGTTCGTTGCCGTCGATCAGTGCCTCATAACCGAACAGGCCGTCCGGCGTCGCTGTGTCGCCACAGTGGATGATGTGCTTGAGGCAGGGTGCCTGCGCGCGCAACTCCTGCAGCATGGGCAGGAACTGGTCGTCGATCAACAGAACGCGGGTGTCGCAGTCAGCCAGCGAATAGGCGATCTCGCCGGCGCTCCAGCGGATATTGGCCGGATTGACCACGCCGCCGGCCCAATACACCGCGAAGAAATATTCAAGGTAGAGATCCGAATTCAGCGACAGGATGGCCACGCGGTCACCCGCCTCGACGCCGAGCGATTTGAGCCCGCCGGCCAGCCGCGCCACGCGTTGCTGGAGGCTGGCATAGTCCTGGCGACGACTTCCATAGATGGTGGCTGGTTTGCTCGGGTGCATGCGCGCGGCGCGATGCAGTGACTGGGTCATGTACATGTGGTCTCCTCTAAATCTGGGTGTCTGGATTGTCGTTAGCGCCTGGCGTCTTCCTTGATCATGTCTGCCGCCTTTTCAGCGATCATGATCGTTGGTGCGTTGGTGTTGCCTCCGGTAATGGTCGGCATTACCGAGGCATCGACCACGCGCAATCCTTCAATTCCGCGCACCCGCAGGCGAGCGTCGACCACTGCCAGCGGATCCGAGTCGGGCCCCATGGCGCAGGTGCTGGTCGGGTGGTACTGCGTGTCGGCGCGGTTGCGGATATCCTTCTCGATGCTGGCATCGTCGTTCCAGTCGACCGGGTAAATCAAACTCGGGCCGAAGCGCTGGAAGTGTCTGGATTCGAGAATGCGTGCCTGTACCTTTGCGCCGCGCAGCAACAGGTCGGCGTCTTCCTGCTGGTCGAGAAACTTCGGGTCGATGGACGGGGCGGCGCGCGGGTCGAGGCTGGCCAGAGAGACGGTGCCGCGGCTCTTGGGGCGCAACACTTCGACGTGGCAACTGTAGCCGTGACCCATGTGCATCTTGCGGCCGTGATCATCGACGACGGCCACCACGAAGACGAACTGCAGGTCCGGCGCAGCGAGGCCGGGGGCCGAGCGGCTGAAGGCGCCGGCCTCGGCAAACGGACTGGCGATCACGCCGCTGCGTTTTTTCTTCCATTCGAGGGCCGCGCCCGCCAGGCGCAGGCCGCCACTGAGCGACACGCCGAAGGTTTCTTCGGTTGTCTTTACCTTGTAGGGGACGACATAGTCGATGTGGTCCTGCAGGTTACGGCCAACGCCCGGCAGGTCATGGAGCGTCTGGATGCCCATGGCCTGCAGCTCCGCGCCGGGGCCGATGCCCGAGAGCTGGAGGGTCTGCGGCGAACCGAAGGCGCCGGCACTGACGATGACTTCGCGCCGCGCTCGCACTTCACGCGTTTCGCTGCCATCGAAAAAGCGCACCCCGATGCAACGCTTGCCCTCGAAGATCAGCTTGTCGGTCGGCGCATTGGTGAACACCCTGAGGTTGCCCCGTCCGAGGTTGGGCGTCAGGTAACCCTTCGCCGCGCTGCAGCGCTCGCCGTTCTTTTGCGTCACCTGATAGATGAAGCTGCCCTCCTGCTCCTTCCCGTTGTAATCGGGGTTGGGCGGTATTCCTTCGTCCGCGCAGCCGTCCAGAAAGGCCTGGTCGAGGACGCTCGGGGCGCTGAGGTCGGCGACATTGAGCGGACCGCCGGCCCCGTGCCAGGCATCGGCGCCGAAGCGCTCGTTGTTCTCCGAGCGCTTGAAATAGGGCAGCACTTCGTCGTAGGACCAGCCCGGGTTGCCTAGGCTCGCCCAGTGATCGTAATCCCAGCGGTTGCCGCGCACGTAGAGCATGGCGTTGATCGAACTCGATCCGCCGAGCGTCTTGCCACGGGGCTGGTAGCCCTTGCGGCCGTTGAGGCCTGGTTGTGGCACGGTCTCGAAGGCCCAGTTGTTGATCGTGCTGCGCATCATTACGATCACCCCGACCGGCGCGTGCACAAGAATGCTCTTGTCCGGGCCTCCGGCCTCGATCAGGCAGACGCTGACCTCCTTGTCTTCCGTGAGCCGCGCAGCCAGCGCGCAGCCGGCCGAGCCGGCGCCAACGATCACATAGTCAAAAATTTCCATCTCGCTGATTCCTTGACGAATTTATCTTGTTTGCCAGAGGAGCCAATGGCCGCCTCACTTCCCGGCCTCGATGCGGTGCGACGGAGCTGCCGTCGCCCGCCTAGGGTCAGGCACCGGCGGCGGTCGCCCGACGCCTGGTGGTTGGCTTGGCCTTCGCCTCGGGTTTAGCCTTGGCCGCAGCCTTGGCTTTGGCTGCAGCCGGCTTCCGGGTCCCGGGTTTGGCTGCCGGTTTCGCCTTGCTGCCTGAAGCTGCACTTGCGCCCTCGACGAGTGGCAGTTTTTTCGCTGCGGTAAGGATCTCGGCGAAGCTCGCGTTCAGGCATTCGCGGAAGAACTTGGGGTCCGGGAGCATCTTGCGGCAGGAGATGAAGCAGACCCAGAGGACGCCGTTGTAGCTGAAACCGGTCATGTTCAGGCCGATGCCGTTGAAGGCGATCGACACCGGCAGGAAGACCTGAAGCTTGGCGCCGGCCAGGTAGAGCGGCACGTTCGGCCCGCGCACGTTGGATACCGTCGTGTTGCACATCGGTACCATGCCTTGATTGATCAGGCCTTCGGCGGCCATCGCCGGAATCACCTGGATCAGCTTGCCGGCAAAATCGTGTCCGAGGACGCTGGAGGCGCCCTTCGAAGTACGCGCACCGCGCTTGGCACCCCTGACGCGCTCGATCGGATCGGCAATGTCGGTACGTAGCGGCACCGGGACCATGCCGACCTGGTTTCCGCCGTCGCTACCGCCATGCTTGCTGCGCGTCGAAATAGGCATCAACGCGCTCAAGGTTTCCTCAGGCAACTCGCCTTTGGATTCCAGATAGCGACGAACGGCACCGCCGCAACTGGCGAGGAAAATGTCGTTGATGGTGATGTCGGCCACGTGCTCGCGGATGGTCTTGCAGTCGGCAAGCGAAAAGCCTGTCGCGCCCACGACGCGGTGCGGCGACACCATTTCATCGAAACGCGTATGGGGCTTGCGCTTGATTCCGGCGGTCAGCGGATTTGCGCCACCGCCACCGCCGCTGCCACCGCCGGCAGTCGCCTTGCTCGCCAGGCTCTCCGCCATCTCGAGCAGCTTGCCTGACGCAGCAAGATCGACGCCGGCCTTGGCCGCCTGGCCACCCAGGCTGGCGATCAGCTTGCCGGCATCCAGGAGCTGACTCCCGCGGTTGAGGACCGCGCGCGAAAACAGCTCGATGGTACTCGGTTCGCGGTCGGCATACACGACGTGCGTGCCCGTCGCCGGGGCATCGGGTTGATTGGTCAGGCTGTGGATGGTCTCGACGATACGGGCGCCGGCCTCGCCATCGACGGCGGCATGGTGGAACTTGATGTAGAACGCAAAGCTCCCCTTGGCGATGCCGGTGATGTTGTCGAGACCTTCGATCACATAGGCCTCCCAAAGCGGTTTGGTGCGCTCGAGCGGGCGCGAATGGATGCGCGCGATCAGGATCATCAGCTGGCGCCAGTCGCCCGGCGCCGGCAAGGCGATGTGGCGGACGTGATACTCGACGTCGATCTCGCCGTCCTCTACCCAGTAGGGGCGGTCGATATTCAGTGGCGGGACGACCAGTCGGCTTCGGAAAATCTTTTCCTTCTTGATCCGTTGGCTGAAGAACTCGAGAATCTGCTTGAAGCGGACCGAGCCGCCCGGTGCGGTGGTCTGGTCGTAGATGCCCAGTCCGGCCACGTGCATGTATTGATTACCGTGTTCCATTTCCAGGAACAGGTTGTCCATCCCGGATAGGGGTCTCATGGTGTCTTCCTCCAGATCTAGTTATGTTTTGTTCGCGTGGCTTGCCGGCGAACAATCCTTTGGTGACGGTAATATAACTTTCTTTTTGCGATCGGAGGAAGAGAATCCGACACCCGCTTCCGGTGGTCGGGTGGGTTGCCCCTTGGTCGTGCATCATGCCCCGGCACACTCACGCGCAGCGGGTCCGAACGTGGCTCTTGGGATGCTCGGCATGACGCGACATCGTTGCGGCGGGTTCGGGAAGTGGGCGGGCGGGAAACAAAAAACCCGCAAAGCCTTCGCCATGCGGGTTTTTCGAGATTTGTTGGCGGAGTGGACGGGACACCGCTCAGTGAATAAAAAACGCTTTTAAAACAACGCCAAGTGCAAACTAAGAATGGAGCTAGTGTAGCACCTTGGTGTCTCACCTAGCAAGGCCGTGGATTCCCCAAAATCCACATTGCCAGCAAACCGACAATGGCTGGTTGCCGTACTTTTCAGTGTCTGAACAGCTCGCCAGGCTCGCAAGCAAGCGTCCGTGCCAGTCTCAGGATGTTGAGCACGGCGATGTTGCGCTGGCCACGTTCGACGCCGCCCAAGTAGCTACGCGCCAGCCCGCTCTCGAGTGCCAGTCGCTCCTGTGACCAACCACGCGCCTTCCTGAGGTCGGCAAGACGGCGGCCGAACTTCTGCAAGTCAGTTTCCTGTTCCGGCGTGAGCTTGGTTTCCATAGTTTCGATCATAGAAACCCGCGCTCTTTGAGGCCACGCGCTATGAGTGACAATCTGTTGGATTTTGCCTATAGTCAGATGCTTTCTGACTCGAGGTTCGCAACATGGCCAAACCCCAACCACTCAAGCATCTTGACGCCACGACACAGCAAGAACTGATGGACCGCTACTATGCTGGCGAAAACATTGCCGCCCTTAACAAGGAATTCGGCATCACCTGCCGTCCCGCAGACTTGTGGCGGTATTTTCCTCCGGCGCAGCTAGATCGCAATTGCCCCATGTGCGGCGCGCCGCTCATACTCCCGAGTAGCTCGCGTACAGCGGTGCGTTTCCACTATCCTTTGGCCGCGTGCTGTTCAGCTTGCCAGCACAACGAAACCATGAACTGCACGTGTTCGAAATGCATGGCCAATCGGCAACTTGCCAAAGAAGAAATGCTGCGTCGCGGACGCATGGTCATTCCGGATTTCTGCCAGCGCCGCTGGGCTTATACACCGCTTGAAATCACCCCCCGACAACTCTCCGCTGAAGTAGCCGTCGCGTTTCTCAGTCTGGTTCGTTGCGGTAGATGGATCGATGACGAGACGATCGGCCCCCTGCGCCGCTCCGCCATCCCCTTCACTCCCAAGGGTATCCAGTTTCAGCGTCAGTTGATCGATATCCTTTTGGACAACGGACTGATTGCCCCATCGCCCGACTCGCCGCAGAGTGCATTCAGCAAGATTTGGAGCAAGGAGGCGTGCTGGAACCCAAATGCAGTGCACTGGCGCTTGCTCGTCCCCAATCCGCCAGCATTCATCCGACAGCTTAAGAGCTTGGTCGCCTCGACAGACTGGCCAGACGGGTGGCGCGAAGGCTGCGTGCGCCTGTGGCGGGAGCTTGCAATGGCCGAGTGCCGGGATTTCTGTGCCTATAGCGTCGCACAGTTTGACCTGCCAATGCCTGGTGGTACGGCGCTAAGCGCTTTGATCGATAACCTGCTGCGCGATTTTTCGGTCTCGCAATGCTGCCAACTTCTCTGGACCGCTACCGAGAAAGCAACTGATTATCGGGTACGCAAAGTCACCACAGCTCGACACGCCTCCAAATACCTGATCGATATCTGCCAGCTTCTCGCTGATAGAACGCGCGCCGAGGGTTGGGAAATCAAGGGATTTGCGCGCGAGTTCCAGCTTCCCCGCTCGCAGGTCAGCCATGTCCTGCATGATGTGTTTTTGAGGCATGGAGAGGTAGGCTTCAGCGGGCCAATTAATCCAGGCGTAGCCACCCGGCGCCTTGACGATAAATAGAGGGAGGCTACTCACAACAACCTGATGGCGTTCCCATGGCTGATGGTATTTTCATAATCTTAAACCTGCCCACTCACCAAAATCAGCGATCCAACAGCACTTCGGCTTGCAGCTATTGGGGCGCCGCACCACCAACGGCGGCAATGGGCAGGTCAACGGTCGTAGGGGTGGAAGACGGCTCGAACGACCGCTTGGCACTTCAGGCTATTTCTGGATTCGACCCCAAGCGGACGTAGGGCGACTGAGCCTTCCGATGACCGCTAACTGATTGCAGCAGCCGTTGCGATCACACAACGACTGAGTGCTTGTCGGCCACTGCGGTCGTTCGACCAGTTGACCCTCTCGGTCAGCAATGCGCCGGTAAGCCGCCTTTCAGGAGTCAATCACGCTGGACGGCTGATTTTCCGCCCGACGAACTCACACAATGGACCCAAAACGGCCTGATGACTTTCGGACCGTGCCATGGGGACCTTGGGATACTCAAGCTGCCGGTCGAATTTTCTAACCAAGCAGCCTGAAGTTTGCCCGGAGTTGATGCTTGCCGCCGGACCGGAGGCGGGGGCCGGATTTGTCGTCGATGCCGGCTGGGAAAGAATCACGTTTGCTATGCGCAGAGGGCAATAGATGCGGACAAGACCAGCATCGCCTTTGACCGAACACGCGACAAGGTCTGTGCACCCGTAATGGCGGCAAACTAAGCGAAGCTGCCCTTCAAACGGCAGGTCTGCGCGAACAACATCGGCCATCAAGAGCCATTCGACGGCAAAGTCTGTCGGGCCGGTTCAGACTGTCTAGAGACATTCGAGTTTATGCAACTGGCCAGCGCTTTTCGCAGAACGCATCAACCGCCAAGTTGAAAGCGCAAGGCTGCTTCCGGAGGTTCTGCGGCCACTGGCTTTCGATCAGCAGACAGTACGCATCCACTCGCGAAATGACTTGAACGGCTCAGCATTTGCTTTACCGGGATCGCACACAAGATAGTAGCCAAGATCGGTGCGGGCAATCAGATCAACGGGTCTGACAAGTTTCCCGCTAGACAACTCATCACTGACGTAAGCGAGTTGCGCGATGGCAACGCCCAAGCCATCAGCCGCTGCCTGTAGACAGAGCGCTGCATTGGCCAGCGTCATGTTGTGCGCTGCCTGCGTGGCGCCAAGACCGGCTGCTCGGAACCAGGTGGGCCAGCCATCAGGCCGCATCATCGAATGCAGGAGTTTGGCCTGCAACAAATCAGCTGGTGTTTTGATGGACTTGGCAACTTCCGGGGAGCAGACAGGCACGAATTCTTCGTCGAATAAGTGATCGAAGTGCACGTCATCCCATTGCCCTTCGCCATGGCGGACGACGAAATCGGAATTTTCGAGGTGCAAATCCTCTGATCTGGCCACCGTAGCAATTTCAATATCGATGTCGCTATGCAGCGCATAGAAACTCGTCAAGCGCGGCACCAGCCATTTGATCGCAAAACTCGGTAGCACCCTAAGGCGCAACCGACGGGGATTGCCAGCCACAACCACGTCATCGATCAGCATCTCTATGCGATCAAAAAGATCGGCAATACGCGTCGCCAACTGACGCCCCGCGTCGGTCAGCTGAATTTCGCGACCAGCTTTTCGGAATAGCTCGATCCCGAGCGAGGATTCCAGCTGCTTGATTTGCAGACTCACGGCACCGGGGGTGACATGCAAAAGCTCTGCGGCACGACTCACGCCGCCGGCACGGTGCACCGCATCAAATACCCTTAACGGCCCGAGAAGGTTACGAAGTTTGTGCATGGCTGGATACTTTAGCTAACTTAAAGAAGTTGCAAATATTATCGGATGACACCAAACACGCCGCTAGCGATACTCCAAATTCTGAAAAGAATTAAAAAAATCAAAAGGAGCTTACATGAATAGCGGTCTGTCGGGCATAGCCAGTGAGCGTACTGCAACGCAGCAAGATGTTGAAGCCGTTTCTGACTGCGTCAGCTTTGTTGTCCATCATCATCTGCGTGCGGACGCTCAGGCCGCTTATGAGCTGTGGCTGAGGGAGAACATGCGAGTGGCGGCCGCCTTTCCTGGCTACCGAGGCGTGAAGATTGTACGCCCGACCGACGCCGGCCTCGATTACACCATCATCTTGGACTTCGCCACTCACGACGACGCCACACGCTGGCGCCATTCAACTGAGCGCGCTAAGTTGATCAGCAACGTGCAGCCACACTTGGATGTTGCCGCTAAGGTTACGGTGGGGGCTGGCATCGACTACTGGTTTCAAGCTGAACGCCCCGCCGGTGCTTTGCCCCCGATGAAACCACCCGCATGGAAGCAGTGGTTGATCACCACCTCGGTGATCTGGCCTCTCACCATGGTCGTACCCTGGGCGTTCGGGCCACTGTTTAAGGCGGTGCCGGCGTTGGGTGTCTATGGTGTCTCGCAGGGCATTCTCGCTTCGGTGATTGTCGCCCTCGTCGTCTGGGTCATCATGCCGCGCTATACGCGCTTGGTGCATGACTGGCTCTTTGCGGGCAGTAACGGCGCCGATATCGGCCCAAAGTAAGGCACCCAGAAGGCGGATGTTTAGCTCAGCTAAAGCATTTGTAAATTTTATCGAATGACGCCTGACGCGTCGCTCGCGATACTGAGAGCAATCAATAGCCACAAGGGGGCCACATCATGAAACTCAAACGGCGCGCCAACGCGCATTTTCGGCAGACGGAAGCAGGCATGGTGCTGGTCGCAACGCGTACAGCCCTCCACCCGCAATTGCAATTTCCGCCGCTGGAATTCGTCCATGACGAGGAGCCGGTCGAGGAAGTGGCCATTGGCCCCCAGGGCACGCTCTACACCTACACCGTGCTACACCCGGTCAAGGACAGCAAGCCCTACGCCTTGGCGATGGTCGATTTCGAACCCAATGTGCGCGCCTTTGGCCGCCTGAATCTCGATGGAGCAACTGCCCCGAAGATCGGCAGCACCGTTCGCATCGTTCCCTTTGACATGGCTGACGGCACTGCCGACTATGCCTTTGAAGCCGTGACAGGAGCCTAATAAATGAGCGAAGCAAAAATTGTAGGCGTCGGCATCACCGACTTTGGCCGTTTCCCCGATCTGCCTGAGGAAGCCTTGGCGCAGTACGCGATTGTGGAGGCGCTGCAGGATGCGGGCATCACCGCCCAAGACGTGCAGGCCTTCTACTGCGGCAACGCCATCGGCGCCTCCCTGCCAGGCCAGCGCACGCTGCGCGAACTGCACACCACCGGTTGCGCGGTTTACAACATTGACAACGCCTGCTCCAGCGGCGCCACGGCCTTGAATGCGGCGCTGACCGCGCTCAAGGCCGGCCAGTACGACACCGTCGTGGTCTTTGGCATGGATCAGCTGAGCAGCCTGGGCGGTGGCCCGCTGCCCCTCGGTCGCAACGACTGGAACAACAAGCGAGGCATGATCATGCCGGCGCTCTACGCCATGCGCGCCATGCGCTATGTGCATGAGCACAACATGTCGCTCGACACGCTGGCCGACATCGCGGTGAAAAACCGTCGCCACGGCCTGCTCAACCCGATCGCCACGTTCTGCAAGGCCACCACGCGAGAAGAAGTCCTGGCCTCGCGTCCCATCGCCGAACCTCTGACGCTGTTGCAGTGCTGCCCCGCGGTGGTCGATGGCGCAGCCGCGGTGGTGCTGAGCACCAAGCCGATCAAAGGCGCTGCCGCACCCGTGCGCATCCGAGCCTCCGTCGTGCAATCAGGCCTGTTCGAGACCGGCCACGAAGATATGACCGAAGCCGAAATTACAGCGCGCACCGCACGCATGGCCTACGAGCAGGCCGGGATTGGCCCGCAGGACCTGAGCCTGATCGAATGCCACGACGCTTTCACGATTAGCGAACTGTTGTACTACGAAGCGCTCGGCCTGTGTGCCCGCGGCGAAGCCCCGCAACTGCTGGCCAGCGGCGCCACCACGCTGGGCGGCAAGATTCCAGTCAACCCGAGCGGCGGTCTGATCGCCAAGGGCCATCCGCCCGGCGCCACGGGCGTTGCGCAGATCGTCGAAGTCTGCGAGCACCTGCAAGGTCGTGCCGGCAAGCGCCAAGTGGAAAACGCTCGCTTCGGTCTGACGCAAGTCACCGGCGGCGGAATCTGGGGCGTCGATCACGCTGCCTGCTCCATCCACATTCTGTCACTCTGATTTCCAAGGATTCATCATGAACGCAATCGTTACCGAAACGCCCACCTCGCTCCGTGACATGAGCGCCATCGTCACCGGCGGTGCAAAGGGTATTGGCTTGGGCATCGCCAAGGAACTCGCACGCCAAGGCTGCCGTATCGCCATTTGGGACATGGATCAGGATGCTTTGCACCAGGCCACGGAGCAAATTGTCGAGCTCGGTGTAGAGGTTCAGGCTTTCCAGGTCAATGTCGCCGCCCAGGACCAGGTCGAATCAGCCGTAGCTCAGTTGCACGCCAAATGGGGCCGCATTGACGTGCTGGTTAATAACGCCGGTATTGGTGGCGAAAAGCTGGTGACAAAGATGGATCTTGATTTCTGGAAGCGCGTCATTGACATCAACCTGACCTCGCAGTTCATCTGCAGCAAGGCCGTGATCCCGGGCATGGTTGAGCGCAATTTCGGTCGCATCATCAACATCGGGTCGCGCGCCTGGCTGGGCAATCGCGGTCAGGCCAGCTATTCAGCCTCGAAGGGTGGCGTCGTCAGTTTCACCCGCTCGCTGGCGCTGGAGTTTGCCCGTAATGGCATCACGGCCAATGCCGTCGCTCCTGGCATTACCGAAACCCCAATGTTTGCCACCCTTAAGGACGAGGTCGTCGATGGCCTGAAGAAGAGCGTGCCCATGCAGCGTATCGGCCAGCCGGAGGACATCGCCCAGGCCGTGCGTTTCTTCGCCGAGCCGGCCTCCAGCTACATCACCGGCCAGCTGCTGTATGTCTGTGGTGGCCGCAGCCTGAGCAGCCCTTCAGTCTGAGTCACTTAAAGCCAACGACCCATATCGCCATGCTGAATACTGCCCTGAAAGACCTCAAGGTCATCGACTTCACCCAGGTGGTCGCCGGCCCGACTTGCACTATGGCCCTCGCTGACATGGGCGCCGACGTCATCAAGATCGAAGCCCCGTCCGGCGATTTGTGCCGTGATCTGCCGCCCTATGTCGGCCACGAAAGTGTGCCATTCATGGCGCTCAATCGCGACAAGCGCAGCATCGTGCTCGACCTGAAAAAGCCCGAAGCGCGGGCCCACGCGATTGAGTTGATACGGAACGCCGACGTGCTGGCGGAAAGCTTTCGTCCCGGCGTCATGGCGCGGCTCGGGCTAGGCTATGACGCAATGCAGGCGATCAACCCGGGTCTGATCTACTGTTCCGTTTCCGCCTATGGGCAGAACAGCCCGGACAAGGATTTGCCGGGCGTCGATGGCGTAGTCCAGGCTGTATCTGGCCTGATGAGTGTGACCGGCATGCCTGACTCGCCCCCATGCAAGGTGCAGGTGCCTGTCGTCGATGTGATTACCGGCTATCTGGCGACCATTTCGGTACTGGGCGCACTGGCGCAACGGCAGCAGGACGGCCTGGGCCAGTGGCTGGACATCAGCATGTTCAGTAGCGCGGTGGCGATGCAGCACCTGAGCTTCGCGACGTACTTTCACGACAAAACGCCGCCGACTCCCCAAGGCAGCGCCGCCCCGTATTCCACGCCTAACGAGGCTCTGCGTTGCGCCGACGGCTGGATCATGGTTGCCGCCTATCACCCGGCGCGCTGGAAGGCATTTTGCGAGGTCTTAGGCATTTCCGAGCTCGCCAGCGATCCCCGTTTTGCTGATGCCGACGAACGGCTCAAACGCCGCGCCGAAGTGCTGCCTCTTCTGGAGGAGCAACTGGTAAAACGCTCCAAGTACGAATGGCTGCGCTTGCTGCAACAAGCCGACATCATTTGTGGCCCGATCAATAATTACCGCGAGGTGGTCGAATCGTCAGCCTTCCGCTCTGCTGAACTGGCGGAATGCCTTGTCCACCCCAGCGCTGGCCCGACAACGCTGACGCGCAGCCCCTTCCTCGCCCCTGGCCAGGAACGCCGCCCCGCGCCACGGCTGGGTCAGCACACTGAAGCGGTATTAAGTGAACTCGCGGCTGCGGATCCCCAGCGCGCAATGGTCTGAATCAACCGAATCAACACACTCGATCGATGTTATCGACGCAATCACCCGGAAAAATTCCCATGCCCGTCACCTTGCAGATCCAGAATTACATCGCCACTGTCACGCTCGATCGGCCCGAAGCCTTGAATTCCCTTGATCCGGAGTCGATCGACCAACTCAAAGGCATCTGGGCGGAAATCACCCGCAACCCAGAGATCCGGGTCGCGGTGCTGACTGCGGCGGGCGAGAAGGCCTTCTGCACCGGCGCGGACCTCAAGAAGACGATGCCGCCGAAAGAGAGCTTCGCCCAGCTACACTATGCGCCAGCAGGGGCCGAGACCTTTGCTTCAGTGCTCTCCAAACTCCATACCGAGAAGCCGGTGATCTGCGCGATCAATGGCTATGCCTTGGGCGGTGGGTTGGAACTGGCGCTGCTGTGCGATGTACGTATCGCCTCGACCAAAGCCATCTTCTCACTGCCGGAAGTGTGCATCGGCAGCATCCCCGGTGCCGGCGGCACGCAGCGCCTGATCCGCACGGTGGGTCGCACGGATGCGATGCTGATGCTGCTAACCGGCGAGCGCATCGACGCCGCCGAAGCCTTGCGAATCGGCCTGGTTAGTCGCGTGGTCGAGCCCGAGCAACTGCTGCCGACGGCAATGGCCCTCGCCGAAAAGATCGCCGGCAATGCGCCGCTAGCCGTGGCCGCGGTCAAACGTCTGGCCGCCATCGGCGGCGAGCTGTCTCTGGCCGCTGGCCTGGAATTGGAGCAACACGCCTTCGGCGTTCTGCGCGATAGTGAAGACCGCATCGAAGGGCGAAAAGCCTTTGCCGAGAAGCGCAAACCCAATTTCCGCGGCTGCTAAAACCATGAAGCTGAGCAAGGAACAGATTCCCGTGCGCTGCACGATCATGCGCGGCGGCACTAGCAAGGCGGTGTTCATGCGCATGGGCGACGTACCGGGCGAACCCGCTGCGCGCGAGCGTTTCCTGTTGGCACTTTTTGGCAGCCCGGACCAGCGCCAGATCGACGGCTTGGGCGGCGCCGACCCGCTGACCAGCAAGTTCGCGATGATCGGCCCGGCTACCCGGCCGGATGCAGACATCGACTACACCTTCGCACAGATCGGCGTCGAGGAAGCCTACGTCAGCTACGAAATCATCTGCGGCAATATCTCGTCGGCCACCGGCGTCTATGCCATTGAAGAAGGTCTGGTCCCTGCCGTTGAGCCGGTGACCACCGTGCGCGTACACAACACCAATACCAACAGCATCCTGATCATCAAGGTGCCGGTCAAGGGCGGCGCGCCCGTCGTCGAGGGTGACTTCGCCATTGACGGCGTACCTGGCACCGGCGCCGAGGTGGCGCTGGATTACTCGAGTACCAGCGGTGGTGCGACCGGCAAGCTGCTACCCACCGGCAATGTGCGCGACACCGTAGAGGTGCCCTCGCTCGGGCGCCGCATCGAGGTGTCGATCGTCGATATCGGCACCATTTGTGTGTACTTCCGTGCCGCTGATCTGGGCTTGACGGGGTCCGAGCTACCAGGCCAACTTCCAGCCGAGAAGTATGTCGCCGCCGAAGAGATTCGCCTCGCTGCAGCCGCCTTGTGCCAGATGCCTCAAAGTGACGGAAAGAACATCACCCCCTTTCAGATCATGATCACCCCGCCACGGGACTACACGTCGCTGCCGGGTGAGGCGGTCAAGGCCGACGATATCGACTTCCTGGCCCGGCAGATCAATGTCGATGGTTGGATGCACAAGGCCTTTTCCGGCGGCGCATCCACGTGCACCTCGGTCGCCGCGCAGATCGAAGGTACGATCCCACACGAGTGCAGTTCAGTGGCCGCCACGCCGCGCCGCGTCAGAATCGGTCACCCGAGCGGTGCGCTACCGATCTTTGCCCATGTCGAGCGCGACACGCAAGGCACATGGGTGGTGCGCGAAGTGCACTTTTCACGCACGGTGCGTCGTCTGATGGATGGTACGACGTATCTCCGCCGCTCCCTGCTCGATCAGTAATCACGTACCGCCCTATCTAAGCGCGTGTCAGCGCCACATCCGCGGCAACCCAAAGTCAGTCGCGGTGTGACGGCACTGTCGAATGACTTAGCCGATAACACCCGTAATCCATCGCTAAAAACTAGAGGAGAAGAGCCATGCAAGGTTCCATGATGCACATGCCGCTGTTGATCTCATCACTGATCCAGCATGCCGAACGCCACCACCCCGAGCAGGAGATCGTTTCCCGTCGGGTCGAAGGTGACATTCACCGCACTACTTACAAACAACTCGCCAGCCGTGCCCGCCAGTTGGCCAATGCGATGGCCGCACGTGGCTTGCAGCAGGGCCAGCGCATTGCCACCCTGGCCTGGAACGGCTACCGCCACCTGGAGCTGTACTACGCGGTGTCCGGCTCGGGCGCTGTACTGCACACCATCAACCCGCGCCTGCACCCCGATCAGGTCACCTACATCGCCGATCATGCCGAGGACACCACGCTGTTCTTCGACCTGACCTTCCTGCCCCTGGTTGAGCAAATCGCTCATCGCGTGAAAACGATCAAGACCTTCGTTGCCATGATTGACAAGGCCAACATGCCCGCGAGCACCAGCATTCCCAACCTGCTGTGCTACGAAGATGTCATCGCCGAAGGCTCCGACGCCTTTGTCTGGCCACAGTTAGACGAGAACCACGCCTCCTCGCTGTGCTACACCTCGGGCACCACGGGCAACCCCAAGGGCGTGCTGTATAGCCACCGCTCCACCATCCTGCACAGCTTCGCCGCCGCGCTCCCTGACTCGCTCAATTGCTCGGCCAGCGACTGCATCCTCCCCGTTGTCCCCATGTTTCATGTCAATGCCTGGGGCCTGCCCTACATTGCCTGCATGGTCGGCGCCAAGATTGTGTTCCCCGGCCCGGCGCTCGACGGCAAGTCGCTGTACGAACTCTTTGAGCACGAGGGCGTTACAGTCTCGGCCGGCGTGCCCACCGTCTGGCAGGGCTTGCTCGGCCATGTGCAGAGTCACAAATTGCAGTTTTCGACCATGCGCCGCACGGTCATCGGCGGTGCCGCCGCACCCCCGGCGATGATTCAGACCTTCGAGCGCGACTTCAAGGTTAATGTCCTGCACGCCTGGGGCATGACCGAGCTAAGCCCGCTAGGCACGGTGTGCACCATGAAATTCAAGCACCGAAATCTCTCCCACGAGCAGCAGATGGCCATTCAGGCCAAGCAGGGGCGCGGCATTTTCGGTATCGACATGAAAATTGTCGACGCAGATGGTAAGGATGCCCCCTGGGACGGCGAAGCCACAGGCGACCTGATGGTGCGCGGGCACTGGGTGAGCGACGACTACTTCAAGTCCGAAGGTGGCAAGCCGCTGCATGACGGCTGGTTCCCCACCGGCGATGTGGCCAAGATCGACCCGGACGGCTACATGCAGATCACCGACCGCAGCAAGGATGTGATCAAGTCCGGCGGCGAGTGGATCGGCTCTATCGATCTGGAAAACATCGCCATGGCACACCCGGCTGTGGCGATGGCCGCCTGTATCGCAGCCAAGCACCCGAAGTGGGATGAACGCCCACTGCTCGTCGTGGTCAAGAAGCCGGACCACCAACTCACCCGCGAGGAGTTGCTGGCCTTCTACGAAGGACGCATTGCCAAGTGGTGGACACCTGACGATGTGGTCTTCGTCGACGCCATACCGCTCGGCGCCACCGGCAAGATGCTCAAGCACAAGTTGCGTGAGCAGTTCCGCGACTACCGCCTGCCCACCACCTGATGCGCTGCGGATGTTAGCAGGTAAAAAGTCGGCGCTAGCAAGACGGCGATTGTCCGAATGAGTACTGAGAATTTTGTGACGAGCGATACCGTCGGAGTTGACGTGAGTACGCGCACGATTGGCCGCCAGCCCTTGCGCGTCGGTGTGCGTGCGGCGCGCAATGGCGAACCGCCGATAATCCTCTTCAACGGCATCGGTTGCAGCATCGAGTTATTCACGCCACTGGTGGCGGTGCTCGATCCGTGGGCATCATTACCTTCGACATTCCCGGCATCGGTGACTCGGCAACCCCGTGCTTCCCCTACCTCCCCGCGAATATGGCCGATCTCGCCAAGAAGTTGCTGGATCACCTCGGCTATGTACAGGTCGATGTGCTGGGTGTTTCTTGGGGCGGCGTGGTCGCGCAGGAGTTCGTCCGCCGACACGCCAGGACCTGCCGTCGCCTGATCCTGGCCGCGACCAGTACCGGCGTAGTCATTGTGACTGGCCACCCATGGGCGCTACTTGGCATGCCGTTACCACCCCCAGTACTCCGCTCCTCGCTGCGCAGCCCGCTGGCAACACTATGGGGCGCGACCTGGGGCGGCGACTTCCGCCGTGACCCCTCACTCGGCCGCCGCTACCTGCGTCACATCCGCTGGCACTCCATGGTCGGGCAGGCTGAACGTGGTGTCAGCCCCCGATGTCGGCACCAGCTTCATCCTGACCATGCCATTGCGCACTCCGGGCAAGCTATAGGTGGGAAGGCCAAGCCCATACTCAGCCACCCAACCTTGCGCCATAGCGGCGCTGTGCCTGCTGGTCAGCCTCGCGACCGGGGCCAGCGCCCACCCATTGGCCAAGCCAAGTGACAAACCGGGGCTTGCCAAGACTTTCGCGGGCACCCGCCCAACACGTGGGTGCTCCGTCTTTCTTGTAAGTTCCTCGCGAGTATGGTCAGGCGCATTGGCAATGTCATTCGATATGATTTCCGAACGATTGAGCTTGGCTAAAACGTTCTCGTTCGACGCGGCTCGTGCCGCTCAAATCTCAGGCGGCAGGCTGCGCAAATCCCCTCAGAGATTTTTTAGCTTTTTCGGGAAGGGAGGTTTGGCTGGGCGACAGCCGGAAAGGACGCAGTGCGCCCACTCACCTTCTGGCTCACATTCATTTAAGTACGCTCAATAGTCCGCAGAATATATCGAATGACGGCCAGATCTCGGCCCGACATACTCTTGCGCAAGAATATCCCAAGGAGCCGGCATCTGGGCCAATTTCCCCAGAATATCGGGGGGCGCATGCTGGCCTCGCCGCCGCCGTGTTCATCTGATTAGTTCGGTCTCTTCCGTTCTAAAACTACTGATAAAGGAGTCATCTCATGGAAGCCACCACCCAAGTTCTCGTCACCCAATATTTCTCCGGCATGTTCTTGTGCAATGCCATTCCTCACCTCGCCGCCGGTTTGCAAGGCCGCACCTTTCCCTCACCCTTTGCCAGTCCGCCCACCATTGGCCATTCCTCGGCACTGGTCAATGTATTCTGGGGCTTGTTCAACGTTATCGTTGGCTTGGTTCTGGTCGACAAGGCGCCGATCACCATCGGCATGAATGAGGGCTTCATTGCCGCCATCGCCGGTGCGGTATCACTGGGTGTGTTCGTTGCGCTGCACTTCGGCAAATTTGCCTGGCGCGATACCAAATAATATTCACCAAGACATTGGTCAGGATGGCCGCCGATGCACGGTGGTCATTAGCATAGCGGCCATGGTTGCCTCGTGCTCTGACAGCACTACTGGTGCTTCAGACGATTCAGGCACTATCGGCCAACGCCGCAGAGGATCCGCCCGGCCCCTGGTCGCTGCGCTTGGGCCTGGCCGATGTCAGCGTGTCCATGGATGTCTCCGTAAAAATGGCGGGCACCGCAGTACCGGGCGCCCGTGGCACCAACAACGAAGACATCCTGCTGCTCGGCGAATTCGGTTATGCCCTGACGCCGACCTGGACCGCGCTTGCTGCTGGGTACCATGCCCACCACGACCACCAAGGCGGGGGGGCGCTCACCGCCTTAGCGCCACCGCTGACCGGCACTATCGGAAAGCTCACCTACGCACCGTTGATGATGACCGCCACCTTTCAGTTCGCGCACTGGCAGGGCGTTCGCCCGTATTTCGGCGGGGGATACCAACGAGTTCCGACACGTCGCGCTTCTGGCGATCTATGACGTCACGATCACGCCCGGCGACAATGCAGTCGCATTTGCGCTCGGCATCAGCCATAGTTTTTAAGCCAGCGCCGTCCCACCCGGACTGACTTTTGATAGCCTTGCCGACACCTTTTTTTCCTGGAACACCCACGATGAAGCTCCGCTACTTTGAAGACCTGACGCTCGGCGAACGTGAAACTCTACCCGGTTCGCACACCCTGGGCGAAGCCGACATCATCGCCTTTGCCCGAGAATGGGATCCGCAACCGTTTCACATCGACCCGGACTACGCACTGACGGTTCCACAGGGCGGGCTGACCGCCTCCAGTGCGCATCTCTACGCGGTCGCCTCCAAGCTGCTGTTTGGCCTTAACCCGCCCAAAGCCGGCATTGCCAGCCTGCGCCATGAAATGGAGATCCCCAACGCTGCACGGCCGGGTGATACGCTCACGCTCAGCGTGACGCCTGTTGAACTGCAGCCATCGAAAAGCAAACCCGACAGAGGCTTGCTCACGCTCGAGGGCGAATTGCAGACGCAGACCGGAAAAGTGGTACTGAAATTTCGCTCACTCATGCTGATATACCGGCGCCCGCAGATCAAGACGTCGGAGTGAACGCCAAAACCATTCTGATCTCGGGGGCCAGCTCTGGTTTGGGCGCGGCTATGGCGCGCGAATTCGCTGCCCGAGGCTACCATCTCGCCTTGTGTGCTCGACGCACAGACAGGCTGGCCTCGCTGTGCGAAGCGCTCAGTAAAGCGCATGGCATACGCGCCGAAGCCTTGTCGCTGGACGTGAACGAGTACGATCAGGTGTTTACCGTATTTCGCGAATTTCACCGCCGCTTTGGCCAGTTGGATCGCATAGTGGTGAACGCCGGAATCGGCGTCGGACGACGCATCGGTGCCGGCCGCTTTGCAGAGAATCGTGCGGCCGCCGAAACCAACTTTGTGGCCGCGTTAGCCCAATGCGAAGCCGCGGTGGAGATTTTCCGGCAGCAGAACGCCAGTCATTTGGTACTGATCTCGTCCATGAGCGCGATGCGCGGACTGCCGAGAAGATTGACCACCTATGCCGCCACCAAGGCCGGTCTGGCGCACCTGGACGAGGGAATCCGCGCCGAACTGCTGGCCACACCGATCAAGGTGTCTATCCTCTACCCCGGCTATATCCGCACCGAGATCAATGCCAAAGCCGGGAAACTGCCTTTCGAAGTGGACGTCGAGACCGGGTGTCGGGCACTGGCCAAAACGATAGAGCGCTCACCGGCACATGCCTGTGTACCCGGCTGGCCGTGGTCGGTGATGGGCTTTTTGATGCGCCACTTGCCGTTGAAGTGGGTGCTTGAATTAACGACGTAGGAACGTCCACCGAAATCGGCTCCCCGCAAGCAGGGAGCCGGCACCTTCACTCTCCCCAGCGAACTGGGGAGTCCGCATGACGCGCTATGGCGTCATGCGGATACTTCTAGCCAATGTTTTAGCTAGGCTAAATAGTTGCCAAAAAGTCTCGAGTGACGTGTATCGGGCTTGGATTCACACTACTCGGACTGAAACCAAAAAACGCGCCAGCTATGCGCAAGGAGATACAAATGAGTGAAAGCAAGCTAGAAACGGTCGATACACTAATCATCGGCGGCGGCCAGGCCGGCCTCGCCATGAGCTACCACCTCACGCAGCGAGGCCAACCGCATCTGGTTCTGGAGCGTGGTCGCGTCGGTGAGCGTTGGATATCGGAACGCTGGCTCGGCATGCATTTCCAAACCCCTAACGCCATGGTCACCCTGCCGGGCTACAGGCTGCCGGCCGCGGACAAGAACCCTGACGGCTTTGGCTCCGCCGCCGAGATCGCTGCCTATCTTAAGGAATATGCCGAGCGCTTCGCCGTGCCGGTGCGCACAGGCGTCACGGTCACCGCGCTGCGTCGGACCGACGAGGGCTTTGCGGCGGAGACCAGCGAAGGAGTATTCCAGGCCAAAAATGTGGTCGTCGCCACAGGCCCATTCCAAACCCCAGTTATCCCCAAGATCCTGCCAGAAATGCCGGGCGTCGTGCAGATGCATGCCAATTCCTACCGTGCGCCCGAAGACCTCCCGCCCGGCGCCGTCCTGGTAGTCGGCGCCGGCGCCTCCGGGGCACAAATCGCGGACGAACTGTTGCGCGCCGGGCGCGAGGTGTATTTCTCCGTCAGCCGCCACAAGCGGACACCGCGGCGCTATCGTGGCTACGACCATGTTCGGTGGTGGCTCGAAACCGGCTTTGTCAACACCCCGGCATCCCAGAGGCCGGCGGTAGAAATTCCGCTGGTGCATTCCGGCGCCTATGGCGGCAGAACCATTGATTTCCGCGAGTTCGCCACCAGGGGCATGAAGCTGGTTGGCCGCGTCGAATCCGCTGAAGGCAGCGTTGTCCGCTTTGCCGGCGACCTGCTGGACAATCTTGCCGAGGGCGATGCCTTTTTTAAAGCCATCATGGATGGCATCGACGCCTTTATCGCCAAAACCGGCATGGATCGGCCGCTTGACCCTGACGCCCGCCAACTCTTCCCCGAACCAGCTGGCCTGCGCGATCTCATTCGCGAACTGGACCTGCGCGAGGCAGGCGTCGGGACAATCATCTGGTGTACGGGCTACGGCATCGACTACAGCTGGGTCGACATCCCGGTCATCGATGCCTCCGGCAAACCCCGCCACCAGGCTGGTGTCACTGAGGTCCCGGGCCTGTATTTCCTTGGCTTGGAATGGCTCACCACGATCGCATCACACTTCCTGGTCGGTGTCGGCGATGATGCCGGCCGGCTGGCCACGCTCATCACCGGTAAGAGTCTGCCCGGCTGAGTTCGGAACCCCTTCGACCATCTGCATCACGGCGCGCCTCATGGCGCGCCGTGTTTAGTTCGATCAAGTTCGCCTTCCAAGGCGGGGCGGATTCAAGTCAGAAGTGCAACAGGGTTATGACGCGAGTGTAGCTGCTTCATAAATACTTCGTTCGGCGTTTTGAAGCCGAGGCATTTTCTGGGTCGGTGATTGAGTCGCTGCATGGCGAACTCGATGTCGTTCGTGGTGATTTCCCGGAAGGCCATTTTCTTCGGGAAGAACTGCCGGATCAGGCCGTTCATGTTCTCGTTGGCGCCACGCTCCCAGGAAGCATAGGGATGGGCGAAGTAGAAGTCAGCCCCGAGTTCGCTGGCGATGCGCTGATGCTGGGCGAACTCCCTGCCGTTGTCGGTCGTCAGGGTATGAACGGAGGCCGCGAAAGGCGTCAGCAAAGAGATCATCGCATCCGAGACCGCCTGTGCCGTCTTGAACCGCACGTGGGCAATCATCGCGTAGCGGGACTGGCGTTCGTTGAGCGTGACCAGTGCTTGCTGCTGGCCGGCGCCGATCATCAGGTCGGCCTCCCAGTCACCGAAACGCTCCCGTGTATCGACAATCGCTGGGCGCTGATCAATCGACACCTGGTTGGGGATGGTGCCGCGCCGCTCACGGCTGCCGTAGCGTTTTCTTCGCGCTTTCTGACAACGCAGGGCGCGGTGGAGCGTGCCGCCCTTGCGCTTGTCAGCGTAGACGCGGCTGTAGATGCTCTCGTGGCTGACCGAGGGCAGGCCACACTCTTCAAGTCGGCCGCTGATCTGTTCAGGACTCCACAGCTCACCGAGTTGCTCATCGACAAACACCCAGGTTTCATCTGCAATTCGAGGGCCGTTCTCACAGGCCCGCATGCGGGCCTGTGAGAACTCATGCGCTTGCTTCGGCCGATAGCCGCGCTGCCCGCGATTGCGGCGGAGTTCACGGCTGATGGTGGATCGGTGCCGCTTCATCAACTCGGCAATCTCGCTTTGGCCATGTCCGGCCTTGGTAAGGATGGCAATCTGATAACGTTCGTCTCGGGTGAGATGTGTGTAGGTCATTCCAGGCAACTTTGACGTGGTGGTCGAGGGGCTCGGATGCTCGCACATCTTGCCCACCCCACCTGTTATTCAAAGTTGCACTTCGAATTTGAACTCGCGGTTTATTTTTCAATGTGCTGGCAGATGCTCCCCTTATTATTTATGGTTCGCCTAATTCAATTCTAAATGGATCGGAGAATTTAAAACTTTCGATTACGTAGATGGTACGTGCCGCCTAATACCCGTTGAAGTTGTAGTCTTTCAAATCAAAACGGAAGATTAAGCACGGTCAGCTAAATGCAATACAGCGCGCAGGTCTGCCTCGGTGGTGATGGGGCGGAGGTTATTCCGGGTAAGCTGGGGATGGTCAAGGGCTGGCTGGATGCAGGACTCAACCTGTTCTTCGCTCAATCCCAGGTCCTGCAGCGTGCGCGGTAAGCCCAAATCCGCTAGCAACCCATCCAACACGTTGGCAAACGAACCAGAGCGACCCAACAGACGCAGCACATTGCCATGCTGAGCTGCGGCGGCATGCTCAAGCCACTTGGCCTGTGCAAGCATCATGACGCACGCGGCATCGCTGTGCGGAACGCTGGCCAGCGGGCCGACGATATGGACCATCCAGTGGCTAAAGCCGTGCGGCACGGACATCTGCCCCATCCCGGTGTACCAAGCGGCCAGCTGGCAATTTGAAAAGGCGTCCAGGTCTTTACTGTCTCTCAGGCGCGGCAGGTTCTCGACAAAGAGCTGAATGGCCTTTTCCGCCATCAGACTGGCAAAGGGATGCGGTTGGGTGGAGCACGCCGTGTTGATGGCATGGTCCAACCCGCGTATGCCTGTCGACAAGAGCAGCGACAGAGGCGTGCGCGCCAGCAGTTCCGGGTCATACACAATTCCGCGTGGAGAGCCTTCCGTCGTTAGAAACCGTGCCTTCAGGTGGGTTTGTTCGTCGATTGGCGTACTTACTGGCGTCCACTCTGAGGTAGAGAGGGTCGTCGGTACGGCTATCACCCTGACACGGGGCGACGTGCGCGAGGCAGCAATCAATTCCGTTCCATCGGCCGACACCTTCATTTGCAGTTGGAGAAGGCTGTCGCGGTCAAAAACTTGTTCGGTGATGCACAACTGCATGGTTTTGCACATGTCCATGACAGACCCGCCACCCACCGAGACGATCACGTCGGCATTGAGAGCGTTTGCCTCAAGGGCGGCGGCCAAGACGTTGGACAAGGGCGAATGCTCGCCAACGGCGTCGGTGATACCGACGCAGCGCTCGCCGAGGGCGGCCGCAATTCGTTGGATCACATCTGTTTTGGTGTTGAGTGTTCGTGAGCAGACAATGTAGGCGCGGCGGTAGCCGCACCAGTCCATCAACTCGGGTAGTCCCTTATCCGCAGACGTGCGGTGCAGGATCCGTTCGTGGCCGGTGAAGCGAAAGTATGTCCCTTCTCGGTGGGCATGCGTCATCTCAACTAACTTATCGTCTTTCATACTCGTCATCTCCATTAATTTATAGTTCATGTTGCGGCTGGCGCTTCTCGGCAAATGTCTTGCTTGCTTACGGCAAGCCGACTCCTGGCACTGCCACCTCGACCACGCGGATCGTTGCGCTTGGAGAGTCGCTCAGAACTTTAGGATTCAGGGAATCCTGTGCGCTGATAAACAGGTGACGGCGCTCGGGGCCGCCCAGCATCACGGCGCAGGCGAAAGAATTCAACTCGACGGCTTCAAGAATCTCGCCGCCTTCGCGAATGCGCAGTACCGTTGCGTGTGCCTGCGAATTTTGCGGGTTGGCAATCCAAACAGCGCCCTCGGCATCCAGGGCAATTCCGTCGGGGTGAATGTCGCTGGCCAAGGGGGCAAATACACGACGGCTGGATAGCGAGCCGTCCTCGGCGACGTCGAAAGCTGTCAAGCACGGTGCGTAGGTCTCGGCGACGATCAGTGTCTTTCCGTCTGGGCTAATGACAATCCCGTTGGGGAACGTCAGACCCTCAGCAACGATTCTGGCGCTGCCGTCGGGATTGACACACACCAGACGGCAGGTGTTGACCGGCTTGGCGGTGTGGTCGAGAACGTTGAAGCCGATGTCGCCGATGTACATTCTGTCTTTGGCGTCGACGACTGCATCGCTAAAGCAAAAGTTCAGCATGCTGGAGAGATCGGCGACGAGTTCCAGATTTTTGCCGTCCCAGCGGTGCATGGTGCGTTTGAAGGCATCGCCAATCAAGAGGCTACCGTCACTTTTGTGGCCCCAGCCATTAGGCGTGAAAGGCAACTGTACGGCGACCTCAACGTTTCCCTGCATGTCGAGGGTCTTGATCCGTTGCTGAAAGTTGTCCAGAAACCAAAGTTTGCCGCCGTGCCAGCGTGGGCTCTCGGTAAACATGAGGCCTTGGGTATTGTCGACCAGAGTGGTGCAGGTATGCGTTTTCATGAAGATCCTACTGGGCAATGCCCGGTCGCTGTGGAGTGACGAATCGAAATTCCTAGATTACTCAGACCCAGTTTGCAGGGTGTTATGGAAGGCGTCATTCGATAATTTTTGCGAAATATTGAGTTAACCTAAAATGGCCTCGGCCAGCTTTGCCGCCGGCACGAGCATGCGCGAGGGCGCATTGCAGCTCTGGCCGGTATTGCCCATCATCGCCATGACCCCTGCCGTGACCCCCTGCTCCAGCGGTGCGTCGTCAAGAATAATGTTAGCCGACTTGCCACCCAACTCGAGCGAGACCACCTTGATGGTGTCGGCCGCGCAGCGCGAGACCGACGCCCCGGCGCGGGTGGAGCCGGTGAGCGAGACCATGTCGACCTGCGGGTGCGCCGAGAGCAGCGGCCCGATCTGGGCGCCGTCACCGTGAATCATGTTGAATACGCCGGCCGGCACTCCCGCAGCATGCATGACCTCGGCAAAAATCTGTGCCGAGAAGGGCGCCAGTTCGCTGGGCTTGAGCACCACGGTGCAGCCGGCGAGTAGTGCCGGGGCAACTTTGCAGGCGATCTGGTTCAGCGGCCAGTTCCAGGGCGTGCTCAGCGCGCATATGCCCACCGGCTCCTTAAGCAGTAGTGTGCTGCCCAGGGCCTTTTCCCAAGGGTACTGATCGGCGAGCGCCAGGGCGGTGGCCAGGTGCCACAAGCCGATAGGTACCTGCAGGGGCGTAGCCAGAGTATGCAGAGGCGCGCCCATTTCCTCGCACACTGCTGAGGCAAAATCGGGCAGGCGATTTTGATACTCGGCGATCACGGCGGCGAGCAAGTCCTTGCGCTGGGACAGTGAGGTGGCGGCATAACCGGAAAAAGCAGCGCGCGCCGCGGCCACGGCACGTTCGACATCGTCGGCACAACCCATGCGGATCGCTCCGGCCACCTCTTCGGTAGCCGGATTGATCACCGCGCAGAGGGTGCCGCCACCCGCAGGGTCACACCACTGGCAGTTGATGTAGAAACTGGTTGTATTGACGCATGGAAGTTTCCTGAAAAATTGTCAAATCGAATGGATTGGGACGCTCAGGTTCCGCCCGGCCTAAAGCCTTGGCAACGCTCGTCCGCCCGCATTTAGAGGGGTTGGAATCAGGCCAGACCAGCGGCGGCCAGAGCGGCTTTGGCGACGTCCATGTCTTGGCTGTAGTGACCGCCGCTGACGCCAATGGCGCCGACAACGGTGCCGCCGACGATCACGGGGTAGCCGCCGCCGAACACGACCAAGCGCGGGGTGTGCACCAGACCAGCGGCCAGCGGCGCATCACCCTTGATGAACTCGTGCAGGGTATCGGTCGGCATGCCGGTGGCCGCCGAGCTGTAGGCCTTGTCCTGAGCGATACCCATGCTGATTAGCGAAGCATTGTCCATGCGCTGGAACTGCACCAGATTGCCAGCGGCGTCGCAGATAGCAATGGACATCGGGATGCCCATTTCCTTGGCCTTGGCCACGGCACCAGCCATCAGACGGTTGGCCAGTTCGTTGGACAGGTTTTGCTTAGTCAGCACCAGTGCGTTAGCAGCAGTTTTAGTGGTTGCCATAGTGAAGTCTCCGTTGTTGGGTTGGGGTTGATAGGGGGGTGAAATCAGGCTAGGCCGACAGCGGCCAGAGCTGCTTTGGCGACGTCCATGTCTTGGCTGTAGTGACCGCCGCTGACGCCGATGGCGCCGACAACCGCACCATCGACGTTCAGTGGATAGCCGCCGCCGAACACGACCAGGTGCGGGGTGTGCACAAGACCTGCTGCCAACGGTGCATCTCCCTTGATGAACTCGTGCAGGGCATCGGTCGGCATGCCGGTAGCTGCCGAGCTGTAGGCCTTGTCCTGGGCGATACCCATGCTGAGTAGCGAAGCATTGTCCATGCGCTGGAACTGCACCAGATTGCCAGCGACGTCACAGATGGCGATGGACATCGGGATGCCCATTTCCTTGGCCTTGGCCACGGCACCTGCCATCAGACGGCTGGCTAGTTCGTTGGATACGTTTTGCTTGGTCAGCAAGAGTGCGTTGGCAGGGGCGGTTGTAGTGGTAGTCAAGGTTAAATCTCCGTTGTGAGGTTGGGGTTGATAAGGGTTGGAATCAGTCGATACAAATCCAAGCCATCTGCTCTGTCACTGAATATCCAGAGAAGAGGCTCGGAGTTGCATTCGATATAGTCTGGGAACCGTTTATGTGAGCTAACCGGTTCCCAAGCGATTGCCTGGCTGTGGTGCGATTAAGGAGTGGGGCCGGTATAGACTTCCATGAAGCGGCTGGCAATCGCGCGCGGGATGTTGGTGTGGGCTTCGCGGTCTGTGCGTACGCATACCAGCGCCGGGCCAGGTGCAGACTTGGCACGCTGCAGGGCGGGGGCCAGATCGTTCATTGTCTCAACATACTCGCCGTGGCAACCAAGACCTTCGGCCACCTGATCCCAGCTCACTTTTCCCATGGTGGTCTTGAAGGTGCGTCCCCAGCGGGCGAGCTGGTTAATGCGCGACATGCCCCACTCACCTTCGGCTATCACCACCACGACGACCTTAATGCCTTCGTTGGCCGCGACCTGCATCTCCATAATATTGAAACCGGCAGCGCCATCGCCGGTGATGCAGACCACGTCACGCGAGGGGGCGGCGAGCTTGGCGCC
>ERZ724517.381-NODE-381-length-27653-cov-8.149866_pt1 | contig 27653 bp, 25 predicted proteins | sample MGYA00376050_ERZ724517 | MGnify/ENA primary metagenome ERZ724517 (study PRJEB28724, sample SAMN07190886) | activated sludge metagenome | isolation source: activated sludge of sewage treatment plant in Hong Hong | place: USA: Christiansburg, Virginia | collected... | reverse complement strand
GGTTGCCAGAACGACGGCTACTTCAGCGATTTCGCCTGGGGCACCAGGATCCGTGCCGCGCTGACCTACAACAACGTCTTCGACACCGGCATCACCGCCACCCCGAGCATCTTCTGGGCGCGCGACTGGTCGGGCTACTCGATCGACAGCCAGTTCGTCGAAGGTCGCAACACTTGGGCATTCGGCGTCAAGTTCGACTACGAGAAGCGTTTCGCGGTTGACCTCGCCTACACCTACTACGACAACTCGGCGAAATACGACATCTTCAGCGACCGCGATTTCATCTCGCTCGGCCTGTCGACCACGTTCTGACCGCGCACGAATCCAACAGAGGAGACACCCATGCAACTTAGAAAAAACCTGATGACCCTGGCTTGCCTGGCGGCGCTTGCCGCCAGCGGGCAGGCCCTGGCCGCCCTCAGCGCCGCTGATGCTGCCCGCCTCGGTGCCGACCTGACGCCGATCGGCGCCGAAAAAGCCGGCAACAAGGCCGGCACCATCCCGGCCTGGGACGGTGGCCTGACCAAGCCGCCCGCCGGCTTCAAGGCAGGCGAGACCGGCTACATCGACCCCTTCGCCAACGAGAAGCCGACGCTGACCATCACCAAGGCCAATGCCGACCAGTACAAGGACAACCTGACCGCCGGTGAAATGGCGCTGTTGAAGAAGTACGACAACTACAAGATCAACGTCTATCCGACGCACCGCACCGCAGCACTGCCCAAGGCGATCACCGACAAGGTCAAGGACCAGGCGACCAAGGTCGAACTGCAAGGCTTCGGCCTGGCCAACGTCGGCGGCACGACGACTCCGTTCCCGATCCCCAAGAGCGGTCTCGAAGTGATCTGGAACCACAACGTCCGTTATCTGGGCGGCGGCTTCGAGCGTCAGTTCTCCAACTTCCCGGTGCGCGCCAATGGCGAAACCTTCCTGATCAAGGCCACCGAAAACCGGATCTTCTCGCAGAACATGGATGCGCCGGAAGACAACCGCCTGCTCTACTTCCGCAGCAACCTGCTGGCCCCGGCCTCGCTGGTCGGCAGCATGACCCTGGTGCATGAACCGCTCGACCAGGTCAAGGAAGCGCGTTCGGCCTGGGTGTACAACGCCGGCCAGCGCCGCGTGCGCCGTGCCCCGGACCTCGCCTATGACTCGATCACCGACGGCACCGAAGGCATGCGCTACACCGACCAGTACGACGGCTACAACGGCGCCCCGGACCGCTTCGACTTCAAGCTGGTGGGCAAGAAGGAGATCTACGTCCCCTACAATGCCTACAAGCTGGCGAGCAAGAGCGTCGAGTACAAGGACATCATCCAGCCGGGCAGCGTCAATTCCGACCTGGTGCGCTATGAACTGCACCGCGTCTGGGTCGTCGATGCGACGCTCAAGGCAGGCCAGAAGCACGCTTTCGGCCGTCGCACCTTCTACATCGACGAGGACAGCTGGAGCATCGTCTGGGAAGACGCCTACGACACCCGTGGCAACCTGTGGCGCGTCGGCATGCATCCGATCATGCAGTTCTACGACGCCGGCGTCACCTGGTATGCGGCCAACATCTGGCACGACCTGTCGAACGGTGGTTACTTCGCGTCCAGCCTGATGAACCAGGAACCCGCCTGGAAGTTCGGCCAGAAGGGCCAGCTCAAGGACTTCCAGCCGGACGCCCTGCGTCGCTTCGCCGGCGGCAAGTAAGCAAGGCCCGCCCTGTGGCGCCTGACGGCGCCTTCAACTCCTCTACCGTGGCTTAATCATAGCCACGGTAGTTTAGTTTCCGCTTCTGGAGAATACCGATGATGCGCGTCAAACCCATTTTGGCAGCAATCGCGGCCACCTTCGCCACCCTGGGCCCGGTGGGCGCCTGGGCGGCGAACGAAGCCGCTGGCGCTGCCGCCGCCTATGCGCCGACCTTCGTCCCGACCAAGGCCAATCGCGTGATACTCCTTGATGTCCAGCCGGCGGGCAAGCGCCTGGTCGCCGTCGGCGAGCGCGGCGTGATCATGATTTCCGATGACGGCGGCAACAGCTGGAAAGGGCAGCGCGCCCCGACGACGCGCACGCTGACCGCGGTCGCCTTCAACGACGAAAAGAATGGCGTAGCCGTCGGGCATGGCGGCACCATCGTGCGCACCACCGACGGCGGCACAACCTGGCAGGCGGTCAAGGTACCCGAAACCGGTCCCGATTCGATGCTCGGCGCGGTCGCGCTGGGCGGCGGCCGCATCCTCGCCTACGGTTCCTTCGGCCTGTTCATGGAATCGACGGACAACGGCGCCACCTGGCAGCGCACCCAGATCATCGACGACGAGTTCGATCGTCACGTTTCGCAGATTTTCAAGGCCGGCGACAAATACGTGCTGGTCGGCGAATCGGCGACCTTCGCGGTATCCAACGACGGTACGAAGTGGGAGCGTCGCGAGTCGCCTTACAAGGGCTCGCTGTTTGGCGGCCTGGTGACCAAGGGTGGCGCCTGGCTGGTGTACGGCATGCGCGGCAACATCTACCGTTCGGAAAACCAGGGCGCCACCTGGACCAAGCTCAGCGCCGGCGACGAACGCACGCTGACCAACGGCCGCGTGCTCGACGACGGTCGCATCCTGCTGCTCGGGATTGCCGGCAAGATGGCCATCAGCAGCGACGACGGGCGCAGCTTCACGCCGCTCAAGGTGCCCGTCCGCCAGGGGATCGCCCAGGCGCAACCGCTCGGCGACGACAAATTCCTGCTGGTCGGCGACGCCGGCGTGGCCAAGGTCGACCTGGCGGCAGCCAGCGCGCCAGCCAAGTAACAGACAGCCCTAAAGACACGCAGAACGCGGGGGAAACAAAATGAAAAATACTGAATCGGGTGCAGCAGACGGCAACGGCAGCCTGGACCAACGGAGCAACTACGCCGAAGGCTGGGTCGGCAAGGCGGCGTATCTCATATTCCACAATCGGAAGCCGTTGCTCTGGCTGTTCATCGCGATCACCATCGTCCTCGGCTGGTCGGCGACGCGCCTCCAGGTGTCGGCCGGATTTTCCAAGATGATTCCGCTGAAGCACGAGTACATGCTCACCTTCAAGGAATACGAAAATACCTTCGGCGGGGCGAACAAGGTGCTGGTGTCACTGAAGAACACCAAGGGCGATATCTACAACAAGGAATTCATCGAGACCCTGCGCAAGATCACCGAGGAGGTGTTCTTCGTCAATGGTGTCGAGCGCAGTTCGGTCACTTCGATCGTGACGCCGAACGTCCGCTACACCGAGGTCGTCGAGGACGGCTTCAAGGGCGACGTCCTGGTGCCCTCGAACTTCAACGGGTCGCAGGAGCACATCGACCTCGTCAAGAACAACACCCGCAAATCGGACTGGGTCGGGCGCATCGTCGCCAGCGACCACACCGCCGCGATGGTCGTAGCCACCCTGCAGGAGCGCGACCCGGAGACGGGCCAGCGTCTCGATCTGCGCGAAATCGGCCATAAATTCGAAGACATCCGCAAGAAGTACGAAACCGACGATTACCGGGTCGAGGTGATCGGTTTCGCCAAGTCGATCGCCGACATCGCCGACGGCGCGGCCGGGGTGCTGGTCTTTTTCGCCATCGCCTTCGTGATCACGACGATCCTGCTCTACTGGTATTCCGGTTCGGCGATGCTGACCAGCTACGCGCTGATCTGCGCGATCGTCCCGGTGATCTGGCTGCTCGGCCTGCTCCCCTTCTTCGGGCTGGCGCTCGATCCGATGTCGATCCTGGTCCCATTCCTGATCTTCTCGATCGCCGTCTCGCACGCGGTGCAGATGACCAACGGCTGGAAACTGGAAACGCTGGCCGGCCATGATGGCCTCACCGCCTCCCGACTGTGTTTCGAAAAGCTCTTCATTCCGGGTGCAATCGCGTTGCTGGCCAATGCGCTCGGCTTCATGGTGATCGCCTTCGTCCAGATCGAGATGGTGCAGGAACTGACCATCACGGCGACCCTGGGCGTCACGGTGATGATCATCACCAACAAGATGCTGCTCCCCATCCTGCTCTCCTACCGCCAGTTCTCGCCGGAATCGGCGCAAAAGCTGCGCGGCCGCGAAAACATGGGCCATGCGCTGTGGGAAAAGCTCGGTGCCCTGGCCGAGCGCAAGGCGGCAACCGGCGCCATCGCCATTGCCGTGCTGGCGGCGCTGGTCGGCTTCTGGTACGCCAAGGACCTCAAGGTTGGCGACCTCGGTGCCGGCGTGCCGGAACTGCGCCCCGATGCCCGCTACAACAAGGACGTCGCCGGCATCACCAAGGATTACGCGATCGGCGTCGACCTGCTGCAGATCATTGCGGTGGGCAACAAGGATAGCGAGGGCCCCTGTATCGAGCGGCCGGTGATGGACAAGATGGAAGAGCTCGAACTCCAGATGAAGCAGACCGACGGCGTCGCTGCCGTGGTCAGCCTTGGCGGCTTCATCTCGCGGACGACCCAGAACTACGCCGAGACCTTCATCAAGTGGCGCTCGCTCCCCGAGGACAAGGCGCAGCTCGGACAGGGCGTCGGCCTCGCCACCCGCCTCGGCAACGAACTGATGAGCTCGGGCTGCAAGGCGATGACGGTCTCGGTTTTCACTAGCGACCACCAGGCGACGACCATCGAGCACATCATCAACCAGATCAAGGCCTTCAAGGCCGCGAACGGTGACGATGATCGCGTCGAGTTCAAATTGGCGAGCGGCAACGTCGGCGTCATGGCGGCGACCAACGAGGTGGTGCACGCGTCGGACAAGTGGGTCAACCTCGCCCTGTTCGCCTCCGTTTCCCTGCTCTGCGTGATCATGTTCCGCTCGTTCCGCGTCACGCTGTGCATCATCCTGCCGCTGGCACTGGTGACCCTCCTGTGCAACGCGGTGATGGCGCTGATGGACATCGGGGTCAAGGTCAACACGTTGCCGGTGGTGGCGCTCGGCGTCGGGGTCGGCGTCGATTACGGCATCTACCTGTTCGAAAGCATGACGCACGCGCTGAAGGAGCATCCGGAGATGACCCTGCGCGAGGCCTTCGTCGATGCGCTGAAACAGCGCGGAACCGCGTCGGTATTCACCGCGGTGACGATGACCATTTCGGTGGCGACCTGGTCCTTGTCGGCGCTCAAGTTCCAGGCCGACATGGGCCTCCTGCTCGCCTTCATGTTCCTGGTGAACATGCTCGGCGCCATCCTGCTGCTGCCGGCCCTCGCTGCCTTCCTGGTCGCCGGCCGCAACAACCGGTCGACCCTCAAGGTCGATGGCAACGCCGCCAAGCATGCATCGGTCGCCTTGCTGGCGGTGACCCTGCTGGTTCCGGCACTGTTGTCGAAGGATGCCGAAGCAGCACTTCCGGCATCCGAGGTCGAACGCCTGGCGAAGGACCTGACACCGGTCGGGGCCGAGCGCGGCGCCAACAAGGACGGCTCGATCCCGGCCTGGTCGGGCGGGCTGACCAGTCCGCCGGCCGGCTGGAAACCCGAGGCCGGCTATGTCGATCCGTTCGCGGCGGACAAGCTCTTGTTCGCCATCGATGCCAAGAACCTGGCCCAGTATGCGGACAAGGTGACGCCGGGCATGCAGGCCCTGCTCAAGGCCCATCCCGAGTTGCGCATGAACGTCTATCCGACGCGGCGCACGGCGGCGTTCCCGAAGGAAGTCACGGATTTGGTGGCCAAACAGGCGTCGACCGCAATGCTCGACGGCGGAATCGTCAAGCACTTCGGCGATTCGACCGTGCCTTTCCCCATCCCCAAAAGCGGGCTGGAAGCGATCTGGAATACCCTCGTCCGCTACGGTGGCGGCGCGCTCGACATCAACTACGACCGGACGGTGGTGCTGCCGGGCAGCAGCACCTCCGCGGCCCGGGTCCGCGAACGCTGCATCTGGGACACCAACCTCGACAAGCGCGGGGCGGAACGCGAGATTTTCTGCGTCCTGAACCTCATCGAACCGGCGATGTTTTCCGGAATGTACCGCGTGATCCACGAGCCCATCGGTTTCACCCGGCCGGAACGGGAATCCTGGTTCTTCAACGTATCCCAGAAGCGGTTGCGCAAGGAGCCTGACCTCTCCCACGACGCCGAGGCAATCGCCGTCGGTGGCCTGCGCGTCATCGACCAGGGGCACGCCTTCAGCGGGGCACCCGATCGCTACGACTGGAAACTGGCCGGCAAGAAGGAGATCTACGTGCCGTACAACGCCTACAAGCTGGGCGACAAGAACCTCAAGATGGCCCAGGTTCTCGGCAAGCACTCGGTCAACCCCGACCTTGTCCGCTATGAACTGCACCGCGCCTGGGTGGTCGAGGGCACGGTCAAGGCCGGTTTCAATCACGCCTACCCCAAGCGCACCTTCTACATCGACGAGGATTCCTGGTCCATCGTATACGAGGATGCCTACGACGTGCGCGGCAATCTGTGGCGGGTCGCGGTGCATCCACTGATCCAGGCCTACGACGTGCCAGTGCCTTTTTACCGTGCCCATATCTTTCATGACCTGAGCAACGGCGGCTATCTGGTCGAGAACCTCGACAACGAGAGCAAGATGTCATGGCGCTTCAACTACAAGGGCAAGGCCGCCGAGTGGACGCCGGAAGCCGTCATGAGTACCGCAAGCCGCCGGTGATCGCGTAGTATCTGGTCTTCAGTCATTCCATTCATAAGGGAGGGAACATTCATGTACAAAATGACATTGCAAAAGACCTTGATCGGTGCTGCCCTCGCGGCGATGTCCGTGACGGCGAATGCCCAGGCCAACATGTTCGACGGCGAGTGGCATTTTTCGGTCACGCCATACGTTTTCCTGCCCCACATCAACCAGTCGGTCACCCTTGACCGCCGCAACGGCCAGGAGGTCGATGCGTCGGTCAGCCTCAGCCCGAGCGACTGGTGGAGTGCGCTGAACATGGCCTTCATGATCAATGGCGAAGCACGCAAGGGCGACTGGTCGATCTTCACCGATTACCTGTATTCCGATTTCGGGGGCGTGAAGTCGAGAGCCCGCGGCCTCGGCGTCGTCGATGTGGATGCCCGGCTCGACCTCAAGGTGAGCATGTGGACCACGGTCGGCAGCTACACCGCATGGCGTAGCGGCGCGAGCCATCTCGACGCATTTGCCGGTTTCCGCTACCTCGGCCTCAAGGACAACCTGAGCTTCAACGTCAGCGCCGGGCCGATCGGCCTGGTGAATGAGCAGTCATCCGGAGACAGCAAGTACTGGGACTTCATCGCCGGCGTCAAGGGCGAGGCCAACCTCAGCGAAGACGGGAAATGGTTCCTCCCCTACTATGCCGACATCGGCACCGGGAGCGACAACTGGACGTGGCAGGCACAGGCCGGCGTGGCCTACCGTTTCGGCTGGGGCAACGTGAATCTGTCGATACGCAACGTCTCCTACAACTTCGATGCGCACAACGCGACCATGCGCATGACTGGCGGGCAGGCTGGCCTGACCTTCGTGTTCTAGGCGCGGCGGCGACCGCAAACGGAAAAACCGGCCTGGGCCGGTTTTTTTTCGCCAGCCGATTCCTTTTGACTAGAATCACTCCATATCGATCAACTCGTGCCCCCGACCGGGAGCGCGCCTTATCCTGGAACCCCCTGTTCCGCCAGGCAGACTAATACGGCAATGCGACTTCTCGTGGTTGAAGACGATCCGATGATCGGCGCCGGCATCCGCACCGCGCTCTGCCAGGACGGCTATACGGTGGACTGGGTGCGCGATGGCGAGGCCGCCGACCTGGCGACGACCACCGCCGACTACGATGCCATCCTGCTCGACCTCGGGCTGCCCGGCAAAAGCGGACTGCAGCTCCTCGCCCACTGGCGCAAACGGCAGAGCACGGTGCCGGTAATGATCATCAGCGCCCGCGATGCGATCGCGGACAGGATATCCGGCCTCGACACAGGCGCCGACGACTATCTCGTCAAGCCCTTCGACCTCGACGAGCTGTCCGCGCGGCTGCGCGCCCTGATCAGGCGACGTAGCGGACGCGCGAGCCCCTTGATCGAACACGGCCCGCTGGCGCTCGATCCGGCCACCCACGAAGTTCGTCTGAACGGCGAGCCCGTCCATCTTTCGGCCCGCGAATTCGCCCTGCTCCATCTTCTGCTCAAGGAACCGGGCACCCCGCTGTCGCGCAGCCAGCTCGAAGATCGCCTCTACGGCTGGGGCGAAGAAGTCGGCAGCAATGCCGTCGAGGTTCACATCCACGCGCTGCGCCGCAAGATCGGCAGCGACCTGATCCGCAATCTGCGCGGCGTCGGCTATCTGGTGCCCAGACAGCCATGAATTCGATCCGCCGCAAACTCGTCCTGGTGCTGACCGTAGCGATGACCATCGTGATGCTGCTCGGCGCCCTGGCAACCTACAGCGCGGCCCGCGAGGAAGCCAATAGCATCTTCGATTACCACCTCGAACAGATCGCCCTGGCCCTGCGCAACCAGACATTCCAGGGCTCAACGGAGGCGCTGGCCGGCGAGCAGAGTTTCGAGTTCGTGATCCGCGTCTGGGACCGCAATGGCCTGACCATCTATTCATCGCGCCCGAACCGGCCCCTGCCCGAAATCGCCCGCCTCGGCTTCGCGACCGAGCGCACCAGCGAAGGCGTCTGGCGCGTCTATGCCCTGCAATACCGCGGCGCGACCATTGCCGTCTCCCAGCCGACCAGTGTTCGCGCCCGGCTGGCCGCCACCGCCGCCCTGCGTACCCTGATCCCGTTCATGGTGCTGCTGCCATTGATTGCGCTGCTCATCTGGGTGGTCGTCGGCCGCGAGTTGCGCCCGTTGACCGCGCTCGCGCGCTCGGTCAGCACGCGGACCCCCGACGCACTGGACGCTTTCGCCGAGCAAGGCGTGCCGGAAGAGGCACTGCCGCTGGTTCGCTCGCTCAACGAACTGCTGCTCCGCCTGCGCACGGCGCTCCAGTCCCAGCGCGACTTCGTCGCCGACGCGGCGCATGAACTGCGCACCCCGTTGACCGCCCTACAACTGCAGGTTGAACTGCTGCAGCGCGCCACCAGTGAAAGCGAGCGCAACGCGGCGCTCGCCGACCTCAGGGAAGGCCTGGCGCGATCCACCCATGCGGTTCAGCAGTTGCTCGCGCTGGCCCGCAACGAACCCGGTGCCAGCCAGCCGCAGGCAACGGCAGTCCGCCTTGGCCAGTTGCTGCAGCAGGTGGCGGCCGACCAGCTGCCGCTTGCCGAGGCGCGCTCGATCGACCTGGGCGTGAGCGAGCTCGACCCGGCAGCCACGGTTCTGGGCGATGTCGATGCGCTTCATACCCTGCTCGCCAATCTTGTCGCCAACGCCCTGCGCTACACCCAGACCGGGGGAAAGGTGGACCTCGGGTGCGGTACGGATCACGGCAAGGCCTGGCTGGAAGTCGCCGACAATGGCCCCGGCATTCCCAAGGGCGAGCGCGAACGCGTGTTCGATCGTTTCTACCGCCGCAGCGGCCAGGAGGCGACGGGCAGCGGCCTCGGCCTGGCGATCGTGCGCAGCGTCGCGCAACGCCACCATGCCGTGATACGCCTTGACGAAACGCCGGGCGGCGGCCTGACGGTACGGGTCAGCTTTCCCGACATCCCCGCCGCGCATTGAGCAGGCGGCCCGCCCAGGGTCGGTGAAACCTGCGCAATCTCCCTTAAGTCGGATTTAAGTTTTGCCAGTGCATGCTGTGCCGGTCAGCAGGCATCTGCCTGCGCACGTTTGAAACAGGAGAAAGAGATGAACAGCAATCGACTGAAACTGACCGTCGGCGCCGCTGCAGTCGCGGCAGCCCTGACCGGCGCCTATTCCCTCGGCCACGCCACGATGTCGGGCGCCCCGGCACCGGCTGCGGTCTCCCAGGCGCCGGCGGCCACTGCCGCACTGCCGGACATGAGCAGCATCGTCGCCCGCAACAGCCCGTCGGTGGTCAACATCAGCGTCTCGGGCACGCGCAAGGGTGGCCCGAATGCATCGAGGAACCCCCAGCTCGATGAAGACGAATCCATTCAGGAGTTCTTCCGCCGCTTCCGCATTCCGCAAAACCGGGGTGACATGCCGGTGCGGGGCCTGGGTTCAGGTTTCATCGTCAGCGCCGACGGAACCATCCTGACCAACGCTCATGTGGTCGACGGCGCCGAAGAGGTGATCGTCAAGCTGACGGACAAGCGCGAGTTCAAGGCCAAGGTCCTGGGGCTCGATACGGCCAGCGACGTCGCGGTTCTGAAAATCGCCGCCACCGACCTCCCGGTAGCCAGGATAGGCAAGGCAGCCAATACCCGCGTCGGTGAGTGGGTGCTCGCTATTGGATCGCCCTTCGGATTCGAGAGCAGTGCCAGCGCCGGCATCGTCTCGGCGAACGCGCGCTCCCTGCCCGACGGCAGCTATGTGCCATTCATCCAGACCGATGTCGCCGTCAATCCGGGCAACTCGGGCGGCCCGCTGTTCAACATGGCCGGCGAAGTGATCGGCATCAACTCGCAGATCTATTCGCGCAGCGGCGGCTACCAGGGATTGTCTTTCGCGATCCCGATCGAGGTCGCCATGAACGTCGAACGCCAGATCGTGGCCCACGGCAAGGTCCAGCGCGGCCGGCTGGGTGTCGGCATCCAGGAAGTCAATCAGTCGCTGGCCGATTCGTTCGGCCTGAAGAAACCTGCCGGCGCCCTAGTCGGATCGGTGGAAAAGGACAGTCCCGCAGCCAAAGCCGGGCTCGAACCCGGTGACGTGATTCTCGCCATCAACGGCAAGGATATTGGCGCCTCGAACGAACTGCCGGCGATCGTTTCCTCCATGAGCCCCGGAGAGTCCGCCCGGCTTCAGGTCTGGCGCAAGGGTGGCGCGCGCCAGCTCGAAGTCCAGGTCGGCAAGTTCGATGACGAAAAGCTTGCTGCCGGCGATGCGCCCGAAGCCGCCAAGGGCCGGCTGGGCGTGACCGTACGCCCGCTGACGCCGGACGAGCAGCGCCGGGCCGAGGTCAATGGCGGCGTGGTCGTCCAGAACGTGGCCGGCGCGGCCGCGAAAGCCGGCATCCAGCCCGGCGATATCGTGCTGTCGGTTAACGGGGAAGCGATCACCAGCACGGAACAGCTGCGCAGCCTGGTCACCAAGGCCGAAAAACGCATCGCTGTGCTGGTCGACCGCGGCAACGCAAGAATCTTCATTCCGGTCGACCTGGGCTAGGCAGCGCACTGATGGATGCCGGCGCACTGACCCTGCGCCGGCGCCTGCTTGCCTGGCGGCATCACGTGGTCGCATAATCCGGCAGGCTGGCATCGCCGATGCTCGCGCAACAGCCATCGGATTCAAGGAAGCGTCTGCATGAAAATCGCGAGCCAACCGCTCTTCGGCCTGCTTCTCGCTGCCGGTTGCGCGACCGCGGCAATCAAAGTACCGGCCTGCACCCCGCCGGCCGCGGGTCACGTTGCCGGGCCACCCCGGCAGCGCGTGCGCACAACGATGACGACACGGGCAGCAACCGACGCCGGGGAGACCGCAGAATGAAGGATGCGCGCAGCTACAGGGCCGGGGAAACCTTGCGCAACGGACTCGTGATTTGCATCCGGGCGCTGCAACCCGATGATGGCGAGCGGATGGCCGAGGCGTTCAGCAAGCTCGACCCGGATTCCGTATACACGCGCTTCTTCAGTTACAAGAAGGAAGTGACCGAAGAGGATTTCCAGTTGATCCGGGAAATGGATTTCGATCTCCGTGTTGCGCTGATCGCCACGATCATTCAAGACGGCAGCGAAGTAGTCATCGCCTCGTCGAGCTTTTCGGTGTTCGGGCAGGATGAAGCGGAGGTCGCCTTCATCGTCGAAGAGGACTACCACGGGCTCGGCATTGCGCGCCACCTGCTCATGCATCTCGGCAAGATCGCCCGCGAACGGGGGATCAAGCGCTTCCGGGCCGAAGTCCTCAACCAGAATTCGGCCATGCTCCGGGTCTTCGCGGGGAGCGGCTGGCCGATGGAAAGCGTGGCCGAGGACGGCTCGGCCCACGTGACGCTCTTGATCGACCGGCCGGCAAGCATATGAAGGATGCCGCCGGCGAGGCTGCCGGCTTCTCGTGCGCCGACTGCGAGGCCTGCTGCTGCCGGCTGGAAGTGCTGCTGATGGGCGCGGACGATGTTCCCGACCGATTCACCGCCGAGGATGCCTGGGGCGGAACCGTCATGCGCCGCCTCGATGACGGTTGGTGCGCCGCGCTCGACCGCGACACGATGCGCTGCACCATCTACGAACGCCGCCCCGATGTCTGCCGCGACTATCCGATGGGTGCCGACGACTGTATCACCGAGCGCCTGCAGTACTATGCCCGTCCATGAACACGAACCAAGTGAACAATCCGCTGCACGGCCTGACCCTCGAAACAATACTCAAGCGGCTGGTTGCCGGCTACGGCTGGGCGGAAATGGGCCGGCAGATCGACATCCGGTGCTTCAACCATGAACCGAGCATCGCCTCCAGCCTGAAATTCCTGCGCCGCACACCCTGGGCGCGGGAACGCGTCGAATCCCTGTATATCCACATGGTCCGGAACGGCACCGATCCGGTCTGAGTGCCCTGGCCGCAAAATATTGGTAGGTTGCCGGCGCCTGGCTGGCTATCATGCGCGTCCTACCAGAAAGTTCCGCCCATGATTTTCCTCAAGAACGTGACCCTGCGCCGCGGCTCCAAGGTGCTGCTCGACAAGACCTCCGTCACCATCAACCCCGGCGAACGGGTCGGCCTGGTCGGCCGCAACGGCGCCGGCAAGTCCACCCTGTTCGGCCTGCTCAACGGCACCCTGCATGAAGACGGCGGCGACTACTCGATCCCGGTGCAGTGGCGCATGGCGCAGGTGGCGCAGGACATGCCGGAAACCGAGCAGAGTGCGACCGACTTCGTCATCGATGGCGACACCACGCTGCTCGCCGCCCGCAACGAGGTGCACGACGCGGAAGCCAGCGACGACGGCATGCGCATGGCCGAAGCCTACATGGCGCTCAACGATGCCGGCGAGCACGATGCCGAGGCGCGGGCGCAGTCGCTGATCCTTGGCCTCGGCTTCAAGGTTGCGGAACTGCACAATCCGGTGAGCAGTTTCTCCGGCGGCTGGCGGATGCGCCTGCAGTTGGCGCGCGCCCTGATGTGCCCGTCGGACATCATGCTGCTCGACGAGCCGACCAACCACCTCGACCTCGACGCTCTGGTCTGGCTCGAAGCCTGGCTCAAGCGCTACCCCGGCACGCTGATCATGATCAGCCACGACCGCGAATTCCTCGACGCCATCACCCAGGTCACACTGCACATCGACAACGCCAAGCTGGTCCGTTACGGCGGCAACTACAGCAAGTTCGAGGACATGCGTGCCGAGCAGATGCTGCTGCAGCAGGCGACAATGGCCAAGCAGGCCGAGAAGATCGCCCACCTGCAGTCCTTCATCAACCGCTTCAAAGCCAAGGCGAGCAAGGCCAAGCAGGCGCAAAGCCGGGTCAAGGCGCTGGAACGCATGGAGAAGATCGCGCCGGTGCTGGCAGATGCCGAATTCACCTTCGAATTCCAGGAGCCGCAGAACCTGCCGAACCCGATGCTGTCGATGGTCGATACCGCCATCGGCTACCCGCCGGACGCCGAGGCACCGGCCGGCACGCCGTCGACCGTCATCGTGCGCTGCATCAACCGCTCGGTGATGGCCGGGCAGCGCATCGGCATCCTCGGCGCCAACGGCCAGGGCAAATCGACGCTGGTCAAGAGCATCGCCCGCGAGCTGGCGCCGGTCAGCGGCGAGGTTACCGAGGGCAAGGGGCTCAACATCGGCTATTTTGCGCAGCAGGAGCTCGACGTGCTGCGCCCGCAGGACACGCCGCTCGAACACATGGTCCGCCTCGCAAAGGAAGCCATCGCCGCCGGGCGCAGCAATGTCGCGGGGCGCGAGCAGGAACTGCGCAATTTCCTCGGCACCTTCAACTTCAGCGGCGAGATGGTCAAGCAGGCGGTCGGCACCATGAGCGGCGGCGAAAAAGCGCGGCTGGTGCTGTGCATGATCGTCTGGCAGCGCCCCAACCTGCTGCTGCTCGACGAACCGACCAACCACCTCGACCTCAGCACCCGCGAAGCGCTCAGCGTCGCGCTCAATGAGTTCGAGGGCACCGTCATGCTGGTCAGCCACGACCGCGCCCTTCTGCGCGCAGTCTGCGACGAATTCTGGCTGGTTTCGCGCGGCGGCATCGCGCCCTTCGACGGCGACCTCGACGACTACCAGCGCTACCTGCTGGACGAGGCCCGGCGTGCCCGGGAAGAGGCGAGCAGCCAGCAGAAACGCGCCGCCTGAACGAAGCCGGCACACTGCCACCGGGGGCATTCGCAAGGCGCATTTTGGCGTAGACTCGGCGCTCGGGCCCTACCATTTCCGGAGCGGCCAGCCCCCACGTCTCGAGGAGAAATCACATGATCGGCTATGTCACACTCGGCACCAATGACCTGGCGGCAGCCACCGCTTTTTACGACAAGCTCTTTGCGGCAATGGGCGAAAAGCGCGTCTGGGAGAGCGAGCGCGGTGTCGCCTGGGGCACGAGCATGCAGGCGCCTTCCCTTGGCGTCATCACGCCGTTCGACGGAAAACCGGCGGTCGCCGGCAACGGCACCATGGTCGCCCTCGTCGTCGGCAGCAAGGCGGACGTCGACCGGTACTATGCGCTGGCGATCGAGCTCGGGGCGAGCGATGAAGGCAAGCCGGGCCCGCGCGGCGACGGCTTCTATGCAGCATATTTTCGCGACCCGGAAGGCCACAAGCTGAACCTCTTCCACATGGGATGAGGTGGCGGCAGACCGACCCCGCAGGCCCGTGGCCGGCATGAAGGGCCTGCTGAGCTGGCTTCCCGCCCTGGCGCTCGCCCCCCTGCTTTTCGTGCAGGGGCGGCATGTCCGGCGGGTGACGCCCGTCCTGCCGGAACCGCCGGGCAGCCGGTCCGGTGTGCGCGGGAAAGGCCAGCCGATCAGGGTGCTGATTCTCGGCGACTCAGCTGCCGCCGGGGTCGGCGCGTCGTCCCAGTCCACAGCGTTGGCCGGCCGCCTGGTCGGCGAACTGGCCGCGGACTTTACGGTGCACTGGCGGCTGCTTGCGGAATCCGGCCTGACGACCCGGGACCTCATTGCGCGACTCGCCGACCACCCTGGCGAGGCCTTCGACGTGGTGATCGTCTCGATCGGGGTCAATGACGTCATCGCCGGCAGCCGGACGCGGACCTGGACGGACGCGCTGTCGCGGCTGCTCGACAGGCTGGCGGCCGATTTCGGCGGGCGCCACGTCCTGTTGTCTGCGCTCCCGCCCATGCACCGCTTCACTGCCCTGCCGCAACCGCTGCGCTGGTGTGTCGGGCTGCGCGCAGGGCGCTTCAACCATGAACTTAAGCGTTTCGCGCAGCGCGACGGGCGCTGCACGGTTGTCGACCTGAACTATCCCCGGGATCCCGCCTACCTGGCCAGCGACCGCTTTCATCCCGGCGAGCCTGCCTACCGCCATTGGGCGGAGGTGGTTGCCCGGTCGATCCGCAATTTGCCCCTCGACCGCAGTACGACGACAGTGCAGAACGAACGGCGCTAGCAATCCCTGCTGACGAAGCTGGCGGCAAGGAAGCGCCGCCGAGCGGCACGATGCAGCTTTTACGGCTCGTCCCACACCACCGGGCTGCCGCATGGTCCGCGGCGTCTTTGCGATGACAGGTCAAGGCAGCGCCTGGTTCCCCGGGCAACGACCTGGCGGAACCGCCTTCAGGAGTTCTCGAGCAGTATTTCCTCGATCGTCTTGGCCGCCCGCTTGCAACCGCGCAGCACTTCTTCCTGGGTGAAATAGAAACCGCGCATCTTCAGTGCGTGCCAGGCAGCGGCTTCATCGCCCTCGTGCTCGAACAGCTTGGTTACGGCATCTCGCATCGCTTCTGCGGCGACGCCCTCGATCTTGTCGACTTCGGTACAGAAATCGATGAGCGCCGCCTGACCGCGACTGCGATCGGCCAGGGTGATCACCGCGCGGTTCAGGCGCAGGCAGGCATCGGCAGCCAGCGAGGCCATGGTGCGCGCCTCGGCGGTCGACTTGTCGATGTTGTACATCGCGACCGCATTGGCCACGCTTTGCAGCGTGTCGAGGATGCGGTCGAGGTCCAGGATCAGGGTGTGCAACTGCTCGCGGTTGATCGGCGTGGTAAACGACTCGTAGAGCAGGTGGATGAAGTCCGACTTGATGCGGTCAGCACTGCTCTCGTTGGCATTCACCTCCTCGATCAGCGCCGCGTTGTCCGCATGCGGATTCCCCAGGCCACTGACCAGGCGCATGGTGGCGTTGGCGCCGGCCACCACGCGATCGGTATGCGCGCCCAGGAGTTCGAAAAACGTGCCGCGTTGCGGCATCACATTATTCAGCATGATCACCGTTCCTTGTATCGATCAGAGGAAGCTCTTGCCCACATACCAGAACAGCGCGGCGATCAGCCCCGCCGCCGGGATCGTCAGCACCCAGGCAATCAGCAGGTTGAAAGTCACCGCCCAGCGCACGGCCTTGACGTCCTGCGCGGTACCGACGCCGACGATGGCGCCGGTGATGGTGTGCGTGGTGGACACCGGGATGCCGGCAAAGGTCGCCAGCCCCAGACTGATCGCGCCGCCCATCGAGGCGCAAGAGCCGCTGACCGAATTCAGCTTGGTTATCTTGCTGCCCATGGTCTTGACGATGCGCCAGCCGCCCAGGTAGGTACCCCAGGCGATCGCGCCGTAGCAGGAATAGACGACCCACATCGGCAGCGTACTGACATCCTTGGTCGCTACGCCGGCCGTGATCAGCAGCAGCCAGATGATGCCGATGGTCTTCTGCGCGTCGTTGCCGCCGTGGCCGAGGCTGTAGGCCGCCGCCGCGAACAACTGCCCGCTGCGGAACCACTTGCCGGCCTGGTGCGGCGACTGGTTCCTGAACACCCAGGCGACCAGCACCATCAGCATGCCGCCGATGAAGAAGCCGACCAGCGGCGAGATGATGATGAACGCGAGTATCTTTCCAAAACCTGCCCAGACGATTGGCGCCCCCGAGCCGGCCTTGGCTACCGTGGCGCCGACCAGGCCGCCGACCAGCGCGTGCGAGGAAGACGAGGGAATGCCGTAGTACCAGGTGATGATGTTCCAGGCGAGGGCGCCCATCAGGGCACCGAAAATTACAAAGTGGTCGACGAAGGCCGGATCGACCGTGCCCTTGCCGATGGTCGCCGCCACCGACAGATGAAAGACAAAGAGCGCGGCGAAATTGAAAAAGGCGGCGAAAATCACCGCCTGCTTGGGCGTCAGGGCGCCGGTCGCGACGATGGTCGAAATCGAATTGGCACCGTCATGAAACCCGTTCATGAAGTCGAAGGCCAGGGCGACGATTATGAGCAACGCCAGCGACCACATGCTGATGGTTAGATGTTCCATTTGCGCTGCCCCCTCAGGAGTTTTCGATCAGGATTTCTTCGATCGTTTTGGCTGCATCTTCGCAACGGTCCAGCACTTCTTCCTGCAAGGCGTAGAACTCGCGCATCTTGATCGCCGTCCAGATCGAAGTATTGCCATCGAACAGGGCGGTGATCGCCTTGCGCTGGATGCGGTCGGCCTGCGATTCAATGGCGTCGATTTCCTTGCACAGGTCGGTGGTTTCCTGCTTGCGGTCCTTTTCAGGCAGCGAGACCACGGCCCGGTTGAGGCGCATGCAGGCGTCGGCCGCCAGCGCCGCCATCTCGCGACCCTCGACGGTGGATTCCTGGATGTTGTACATGCCCACCGCATTTGCCACGTCCTGCAAGGCATTGAGCACGTTGTCGAGGTCGATGGTCAGGGTATGGATCTGGTCGCGGTTGATCGGCGTCGTGAACGAGCGGTGCAGGAGCGTGATCAGTTCGGCCTTGATCTTGTCGGCACTTTGCTCGTTCATATTGACTTCGGCGACGAGCACCGGGATATCCTCGGTCCCGTTGCCCAACCCGTTCATCAAGCGAAGGGTCGCATTGGCACCAGCCACGACACGGTCGGAATGGGCAGAAAGAAGCTCGAAAAACTCCTTGCGCTGCGGCATGAGACTGCTGAACATAGGATCTCCTCCTGTTGGAACTTATTAGTAAGAATCAGGTCGCTCGATTCATCATACAACTTCCGGAGGTGCCGTGCCAGATTTCGTCACACGGCTGTCATCGCCATGTCACACGGCCTTGCTGCAAGGCTTCATGACCGCAGGCGCCCGGTTACCACCCCCGCCGAAAGAACTATCATCGGACCCTGAACGCCTGCCGATTGAACTATGCGAATCCACTACACCATCCCCGCCGAAGAAGTCGAACTGACCGCAATCCGCGCCCAGGGGGCCGGCGGGCAGAATGTCAACAAGGTCGCCAATGCCGTGCACCTTCGCTTCGTCATCGCCAACTCCTCGCTCCCCGAGACGATTCGCGACCGCCTGCTCAGTCTGCGCGACCAGCGCATCAGCAAGGAGGGCGTGGTCGTCATCAAGGCGCAAGAATTCCGCAGTCTCGAAAAAAACCGGGCTGAAGCGATGCGCCGGCTGGAGGAACTCGTTTCGAGCGTGGCCGCCACCCCCAGGAAGCGCCGGCCGACCAAGCCGACACGGAGTTCCATCGCCAAGCGGCTGGAATACAAGGCCCGCCACGCGCAGGTCAAGGCGGGGCGCCGCTCGCACGGGATAGAATAGCGGCCTTGCCATCGGCGCGGCACTCCCACCGCCGACGTTTCCGGATTCCCAGCATGTTGCGACTGACCGAAATCAAGCTCCCGCTCGACCACCCTGACGACGCCCTGCGCAAGGCGATCTGCCAGCATCTTGGCGTGGCCGCGGACGAACTGCTCAGCCACTCGGTTTATCGCCGCAGCGTCGACGCGCGCAAGAAGACGGCGATCACCCTCATCTATGCGCTCGACGTCGAGGTCAGGGATGAAGCTGCCGTCCTCGCCCGCCTGCCCGGCGAACGCAGCGTCATGCCGGCGCCGGACACGACCTACCGTTTTGTCGCCCGGGCGCCAGCCGGCCTGGCGACCCGCCCTGTGGTCATCGGCACCGGCCCCTGCGGCCTGTTCGCCGGCCTGCTGCTGGCGCAGATGGGGTTTCGCCCGATCATCCTCGAACGCGGCAAGATCGTCCGCGAACGCACCAAGGACACCTGGGGCCTGTGGCGCAAGGGCGAGCTCAACCCGGATTCGAACGTGCAGTTCGGCGAAGGCGGCGCCGGCACTTTTTCAGACGGCAAGCTCTACAGCCAGATCAAGGACCCGCAGCACCACGGACGCAAGGTGCTCGAGGAATTCGTCAAGGCCGGCGCGCCGGCCGAGATCCTCTATGTCAACAAACCGCATATCGGCACCTTCCGCCTGGTCAGCATGGTCGAGAAGATGCGCGCCAGCATCTTTGCGCTGGGCGGCGAGGTCCGCTTCGGCTGCAAGGTCGAGGAAATCGCCATTGACCGCGATGCCGCCGGCAACGGCCAGGTGCGCGGTATCCGACTGGCCGGCGGCGAGGAGATCGCCACCGGCCACGTGGTCCTGGCGGTCGGCCACAGTGCCCGCGACACCTTCCAGATGCTGTTCGACCAGGGCGTCTATATCGAGGCGAAACCCTTCTCGATCGGCATCCGCATCGAACACCCGCAGTCGCTGATCGACCGCGCCCGCTTCGGTCCCGCAGCCGGGCACCCGCTGCTCGGCGCCGCCGACTACAAGCTGGTGCACCACTGCGCCAACGGCCGCACCGCCTACAGTTTCTGCATGTGCCCGGGCGGCACGGTGGTCGCCGCCACCTCGGAACCGGGGCGCGTGGTGACCAACGGCATGAGCCAGTATTCGCGCGCCGAGCGCAACGCCAACAGCGGGATCGTCGTCGACATCTCGCCGGAAGTCGACTATCCGGGCCATCCGCTGGCCGGTATCGATTTCCAGCGCCACTGGGAGTCGATGGCCTTCGAGGCCGGCGGCGGCAGCTACTCGGCGCCGGCCCAGCGGGTCGGCGATTTTCTCGCCGGACGGCCGTCGACCGCGCAAGGCGCTGTCGAACCTTCCTATACGCCCGGGGTGCACTGGACCGATCTCTCCCTGTGCCTGCCGCCTTTCGTCGTTGCCGCATTGCGCGAAGCACTGCCCGCCTTCGACAAGCAGATCCACGGCTTCGCGATGGCCGATGCGGTGATGACCGGCGTCGAGACGCGTACCTCGTCGCCGATCCGCATCAAGCGCGGCAGCGACTTCCAGAGCCTGAACACGCGCGGCCTATACCCCGCCGGCGAAGGCGCCGGTTACGCCGGCGGCATCCTGTCGGCCGGCGTCGACGGCATCAAGGTGGCGGAAGCGCTGGCCCTCGACATGGTGAAGGGCGCCTGACGCAGGCTCAGGCGAACTGCCCGGCAACCCAGCCGGACGACCACGCCCACTGGAAATTGTAGCCGCCCAGCCAGCCGGTGACATCAACCACCTCGCCGATGAAGTAGAGCCCCGGGACGCTGCTGGCTTCCATGGTCTTCGACGACAGGGCCGCGGTCGACACCCCGCCCAGCGTCACTTCCGCCTTGGCGAAGCCGAGCGTCCCCGAGGGCATCAGGGACCAGGCGTTGAGCGACCCGGCGACTGCGGCGATATCGCGGTTTGAGAATTCGCCCAGTGGCCGCGTCAGGAATTTCTCGCCGCCCTGCAGGGCGCACCATTCGTGCGCGAAGCGCCGCGGCAGGTACTCGGCCAGCAGGCTTGGCAGATGGGCCCTGCCCTGGCGGTGTCCGGCGAGCCAGGCGGCCGCGTCCAACCCGGGCAGCAGGTCGATGGCGAGCGGCTGTTTCCTGGCCGGCCGGTATTCCTGCATCTGCCAGTAGCTCGAAATCTGCAGGATGGCCGGACCGGAGAGGCCGCGGTGGGTGATCAGCACGTTCTCGCGGAAGGATGCCTGGTCGAAATGCACGCCGGCATCGAGCGTGGCGCCGGCCATCGGCTTCAACGGCTCGAGCAGCTCCGGGGCCAACGCCAGCGGCACCAGCGCCGGCCTTGGCGGGACCACCGGGATGGCGAACTGCTCGGCCACCTTGTAGCCGAACGGGCTGGCGCCGAGCTTGGGAATGGCAAGGCCGCCAGTCGCCACCACCAGCGACTGGCAGGCGAAAGTGCCCTCATCGGTGGTGACGGCGTAGCGGCCTTGCGCGCATGTCGCATCACGGGTGATGGCATGAATGCCGCACGACATCAGCCGGCGCACGCCGGCATCGTCACAGGCATCGCGCAGCATGGCGATGATCTCGTCAGCCGAGTCGTCGCAGAACAGCTGCCCGTGCTCGCGCTCGTGATAGGCGATGCGCCGCCGCTCGACCATGGCGATGAAATCGTTCTGCGAAAAACGGGCGAGCGCCGAGCGGCTGAAATGGGGATTCTGGGAAAGGAAATGCTCGGCGCCGACATGGCGGTTGGTGAAATTGCAGCGGCCACCGCCCGAGATCCGGATCCGCTCGCCCAGCCTGGCGCCGTGATCGAGAAGAAGCACCCGGCGGCCACGGGCGCCGGCCTGGGCGGCACACATCATGCCGGCCGCACCGGCGCCGATCACGATCACGTCAAAACGCACGGGAAATCCGGGTGACTTGGCGGGCGCCTGCCGCCGTCCTTGGGCTCAACGCCAATCCGTCACGCCCGAGGCTAGGACATGACGCGATTGCGCCCCCCGTCCTTGGCACGGTAAAGGGCTTCGTCGGCCACCGAGATCAACTCGGTCACCGTCTGGCCCGGCTGCATTTCTCCGATGCCGATCGACACGGTCAGGTGCGGCAGCTTTTCGCCGCTGCGGAAATCGAGCTGCAGAAACTCGACAGCGCCGCGCAGGCGTTCGCCGACGATGTAGGCCTCGTCCACCCCGGTGTTCGGCAGGCCGATCACGAACTCCTCGCCGCCGTAGCGCGCCACCATGTCCTCGGGGCGCACGTGCTTGAGCAGCGAATTGGCGACCGCCAGCAGGGCCTGGTCGCCGCACACGTGCCGCCAGGTGTCGTTCAGCCGCTTGAAGTTGTCGATGTCGATCATCAGAATGCAGAACGGCTGCTGCTTCTGGGCGCAACGCGACATCATCCGCGGAAAGGAGCGGTCCATCCAGCCGCGGTTATGGACCCCGGTCAGCGCGTCTATGGTCGCGGCGATCTCGAGCACGCGCTGCGTGTGCATGTTGCGGACGAGCAGTTCGTTGCCGTTGCGCACGCGGGCCGACAGGATGTAGAGCAGGTTGCGGGCAATCGCGTGCGAGTCGTTGACCAGCGACCACAGCGTCTGCTGCGACACCCGCAGGACTTCCGACTGCTGGTCGGTGACGACGTCGGCCGACACCAGGTTGCCATCGACCACCGACATCTCGCCGGCGCATTCGCCTACACCGACGACGGTCGCCGGCTCGTCATCCGGGTTGAGCAGATGAACCTGCAACCTGCCGCTGACCAGCACGTAAATACTGTCGTTCGGCGCGTTGCGCGAGAGCAGCATCTGGCCGGCGCCGAGCGTCAGCCGCTCGCAGCCCGGCAGGATGCGCTCGATCTCCGCGCGCGCGACATCGCGAAACAGCCGTGACCGGCACAGCACCTCGACCAGATCGGCATCGCTCCCGGCGAAGACCGCCGTTGTTCCTTCCGTACCCATTCTTTTTCCTTGTTGTCGGGGCGCCCACGTTCGCCGGCGGGCGTTCGAGCCATCATTCCACAGCAAACGGAAGTATCCCGAGGCGGGCAGCCGCAGTCAATCCCGGATCGGGCGACTGCTGCGGTCGACAGCCAAAAAACGGCAAATTTCGGCAGGCTCGCTACAGTGCCCTGACCTTGACCGTCTTGCCCTTGACCTTGCCGGCGGACAGTTTGCGCACGGCCTCACGGTAAATATCGCGGGCGACCGCCACGTAGGTGGTCTGGTCGGTGACGGTGATCTTGCCGACCTGTCCGCGGGTGAAGCCCGCCTCGCCGGTCAGCGCGCCGAGGACGTCGCCGGGGCGTATCTTGTCCTTGCGCCCGCCGAGTATCTGCAGCGTCACCATAGGCGGGACCAGCGGCGCGTCATCGGTGACCGGCAATGCGCCGATGTCGTGCACTTCCAGCCGGTTGCCGGTCAGCTCCGCAATGGCGGCAACCCGGCGGCGGTCGCCGGGACTGCACAGGCTGAATGCCCAGCCATCCTGATCGGCGCGTCCGGTGCGGCCGATACGATGGATGTGGATTTCCGGATCGGGCGTCAGGTCGACGTTGATCACCGCTTCGAGTTGGGCGATGTCCAGCCCGCGCGCCGCGACATCGGTGGCCACGAGAACCGAGCAGCTGTGGTTGGCGAACTGGATCAGCACCTGGTCGCGCTCGCGCTGTTCCAGGTCGCCGTTCAGCGTCAGCGCATGGATGCCATTCTCGCGCAGGACATTGAGCAGATCGCGGCACTGTTGCTTGGTGTTGCAGAAGGCAAGGGTGCTGAGCGGACGGTAGTGCCGGAGCAGGGTGGCGACCGCGGCCAGCCGCTGTTCATTGCTGACTTCGTAGAAGCGCTGGCGGATCTTGCTTTCGGCGTGCCGTTCGAGGAGCTTCACCTCCTGCGGCTTGTTCATGAACTGGCCGGCCAGCCTGGCGATGCCTTCCGGATAGGTCGCCGAAAACAGCAGGGTCTGGCGTCTGGCCGGGCAGCGCTTGGCGATGTAGGCGATGTCGTCGTGGAAACCCATGTCGAGCATGCGGTCGGCTTCGTCGAGAACCAGCGTGGCGAGTTCGTCGAGCTTGAGGTAGCCGCGTTCCATGTGGTCCATGATCCGGCCCGGCGTGCCGACGACGACATGCACACCATTTCCGAGGCTGGTCGCCTGATTGCGCAACGTCGACCCGCCGACCAGCGACAGCACTTTGATGTTGTCTGCAAAGCGCGCCAGACGGCGAATCTCCTGCGTCACCTGGTCGGCTAGTTCGCGGGTCGGGCAGAGCACCATGGCCTGCACGCCGAAATGACGCGGGTTCAGCTTGAGCAACAAGGGCAAGGCGAAGGCGGCGGTCTTGCCGCTGCCTGTCTTGGCCTGCGCGATCAGGTCGTGCCCGGCCAGCGCAACCGGCAGGCTGGCCGCCTGGATCGGCGTCATGGTCAGGTAGTCGAGTTGCGCGAGATTGGCGAGTAGCGCTACCGGCAGGGCCAGTTCGCTGAATGCCGTGGCGCCAGCCGGATCGCTGTGGCTTTCGCTCACGCTGCGCTCAGTCCTTGCGCCGGCGCGCCGGTACCGGCTTGCGCTGGCGCTGCCCGGGGCGCTGGGTGGTTTCGGCCGGCTTCGGCTTGGGTACCAGGAGATTCTTGCCGGGGCCGGCAGCGGCCGCGCGATGCGCGAGCATGGCCGCCCTGAGCGCGTCCTCGGCAATGAGGACCGCGGCATGCCCGCCCTTGACCGTGTAATCGGAGAGGCGGTCCTTGACCAGGAACAGGTGCTCTGCGGCATCGCCTTTCTTAGGCAGCCGCTCGACCATCTTTTGTGCGTCGGGCGTCAGCGCCAGGCCGCTGCCGGCCTCGACCATCAAGCCATTGGCCGCCAGCCGGGCGATCGCCTCGCTCAACTTCGCCTCGGCCGGTATGTTCCCGTGCAGCAGATCGATGGCCGCCATGATCTCGAGCAGTTCGGCCGGCCGCCGTTTCGAGGAAAGTGCCGTCGCCAGCAGGAGCAGTGCATCAACATCGTGAATCGGCGTCATCAAAAACCCTTGAAAGATTGCGGACTGCGCGATGCAGAATCAGGCATCGGCGCCTGGCCGGATCACGACCAGAAGTCCATACGTGCGAAGAAACCGCAAGTATGCGCCGATCGGCCGCAGCCCACATCCCGGATCGCAAAACAAATCGCGCGCCGGGCCCCGGTTGCCCCGATCCCCCCGCCGATCCCACACGACCAGGCCTGACGGATGTACCCTAGAGCCCGCGCGGGTCTTGCACGGACAGGCCGGCCCGGCGCCGAACAGTTTCCCAACCCATAAACCGCCGAGGCACCATTGACCGACCTGCTTCCTTCCATCACCGTCGAAACCGCAGCAAACCCCCTGTTCTCCGTCATCTGGCTACACGGCCTGGGCGCCGATGGCGGTGACTTTCCGCCCGTCGTACCCGAACTGGGCCTGCCCGGACACCCCGGCGTTCGCTTCGTTTTTCCGCACGCCCCCTACCTGCCGGTCACCTGCAACGGCGGCTACGTCATGCGCGCCTGGTACGACATCATCTCGCTGGAGCCGGAAAGCCGGCAGATAGACGAAGCAGGCATCGTCAGTTCCCGGGCGGCGGTCCGCGCCCTGATCGAGCACGAAAACGCGCGGGGAATCCCCTGCGCCCGAATCTTCCTCGCCGGTTTCTCGCAGGGCGGCGCCGTCGCCTACACGAGCGCCCTGACCCATCCGGAAAGGCTGGCCGGCGTGATCGCCCTGTCGACCTACATGCCGTCGGCGGCGCTGGTCGCCCGCGAAGCCACCGCGGCGAACAAGGCATTGCCGGTTTTCGCCGCCCACGGGACGGGCGATGGCGTGGTCTCGCCGCGCCTCGGATTGCAGGCCCGCGATTTCCTCATGCAACACGGCTATCCGGTCGAATGGCACGAATATCCGATGGAGCATGCGGTCTGCCTCGAAGAGATCCGTGCCATCGGGCAGTGGCTGACGGCGCGTCTGAAATGACCGACGTCACTTTCAGGCGCGCCGATCTCGGCACTGCCGAACTGCCCGCCTATCCCGGCATCGGGCTCGACCGGATCACCCTCGTCGTTTCCGACACCCTGGCGGCGAGCGCCCTCCGGGCATTGATGGCGGCGGACGCGATCGGCTTCGACACGGAATCCAAACCGACCTTCCTCAAAGGGGAAGCATCGACCGGCCCCCACCTGATCCAACTCGCCACCGAGAACCACGCCTACCTCTTCCCGATTTCCCGGACCTCCCCGGTCAATGCCCTGCGCGAAATCCTCGAATCCCCGGCGGTGCGCAAGGTGGGATTCGGGCTCGGCAACGACCGCAGCGCGCTGAAGTCGCGGCTCAATATCGAACCGAACAACCTGCTCGATCTTGGCGAGGTACTGCGCGGGCCCGGCCATCGCGGGACGGTCGGCGCAAAAGTGGCCGTCGCCCATTTCTTCGGCCAGAAGTTGCAGAAATCGAAAAAGACCGGCACCAGCAACTGGGCGAGCGCCCACCTGAGCGAGCGCCAGCTGATCTACGCGGCTAACGATGCCCATGTCGCGCTGCGCCTCTACCGCGCCTGGCTGCAGGCCAGCCCGCCGGCGAACTGAAGCGCCGGCGCGGCAGGTTTGCGTACACAAAATCCCACCCGTCCGGCGATGGGTTTATGATTCCGTGCTTGCCAGCCTGGCTCCAGCAACGATGCGCCAACGGGTACGAAAAAATGCAGACAACACTCCCTGCCGGACTGAACCCACTGCTCGGACGCAAGCATGTCCCGGGCGATTTCTGGGGGGCACTGGCGGCCATGCTCGTAGCACTGCCGGCGTCGATCGCCTTCGGTGTCACCGTCTATTCGGCCATTGCCCCGAGCTATGCGGCCGTCGGCGCGCTGGCCGGCATCATCGGTGCCACCGTGATCGGCCTCGTGGCGTCTACGCTGGGCGGCACCGACCGCCTGATCAGCGCCCCCTGCGCGCCGGCTGCGGCCGTGCTCTCCGCTTTCGCCATCGAATTGACCAGCCAGGGCGTGGCGCCCGGGGTCATCGTGCTGCTGCTCATCCTGCTCGGCGTGCTCGCCGGCATCGTCCAGGTGCTGCTCGGCTTCATCGGGGTCGGCCGCCTGATCAAGTACATCCCCTATCCGGTGGTCAGCGGCTACCTTTCCGGTGTCGGGCTGATCATCATCGGCAGCCAGATCCCGAAATTCGTCGGCGCCGCCGCCGACACCGGCTGGTGGGCGGCGCTGATTTCGCCCTGGCTCTGGGACTGGCGCAGCCTGGCCATCGGCGGGGCGACGGTGCTCGCCGCGGTGATCGCGCCCAAATTGACCAAAAAGGTTCCCGGCACCATCCTCGGCGTCGTCGCCGGCCTGCTCACCTATGCCGTCCTGGCGATGCAGGACCCGGGCCTGTGGGATGTGACCGGCAACCGCCTCGTCATCGGCGCACTGGGCAGCTCGACCGAAGGTTACTTTGCGTCGATCACCGGGCGCTGGCATGAAATCGGCGACCTTCGCCTCGGCCAGATCGCCGGCCTGCTCGGCAGCGCCCTGACGCTCGCCGCCCTCCTTTCGATCGACACCCTGAAGACCTGCGTCGTCATCGACCAGCTGACGCGCACCCGGCACCATCCGAACCGCGAGCTGGTGGCCCAGGGTGTGGCCAACATCGCTTCGTCGGCGGTCGGCGGCATTCCCGGCGCCGGCACCATGGGCGCCACCCTGGTCAACCTCAACAGCGGCGCCGTAACGCGCGCGTCGGGCGTGCTCGAAGGCCTGCTGGCGCTGGTCGCCGCGCTGCTCTTCGGCTCCTTCCTGGCCTGGATTCCGGTCGCCGCACTGGCCGGCATCCTGATTGTCATCGGCATCCGGATGATCGACCGCGGGCCGCTACGCTTCATCGAGTCGCGCGCCACCGTGTTCGACTTTGCCGTGGTCCTCGCCGTCGTCGTCGTCGCCCTGACCGTCGGCCTCATCGCCGCGTCGGCGGTCGGCGTCGGGA
>ERZ724517.377-NODE-377-length-27765-cov-8.544136_pt1 | contig 27765 bp, 28 predicted proteins | sample MGYA00376050_ERZ724517 | MGnify/ENA primary metagenome ERZ724517 (study PRJEB28724, sample SAMN07190886) | activated sludge metagenome | isolation source: activated sludge of sewage treatment plant in Hong Hong | place: USA: Christiansburg, Virginia | collected... | reverse complement strand
TGGCCTTGTCGAGAGTCCGGAGAAAGGTAGCGGCTTCCTGATAACCGACGACCCGTAGCCCGGCCACTTCCTTGCCCCCGGGGGAAAAAAAAATGATTCCCGGCGGTCCGAACAGGCCGAAACGGGCGAGCAACGCCTTGTCCTCCGGCGTGTTTCCAGTCACGTCGGCCTTCAATAGCGTGAACCCCGCCAGCCTCGCCTGCACCGCCGGGTCGGCGAAGGTGTAGCGTTCCATCTCCTTGCACGATACGCACCAGTCGGCGTAGAAATCGAGCATCACGGGGCGGTCGACCGCAGCCAGTCGGGCATCGAGCTCGGCGATCGAGCGGATCGGCTCGAAGGGAGGTTTTTTCGCTTCGGTTGCCGTCGCCTGTCCGCGCAGTCCGGCCAGTGGCTGTAGCGGGTCGCGGCTGCCGGCCAGGGCGCCGATCAGCAGCGCGGCGCCGGTCAGCAGCATGACGATGCCGATGCCTTTCCAGAAGCGTTGCCAGCCCTTGGCGTGTGGAGGCAGGGGGTCGAGAGCGTGGAGGTAGATGGCGGGGATGATCAGCAGCGCCGCGCAGCCGAGCATGAATACGACGGCGGGGATCACCGGCGAAACCAGCCACAGCGCGGTGGCCAGCAGCAGCACGCCGAAGCCTTTCTTGACGCCTTCCATCCATGGTCCGGTTTTCGGCAGCAGCGAGCCGCCGGCGACGCCGACCGCAATCAGCGGCACGCCCATGCCGAGCGCCATGACGAACAATGCGGTGCCGCCGAGTATCGCGTCTCCGGTCTGGCCGATGTAGAGCAGTGCGCCTGCCAGCGGCGCAGCGACGCAGGGGCCGACGATCAGTGCCGACAGCGCGCCCATCAGGAAGACCCCGACGCCGCGTCCGCCCTGCAGATGGCCTGACTCCTCGGACAGCTTGCTTTGCAGCGCCGTCGGCAACTGCAGTTCGTAGAAACCGAACATCGAAAACGAGAGCACGACGAAGACCAGCGCGAAGGCGCCGAGCACCCAGGCATTCTGCAACGCCGTTGCGAGCAGCGTGCCGCTGAGCCCGGCCGCAACACCGGCTGCTGCATAGGTGAGGGCCATGCCGAGCACGTAGGTCAGCGACAGCGCCAGGCCACGTGCGTGCGAGATCTTGTGGCCCTGGCCGGCGATGATGCCGGAAAGGATCGGGATCATCGGCAGGACGCAGGGGGTCAGCGCCAGACCAAGGCCGGCGATGAAGAAGAAGGCGAGATTGGCCCAGAAACCGGCATTGCGCAGGATGCCGGCGATTTTGCCGCTTTCGTCGGCGTCAACCGCGCCCCGAAGGCCGGTGGGCCTCGGGCTCAAGTCCCCTTGGGGGGCGGCACTTGTGTCTGGCACGCTGCCCGGCGCCGGTAGCTCGACGGCGACCGTCTGCATCTGCGGCGGGTAGCAGACACCGGCATCGGCGCAGCCCTGAGAAGTGACGTTCAGTTTGAGCGGCAATACGCCCGAAGCGTTGCGCTCGACCGGCAGGCGGATGGCGACGCTGTTGTAGAAGACTTCGACCTTGCCGAAATTCTCGTCGTCCTTCTCTTTGCCATTGGGGAAAACCGGGGTGCCGAGGGTGACGGTTTCTCCGTCGGCGGCGAACCTGAACTTGTCGCGGTAGAGGTAATAGCCCTTGGCGATTTCAAAGCGGACTTCGACCATCTGGCCGTCCAGCGCGCGGCCGCTTGGCTTGAAGGCCACCGCCGGGTCGAGGAAATCCTCGGCGTGGGCCAGCGAAGCGAGGAACGCGAAGACGAGAAACAGCAGGCGCATGGTCATTGCATCGTCTCCGCAGCGACCCAGTCAAGATAGGCGGGTAGTCCTCGCGCGATCGGCAGCGCGATGATTTCCGGTATGTCGTACGGATGGCGTTCGCGGATCAGGGCTTCGAGTGCCGGGTAACTGGTTGTGGTCGACTTGATCAGAAGGGGGATTTCGGTCGCCGATTCGACGCCCCCCTGCCAGCGGTAGATCGACTGCACACGGGGCAGGATGTTCACGCAGGCGGCGAATTTCGCCTCGACGGCAGCCAGGGCAATGGCGTTGGCAGTTTCCTCGTCGGGGCAGTTGGTGATGATCAGCAGGGTTTCCATCCGCGGATTTTACTTGAGGAGCCGCCGACGCGTCAGGCGCAGGGCGATGGCGAAGGCGACGGCCGTCGTCGCGAGCAGTGCCAGGATGTGGATCAGGGCATCGGCCGGTACTTGCCCTGCGAGCAGCGGACGAACCAGCGCTACGCCCTGCGCCAGCGGCAGCCAGGCGCCGATCGCGGCGAGCCAGCCGGGCAGCTGGTCGGTGGGGAAAAAGACGCCGGAAATCAGCGTCATCGGCGTGATGAACAGCGTGAAGTAGTACATGAAGAAATCGTAGGACGGCGCCAGCGCGTTCCAGATCAATCCCAGCGCGGCGAAAGCCAGGCCGGTCAGGATGATGGCCGGCAGCGCCCAGAGCATGAGCGGGCCGTTGGTGAGCCCCATGCCGGTAATGACGAGGAGAATGGCGGCCCCCGAGAATAGCGACTTGGTGGCCGCCCAGAATAGTTCGCCGGCGACCACGTCGGCGAGGCCGAGCGGGGTGTTGAGGATGGCTTCCCAGGTTTTCTGGACATGCATGCGCGAGAACGCCGAGTACAGGGCTTCGAAGGTTGCCGCATTCATGGTCGAGGCGCACACGGTGCCGGCCGCCAGGAATGCCACGTAAGGCTGGCCGTCGATGGTCGGCAACAGCTTGCCCAGTCCGTAGCCGAGGCCGAGCATGTAGATCAGCGGATCGGCCAGATTACCGAGAATCGAGGGCAACGCGAGTTTGCGCCAGACCAGGAAGTTGCGCCGCCAGACCGGCAGCCAGCCGAAGACGGCCGGGCTACTATGCTGGCCCGCCATCGGGTTGGCTGCCGTCGTCACCGGCCGAAGATGCCCTTGAGCACGTTGCCGACGCCCGCCGGAATCAGGGCGTCAGCCGCCGACTCGCCGGGTGATGCGGCGGCCGGTTCGGCGCTGCCGCGCGAGCTTCCGCTGGTCGGCATGCCGAGGATCGCGCTGTCGTAGCCCATGACCCGGACCGTCGCCGACCAGATCAGCGGCAGTTTCTTCTCGCCCGGCGGCTGCGGTGGATATGAGAAGCCCTGTACCGGGCCATGCGCAACGCCGGTCAGCATCGCCATCTCCGATTTGGCGAAAACCCCTTCGGGTATCGTGCATTCGCGCTGACTGGCGGGCAACATGGGCTGCTTGTTGCGCGCTGCCAGCCAGATGACCATTTCCTTCTCGCCGTTGGCGCCGACCGCCTGCAAGTCATAGCCGCGGGCGCGGGTCAGGCCGTCCCAGGCCAAAGGAATCGCTGCCTTGAGGTCGCCGGAGCGTGCCTTGAGGTTCATCGGTTCGAGAAAGTCGAGGCCCGGGGTCAGGACGAAACGGATCTCGTCCTTCATGAAATTTGTCTTGACGAAGTGTTCACCGACTGCGGACGCGTTTTCCGGGATGCCGCGGAAATCGCGGTCGCCATGGGGCCAGCCGATGGTGCGCGGGGGCAGCGATGCATCGCTGGCGGCTCCCTTGCCCTGGCTGCGGCTCTGTTTGGCCATGGCCTGGATCTCGGGGGGCACCTTGCCGGCGAGGGCGCGGAAATCGATGACCTCGGGCTGCCCCTTGGCGACGGTCGGGGAACAGCCCCAATAGATCAAGACCCGGCCATCCGGGTCGGCGTCGCCGCCGCCGCTGCCTCCACCTGTACGGCGTTCGCCTTGCAGCGGAAGCTGCGGGCCGATGCGCATGCCGTCCGGTACCGTATGCGACGCGTCGAATCCGGTCTGGAGATCGCTGGGCGAGGTCAGGCGCAGATCCATGCTGCGGCTGACATTGCTACCCTTGCCCCCGGCCATCATGCCGAGCAGGCTGCCCATTCCACCGCCACCCATGCCGACAGTGGTCGTCAGGCGCATCTCATAGACCGTCGGTGCAGCGCCGGCAGGGAGTGCGGCTGCCAGCAGCGCAAGCGAAATTGCGGACAGGGCCAGGGACGAATGCTTCATGTTCATGGTAAACCTCCACGGGAGCCGGATTGGAAACGACTTCATTCTAGACCATTGCCATGCGTAGTCGGTTCGCGCGGTCGACACGAAAAAAGGTGCCCCTTTTTCCGCCCGGTCAGTCCCGCAATTCGCGCCCGGTCAGCTTGATGAAGACATCTTCCAGGTTCGATGCACGGTGTACGTAACGCAAGCCATGTGCATCGGCCAGGCGGGCCAGCAATTCGCGCGGTTCGCGGCAGTAGAAGAAGGCTGTTTCGCCGCTGGTTTCGACGCGCTCGGAGAGTTGGCGCTGGCCGTCGACGAAGGCCTGCAGGTCGCCGCCCGCTTCGTCATAGACCTCGACTACCTGCGGCTCGATGTGGTCGGCGATCAGCTGGCGCGGGCTGCCCTCGGCAATCTTGCGCCCGTGATCGATGACGATCAGGCTATCGCACAGGCGTTCGGCCTCGTCCATGAAGTGGGTGGTCAGGATCAGTGTCTTGCCTGCCGACTTGAGCTGCTTCAGGCGATCCCAGATCAGGTGGCGGGCTTGCGGATCGAGGCCGGTGGTCGGTTCGTCGAGAAAGAGGATGTCGGGGTCGTTGACCAGGGCGCGAGCAAGGGTCAGCCGGCGTTTCATTCCGCCGGAGAGCGTCGTCATGCGCGCATCTGCCTTGCTGCCGAGGCCGGCGAAGTCGAGCAGTTGCGGGATGCGTGCCTTGACGTCGGCGTCGGCCAGGCCGAAATAGCGGCCGAAGACCAGCAGGTTCTCGCTGGCGGTGAAATCCGGATCGAGGTTGTCGAACTGCGGGACGACGCCGATGCGCGCCCTTGCCTTCTGCGCGTCAGCCGGAATGGCGTGGCCGTTCAGGGTGACGGTGCCGCTGTCGGGTGCAGTCAGCCCGAGGCAGAGGCGCAGCGTCGTCGTCTTGCCGGCACCGTTCGGCCCGAGCAGGCCGAAACAGCGGCCCGGTTCGACCAGGAAGCTGAGGCCGGCCACCACTTCGGTGCCGGCATAGGACTTGCGCAGTCTGGCAACGTCTAGTGCCACAAAGCCAGAGGCTGGTAACAGTGCCATGGAATCAGGCGCTGGAATTAGTGCCGCCAAGCCCGGGTGACGATGTCGCGGATGAAATGCAGGCGGCGATGGAAGAAGTGGTCGGCACCCGGCACCACAACTACCGGCAGGTCGAGTGGCTGGGCCCAGGCGAAGACGTTGGCCAGGGGTACGGTTTCGTCGTCCGAGCCGTGGATGACGATGGTGTCGTGGGGGACGGCTTCGGTGTCGTACTGGCGGCTGCCTTCGACAAAGCCGGCGGCGGTGCCGACCAGAACCAGGCGCTGAGCCGGGTGACCGGCCTCGCGCAACTGCCTGGCCACCTTGGTCTGGCAGTAGGCGCCGAATGAGAATCCGGCCAGTGCCACCGGCAGGTCGCCGCAGCGGCACTTGGCGTCGTGCAGGACGGCGAGCAGATCGTCGGTTTCGCCGCGGCCGTCGTCATGGATCCCTTCGCTGCCGCCTACCCCACGAAAATTGGGCCGGAAGGCGGCATAGCCGAGGCTGGTGAAGGTGTGGGCCAGGGTGTGCGCGACCTTGTTGGTATTGGCGCCGCCGCCCATCGGGTGCGGATGGGCCACGAGGGCAATGCCGCGCGGAGCATCGGGCCGCTCCATGATCACCTCGATCTTGCCGACAGGACCGTCGATATGGATTCTTTCCGCCGGTGCTTTCATATCTTGAGGCGCTCCACGATGCGGCCGTTGACTAGGTGCTCCTGGATGATTTCCTCGACGTCGTTCTTGTCGATGTAGGTGTACCAGACGGCCTCCGGATAGATGACTATCACCGGGCCCTGGTCGCAGCGGTCGAGGCAGCCGGCCCTGTTGATGCGAACCTTGCCCGCTCCTTTCATCTTGAGCTGGCCGATACGGTCCTTGGCGTAGGTCTGCATCTCGCTGGCGCCATGCGTGTTGCAGCACGATTCGCCTGGCTCGCGCTGGTTGCAGCAGAAAAACACATGATGTTTGAAGTGGCTCATCGGGATTCTCCTTGAGGCCTCGGATTATAGTTCCCGCACCCGGTTTTCTCAGCCTGAGTGCCGCTTGCGTTTCACGTGATACGTGGCCCAGCGTTTTTCCAGGGCGATGATCAGCGAAGAAAACAGGGCAAAGGCGAATATTTCCCCCCATTCGGAAAGGCCGATCGGCGCTGTCTGAAAGGTCGCATTGAGCGGCGCCCAGTAGGTCAGCAGCAGTTGCAGCACGGCCATGGCGACAATGCCGCCCCAGACCCAGAGGTTGGAGAAGACGCCCAGGCTCCAGAAGCTGTGGGTCAGCGAACGGCAGTTGAACAGGTAGAACATTTCGACCATCACGAAGACGTTGACCGCAACCGTCCGTGCTTCGGCCAGCGTATGGCCCTGCGCCAATTCGCGCAGGTAGAGTCCGAAGGCGCCCGCCAGCAGCAGGAAGGAAACCAGCACTATACGGCGGATCAGTGCGCCCTCGAGGACCGGCGTTTCGATGCGGCGCGGCGGGCGGCTCATGATGCCGCGCTCGATCGGCTCGAAGGCCAGGGTCAGGCCGAGCAGCACGGCGGTCGTCATGTTGATCCAGAGGATCTGCAGCGGCGTGATCGGTAGCGAGCTGCCGAACAGGATGGCGGCGACGATGACCAGGCCTTCGCCGAAATTGGTCGGCAGGGTCCACGTGATGAACTTGACCAGATTGTCCCAGACGCCGCGGCCCTCCTCGACCGCTGCCTCGATGCTGGCAAAATTGTCGTCGGTCAGTACCATCGCCGCCGCCTCCTTGGCCACTTCGGTACCGCCGAGGCCCATGGCGATGCCGATATCCGCCTGTTTCAGTGCCGGCGCGTCGTTCACTCCGTCGCCGGTCATCGCCACCACCTCGCCACGTGCCTGCAGCGCGCGCACCAGGCGCAGTTTCTGCTCAGGCTCGACGCGGGCGAAGACATCGGTTTCATGGGCTACCAGTGCCAGGGCCTGATCATCGAGCAAGGCCAGTTCGCGCCCGGTCAGCGCCTTGTCGGCATTCAGGCCGATCTGGCGGGCAATGGCCAATGCCGTGGCGGCATGGTCGCCGGTGATCATCTTGACGCGGATGCCGGCCGAGTGGCAGTTCCGGATGGCACTGATCGCCGCTTTGCGCGGTGGATCGATCATGGCGACCAGGCCGAGCAGACAGAGTCCCTGCAGGCTGTCGTCGGCCAGCGCGGTCCCCGATGTGACAACGCCGCGGGCCAGTGCCAGGACGCGCATGCCCTGCCCGGCAAACGCCTCGGCGACCGACTCCAGCCTTGAGCTGACCAGCGCTTCCGGCTGGCCGGCGGCGGACATCTGTTCGCTGCAACGCGGCAGCAGGCGTTCCAACGCGCCCTTCACGTAAGCGACCTGCCCGCCGTCGCCGACATGCGCCGTCGCCATGTACTGGCGGCTGGCATCGAACGGCAGTTCATCCGTACGGGGAAACAGCGAGCGCAAGGTGTGCTCATCGAGCCCGCCTTTGCGCGCGACGACGAGCAGTGCGGCTTCGGTCGGGTCGCCGGTGATCGCCCACTGGCGGCCCGCCTTGACCAGGCTGGCGTCATTGCACAGCGTGCCGGCGACCAGGCACTCGCGCAGCGCCGTATCGACTGCGGCGGCAGCCCCTTTTTCACTGAGTGTGCCGTCCGGGTTGTAGCCGTGTCCGTCGACCGCCAACTGGCGACCCGCACAGTAGATTGCGCGCACCGTCATGGCATTCTCGGTCAGGGTGCCCGTCTTGTCGGAGCAGATGACGGTGGTGCTGCCCAAGGTCTCCACCGCCGCCAGCCGGCGAATGATGGCGCGCCGTTTCGCCATGCGCCCGACGCCGATGGCGAGGGTGACCGTGACGGCGGCCGGCAGTCCCTCGGGGATCGCGCCTACCGCCAGCGCGACGGCGGCCATGAACATCTCGAAGGGTGCCGCGCCGCGCGCCAGCCCGACGCCGGCGGTGAACAGCGCCAGCCCGCCGATTGCCCAGAGCAGCCAGTTCGAGAATCTGGCCATCTTTCGCGTCAGGGGCGTTGCCATTTCCGGGGCGCTGGCGATCAGGCCGGCGATGCGCCCGGTTTCGGTGGCGTCGCCGGTCGCGACCACCAGCCCGCCCCCCTGCCCGGCGACGATCATGGCGCCGGCGTAGGCCATGTTGGTACGCTCGGCAAGCGGTGTTTCCCCGGGTAGCGCGGCGGCAAGCTTGCTGACGGGCAGCGATTCGCCGGTTAGCATCGATTCGTCGGCACGCAATTCACGCTGGTGGAACAGGCGCAGGTCGGCCGGAACGCGGTCGCCGGCAGCGAGGAGGACGATGTCGCCGGGCACCAGCTGGCCGGAATCGAGCTTGATTCTGTGGTTGTCGCGGCGCACCGTGACCGGGGTCGCGACGCTGCGCGCCAGTGCCGCCAGCGCACCTTCGGCCTTGGCTTCCTGCCAGTAGCCGATGCTGGCATTGACCAGGACGACGCCCAGGATCACGCTGGCGTCCACCCATTCGCCGAGCGCACTGGTGGCCAGTCCGGCGGCAATCAGGACTAGCACGAGTGGCTGGGCGAGTTGCGCGCCAAAGCGCCGCCAGGCTGGTTTGCCAGGTGATTCGGTGAGCCGGTTGGGGCCGTAGCGGGCGAGGCGGTCCGCCACCTCGGCGCTGCCGAGCCCGCTGGCGCAGTCGACGCCTTGCCTTCGCGCCGCGGCATCCGCCGACAACGCATGCCAGGCTACTGGCGACGTGTCGTCAGCAGGAGGAACGGGAGTGTCAGGAAGGGCCATAGTGTGCCAATCCAGCGCGTCAGTCCGTTGAAGTTGAGAAAGTGGCCTTGCCGCCACGCGGCCAACGCGGCGGCAGAATATGGGTTGGGCGGGGCAAGGTTCACCAGCATCGCCGCGGCCATCAGCGCCAGGGCGGCAAGCATCAGGCGGGCAGTCGCCGGGAGGGCGATGGCGATGGCCAGTCCGGCAGCGGCCAGCAGCAAGCCCATTTCCGCCCCCGGAGTCAGCCAGGCAAAGGCATCGCCCGGGCTGACCAGTATGGCCGTGGCCAGTGTGCGCACGAGAAGTCCAAGCAGGATGAACAGTGGTACGGCAACGTATGCCATTGCCTTCCGCGCGCACAGCAGGCGGACAATGAGGCCGACCGCCAGTGCGTTGAAGGCGGTGATGCTCGCTTCGATCAGCACGAAGCTCTCCGCTGCGAAGGGCATGGCTCCGCTCAGGCCGAGCATCTGGCGCAGGTCGCCGGCACCGAACAGCAGGGTTTCCGGCGAAAGCGGAATCAAGAGCCAGAGTCCGAGCAGGGTCAGGCCGAGCTCCGAGTGCGGAATCGGCGCGATCAGGCGATGTTGCCAGGCTGCGATGCGCAAGAATACGCGCGGTCCGACCAGCTGCGCCCAGACCGCCCCGAGCAGGCCGCCCAGCGAGTTGCACGCGAGATCGACATTCGAGGGAACGCGCGAGGGAAGCCAGGTCTGAGCCGCCTCGAGCCCCAGGCTGAGCGAGCCCGAGAGCAGCGCGGCCAGCATCAGGGCAGTGAAGCGGCCCGGCACGCCGCGCAAGGCGAGCGTTAGGAAGAAGCCCAGCGGGAGATAGACCGCCACATTGGCAGCGAGGTCGAAAGCGGTCCAGTAGCGTGGCCAGCCACCCTCGAGGAATGCCAGCGGCGAAATCCCGGTGTCGCGCCAGCCCGCAAAGGGGTGCAGGCTGCCATAGACGATCAGGCCGGACCACGCAAGTGCGAGGTAACGGGCAAGTAGAACAGGGCCGCGGGTGTCCATGGCCCCGATTGTATGTCAGTGCTGGTGCGGGTGATCGACGGCGTGGTGGGTTTCGGCCGCTGCGCGGTGGTGCAGCGTCGCGTGCAGGTCATCGTGTGGTGTCGGCCGGCCGATCCACTGTGGCAATAGCGAACCTGCAACCATGCCGAGCATGCTGACGGCGAGGCCGATCAGCTGTGGTGGCACCAGGCTGGCTTCGCCGATCAGCAGTTCGACCATGAGCCAAGCGCTCAGCCCCCCGAGAATCGCAGCCAGCGCACCCTGGGTCGTCGAGCGTTTCCAGAAGGCGCCGAAGAACAGGGGTACGAAAGCGCCTGCCAGCGTCACCTTGTAGGCGTTCTCGACCATCTTGAAGATACTTGCGTTCGAGTAGAGGGCGAAGCCGAGCACGATGCAGGCGAAGCAGACGATCGAGGCGCGCATCACCTGCAGGAAACGGTGGTCGCCCATGCCCGGGAAGAAGCCGCGCACGATGTTCTCGGAGAATGCCACGGAAGGCGCCAGCAGCGTCGCCGACGAGCAGCTCATGATGGCCGAGAGCACGGCCCCGAAGAAGATGGCTTGGGCAAACACTGGTGTGTGCTGCAGGACCAGCGTCGGAAGGACCAGCTGCGAATCGGTCTGCATCAGGCCGTTGAAAAGCTCGGGGTCGATCAGGGTCGCAGAATAGGCGATGAACATCGGCACGAAGGTGAAGCAGAAGTAGATCGAGCCGCCGAGAATCGAGCCCCAGATGGCGATGGTTGAGGTCTTGGCCGAGGTGATTCGCTGGAAGACGTCCTGTTGCGGGATCGAGCCAAGCATCATGGTGATCCAGGCACCGAGAAAGGTCAGCCATTGCCAGGGGTCGGGCGGCGGGAAAAAGTCTAGCTTGCCGGCGGCCGATGCGTGGCTGATGACGACATCGACACCGCCGGTCAGTCCGGAGACGATGTGCCCGATATATAGCATGCCGCCGATGATGACGCCCATCTGGACGAAGTCGAGGATGGCCACCGAAAGCATGCCACCGAAGGTGGTGTAGGTGAGCACGATGGCTGCGCCGAGGATCATCCCGGCCGTCTGGCTGACATAGCCGTTGGTGACGACGTTGAATACCAGGCCGAGCGCCTTGATCTGCGCCGAGACCCAGCCGAGGTAGGAGGCGACGATGCACAGTGTGGTGAGCACTTCCACGGTGCGGTTGTAGCGCATGCGGAAATAGTCGCCCAGCGTCAAAATGTTGAGCTTGTAGAGCTTCTTGGCGAAGAAGAAGCCGGCGATGATCAGGCACAGCGAGGAACCGAAGGGGTCCGCGACGACTCCGCGCAGGCCGTCCTTGACGAAGGTGGCGGAAACTCCGAACACCGCTTCCGCGCCGAACCAGGTGGCGAACACGGTGGCGGTGACGACCGGTAGCGGCAGGTGGCGGCCGGCGACCGCGAAATCCTTGGCTGTGTGCACGCGGGTAGCGGCGTAGAGACCGATCCCGATCGAAAGCATCAGGTAGAGGACGACAAACCAGATCAGCATGATGACGCAGGTGACCGGGGCAAGGGGTTGAAAACGCGGAGATTATATGTCACTTGCGGCGCCGGCGACGCTACGCATGCTGGGATTTGGGCCCTTGCGGTCAACGCGGGGAATGGCCTGAATCCGGTGGCTGTCTGCTTGCCATCCGGGTCGATTCCATATACTGTGTTTAAAATCAGTACATTGAATCCGCTGCTCGGGTTTCGGGCTAAGCACTTTACCGATTTCCGTCCGCAGCAATTTCTGTTCCATCCCCGGCCCCTGTGCCATAATCCTGTCAAATTCACGAGGTAAACCATGGACGACAACAAGGCAAAGGCGCTCGCAGCGGCGCTCCAGCAGATCGAAAAGCAGTTCGGCAAGGGGTCCATCATGAAGATGGGCGACGCCGAAATCGACGAAGGCATCCAGGTGGTATCCACCGGTTCGCTCGGCCTAGACATTGCCTTGGGCGTCGGAGGCCTTCCGCGTGGCCGGGTGGTCGAAATCTACGGTCCGGAATCCTCGGGCAAGACCACGCTGTGTCTCCAGGTCATCGCCGAAATGCAGAAACTGGGCGGAACGGCCGCCTTCATCGATGCCGAACACGCACTCGATCCGCAATATGCGCAGAAGCTCGGCGTCAACGTCGGCGATCTGCTGATTTCCCAGCCCGATACCGGGGAACAGGCGCTGGAGATTTCCGACATGCTGGTGCGCTCCGGCTCGGTCGACATCATCGTCATCGACTCGGTTGCCGCCCTGACCCCGCGTGCCGAGATCGAAGGCGAGATGGGCGACCAGATGGTCGGCCTGCACGCCCGCCTGATGAGCCAGGCGCTGCGCAAGCTGACCGCCAACATCAAGAAGACCAACACGCTGGTCGTCTTCATCAACCAGATCCGGATGAAGATCGGCGTCATGTTCGGCTCGCCGGAAACCACCACCGGCGGCAACGCACTGAAGTTCTACGCGTCGGTCCGTCTCGACATCCGCCGCATCGGCGCGATCAAGAAGGGCGACGAAGTCATCGGCAGCGAAACCAAGGTCAAGGTGGTCAAGAACAAGGTCGCCCCGCCCTTCCGCGAAGCCATCTTCGACATCCTCTACGGCGAAGGCATCTCCCGCCAGGGCGAAGTCGTCGAAATGGGCGTCGCCCACAAGCTGATTGACAAATCCGGTGCTTGGTATGCCTACAAGGGCGAAAAGATAGGCCAGGGAAAGGACAATGCCCGCGAATTCCTGCGCAGCCATCCCGAGATCGCCCAGGAAATTGAGGCGGGCATCCGCGAGGCTGCTAGCAGCACCGTCATCAAGCCGACCAAGTCGGTGGCAGGCGATGCCTGATTCCGACCGGGCGCTGCGGGTTGCCGCGCTTCGGCTGCTGACCCGGCGCGATCACAGCCGGGCGGAGTTGAAGGCGAAACTTGCCGCAGATGCCGAGTCGGCGGAGCAACTGGAAACGGTCCTTGACGCACTGGAAGCCGAACGCCTGCTGTCGGATCACCGCTATGCGACGCAACGCGTCGTGGCGCGTGCCGGGCGCTACGGCGATTCGCGACTCCGGCAGGAGTTGCGGCAGAATGGGGTCAGCGACGACGATATCAGCGCCGCGTTGCCCGAAGGGGGCGACGAAACGCAGCGCTGCCGGGCAGTGTGGGCGCGGAAATTCCGGCAGCCTCCGCAAAGCATTGAAGAACGGGCAAGACAGATGCGTTTTCTGCAATACAGGGGTTTCTCGAGCGAGGCGATCCGCCGGGCGATGCGCGGAGGCGATGAATGAACGAGCCTGCTGTTTCGACCCTTTCGGCCCAGAGCCTGCGCAAGCGATACAAGGCGCGCACGGTGGTCGAGGATGTCTCGTTCACGGTGAAGAGCGGCGAAGTGGTGGGCCTTCTCGGCCCGAACGGCGCTGGCAAGACAACCTGCTTCTACATGATCGTCGGCTTGGTACCGGCGGATGGCGGCGAAGTCTATATCGACGATTCCCGCCTGACCCACCTGCCCATGCACAACCGGGCCCGCCAGGGACTCTCCTACCTGCCTCAGGAAGCGTCGATCTTCCGCAAGCTGACGGTCGAGGAAAACATCCGGGCGGTGCTGGAGCTGCTCAAGCTCCCGGCAGCGGAACTTGATGATCGCCTCGAGGGACTGCTCGGGGAACTGCATATCGGCCATGTCCGCCACATCAACGCGGCTGCGCTTTCCGGCGGCGAGCGGCGGCGGGTCGAGATTGCCCGGGCTCTGGCGACCAATCCGCGGTTCATCCTGCTCGATGAGCCGTTTGCGGGGGTCGACCCGATCGCCGTTCTGGAAATCCAGAAGATCATCCGCTTTCTCAAGGAGCGGGGAATCGGTGTCCTGATCACCGACCATAATGTGCGCGAAACGCTGGGCATCTGCGACCACGCCTACATCATCAGTGCCGGTCGCGTGCTCGCGGCCGGGCGTTCCGAAGAAATCGTCGAGAACGATAGCGTGCGCAAGGTCTACCTTGGAGAGAACTTCAAGCTCTGACCGTCAGGTCACGCTTCAAACCCCCCCATGAAGCCGGCACTCCAGCTAAGACTCTCCCAGCATCTGGCACTGACGCCCCAGTTGCAGCAGTCGATCAAGCTCCTTCAGCTATCGACCGTCGAGATGCAGCAGGAAATCGAGAATTACCTGCTCGAGAATCCGATGCTGGAACGTGATGACGATGGTGGCTCCGAGTCCTTCGCCGCGGCGCAGCAATTCGATGCACCGCGCAGCGAAGGGGCCGAACGCGCCGATCATGAAGAGCGCGAGGAGCGCGATGCGCGGGATGATCGCGAACAGGCAGTTCCCGCCTCGCCAGCGGACGTCGACGACGACCGCTGGAGCTCCGATGCCGGCACCTTCACCGGCGCCGGGCGCGATGAAGACGATGACGGTGACTCACAGGACATCCAGGCCGCGACGCCGTCCTTGCGTGAGCACCTGACCTGGCAACTCGGGATGACCCAGCTGTCGGGTCGTGACCGAAGTCTGGTGGTCTTCCTGATCGAGGCCCTTGACGAGGACGGCTATCTGTCGACTCCGCTGGCCGAACTGCTTGAAACACTGCCTCCTGAATACGAAATCGAACTCGAAGAGCTGGAGATTGCGCTCCGCCACATCCAGAGCTTCGATCCGACCGGCATCGGCGCCCGCAGTCCGCAGGAATGCCTGGCCCTCCAGCTTAAGGCGTTGCCGGCCTGCGCGGAGAATCAACTCGCCTTGCTGATCGTCGACAAGCATCTGGAACTGCTGGCCGCACGCGACTTCGTCAAGATCAAGCGCTTCGCCGAATGCGATGACGAGGCCTTGAAGGCCGCCCATGCCTTGATCGTCACGCTAAACCCGCGTCCCGGCGCGCGTTTCTCGCAACTCGAGGCCCGCTACATCACGCCTGACGTGATCGTCAAGAAGCTCAAGGGCAAATGGACCGCCTATATCAACCCGGACGCCTATCCACGCCTGCGCATCAATCGTCTTTATGCCGAGGTGCTGGCGCAGCAGCGCCGTGGCAACGGTGGCCTGAACGGGCAGCTGCAGGAGGCACGCTGGCTGATCAAGAACGTACAGCAGCGGTTCGAGACGATCCATCGGGTGACGCAGGCAATCGTCGATCGCCAGCGCCAGTTCTTTGAGCACGGCGAAGTGGCGATGCGCCCGCTCGTGCTGCGCGAGATTGCTGATATTCTCGGGCTTCACGAGTCTACCGTGTCACGGGTCACCAGCCAGAAGTACATGGCGACCCCGCGCGGCATCTTTGAATTGAAATATTTTTTCGGCAGCCACGTATCCACCGACACCGGTGGCGCGTGTTCTGCCACCGCCATTCGCGCGCTGATCAAGCAGTTGATCGGTGCCGAAGATGGCAAGAAGCCCTTGTCGGATAGCCAATTATCCGAAATACTAGGCCAGCAGGGAATTGTTGTAGCCCGACGCACGGTGGCAAAATACCGGGAGTCGCTCAACATCCCGCCGGTCAATTTACGCAAGACCCTGTAGTGAGAGGAGAAATAATGAATCTGCAGATCGCTGGTCATCACATTGAAGTCACACCGGCATTGCGAGTGTACGTCGAGAACAAGCTGGATCCCGTGGTTCGCCATTTTGACAAGGTTACCGGCGTCAACGTCGTCCTGTCGGTCGAGAAGCTCAAGCAGAAGGCCGAAGTGACGGTGCATGTGCCGGGCAAAGACATGCATGTCGAGGAATCAGGCGACGATCTCTACGCCGCCATCGACGCCATGTTCGACAAGCTGGACCGCCAAGTCCTCAAATACAAGCAAAAGATCCAGGACCACCATCGGGGCGACAAGGCCGCCCTTCACGTGCCTGGCTGATCGCCGGACGGCCGCGATGAAATTCATCGCGGCCTTTGTTTTGTGCTCCCCATGAATCCTCTGACCAACCTCCTGTCGGCCTCGCAGGTGCTTCTCGACCTCGACGCCAGCAGCAAGAAACGGGTCTTTGAACAAGCCGGCATGCTCTTCGAGAATCATCTCGGGTTGGCACGTTCCGTCGTCTTCGACAGCTTGTTTGCCCGTGAAAAACTCGGCTCCACTGGCCTCGGCCAGGGCATCGCCATTCCGCATGGCCGCATCAAGGGCCTGAAACAGGCGGCTGGCGCGTTCTTGCGCCTGGCGAACCCGGTACCCTTCGATTCCCCGGACGGTCGCCCGGTCAATCTGCTGTTTGTTCTTCTGGTGCCCGAGCAGGCGACCGAGGAGCATCTTCAGATTCTTTCCGAGCTTGCCCAGCGTTTTTCCGAACGGCCATTTCGCGAAAAGCTCCTGGCGGCGCCTGATCCGGCAGCCATCGTCGCCCTCTTCCAGGCCTAGACCGCCAAGTGGCGCGCCATATCCGCCTGAACCAGCTTTACGAGGATAACCGCGAGAAGCTGCTGCTGAATTGGGTGGTCGGGCAGCGCGTCGATCGCCGGATCGAAATCCGGGGTGCCAGCAACTATGGCGCCGACGTCGTTGGCCACGTCAACATCATCCACCCCGAGCGCATGCAGGTCATGGGGCGGGCCGAGTACGACTGGGCGACGCGCATTGGCGAACGTCGCTTCTCGCATCAAATTCAGGATCTGCTGCAGGCGGAGCCCCCAGCAGTCTTCGTCGCCGACGGGCTGACCCCGCCCGATTCGCTGTTCGAAGCCTGCGTGACCACCGATACGCCACTGATCCTGTCGCCCAAGCATTGCTCGGCCGTGATCGACCTGTTGCGCATCTACCTATCGGCACGGCTCGCCGATACGGTTAACCTGCATGGCGTGTTCATGGACGTCCTCGGCATGGGCGTCCTGATTACTGGTGACTCCGGTGTCGGCAAATCCGAACTCGCGCTTGAACTCATTTCTCGCGGCCATGGCCTGGTTGCCGACGATGTCGTCGAGATGGGCCGGATCGCACCGGCTACGGTCGAAGGGCGCTGCCCCGGCATGCTGCGCGATTTCCTCGAGGTGCGCGGGCTCGGTCTGCTCAATATCCGCACGATATTCGGCGAGACTGCTTCCCGGCGCAAGATGAAGCTCAAGTTGATCGTGCATCTCCAGAAGGCAGCCAGCGGCGCCGATGCACCGCGCCTGCCGCTCGACGCACAGACTCAGGAGGTGCTGGGTGTGCCGGTGCGCAAGGTGGTCATTCCGGTTGCCGCAGGCCGCAATCTGGCAGTCCTCCTTGAGGCGGCGGTGCGCAATACCATCCTGCAGCTGCGCGGGATCGACAGCATGCAGGACTTCATGGATCGACAGCAGCGCATGATGCTTGACGACGAGGCATGATTGCCAGATAGTGGCCCTGCCTTCGACCAAATTCACCACAGGGGACCTACGATGAAGAAACTGATTGCCGCATTGTTCGCAACGATCGCCTTTACTTCCGCCTACGCCGCAGACAACTGCGAGGCTATGGCTGCCGAGAAGAAACTGGCGGGTGCCGCCAAGACCAGCTTCATGAAGAAGTGCCAGGCTGACGCTGGGGGCACCGGCAGTGCCTGCGAGGCGACCGCCGACCAGAAGAAGCTGGCGGGCGCCGCCCGGACGAGTTTCGTCAAGAAATGCGAGGGTGATGCCAAGGGCAATCAGGCTGGCGCGGCCTGCGAAGCCACAGCCAAGGAGAAGAAGCTGGCCGGCGCCGCCAAGAGCAGTTTCGTCAAGAAGTGTGTCGCCGACGCTCAGGCAACAGCCAACTGATTTTCGGCCTATTTTTGGTGTCGACCGCGACGGCCACCTTCGGGTGGCCTTTTTCTTTACTGATGCCTAAAGATGCTCGAATTCGGCGAAGTCAGCCTTCGGGTCGCTCGCCGAGCCGCCAAAGCAGATCCGTCCGCTACCCTTGAGTTCGATTTCCCGGCGCCGCACCATAACTTCATTCTGGCCGCCGACGCTGACATAGCTGCCATTGGTGCTGCTGTCGATGTAGACATAGCTGTTGTTGCGACGTTCGATTCGGGCATGCGCGCGCGACGCCTTGCGGTCAACGATCAACAGCTTGCTCGCCGGATCGCGCCCAAGTGTAAGGTATGGCGACTTTTCGTCGAGCAGGAAGGCATTGCCGTGATAGCGGACACACAGGCGGTCGACATCGGCCAGGAACTGGCTGGGCGTCGGGTCTATCGTCACCCCGAACTTGCGCTGGTTGTCCTCGTGGCTCAGCCAGTCGATTTCGACGAGATCCAGACTGGTTTCGCCCTGCTCGACCTGGCCAAGCTCCGGCTTGGGCCGGCTGAGTATCGAGGTATGGCGGGGGAACTCACCGATCAGCAGCGAACTGGCAAGTATCTGGTCGATGCGCGCCATGGCGGCTAGTCGCTTGGCCAAGGCAATCGAATCTTCGGTCGGGGATTTGGCGTCCGCGTCCAGCGCCGCCACGTGCAGGCCGATGCGGATGGTCAGCTTGAGGCCGGACACTGGCGGCAGCTTTGATACCCGCAACTGCATGTTGACCGCAGCATGACAGGCCTCTTCGGCCGACTCGAAGGTGGCGAGCAGTTCGCCGCCAGACACCTTGACGGTTTGCCCACCCTGCCCTGCGATCGAGCGCTCCATGCGCTTTACGCAACGTTCGACGGCGTAGGATGCCTCCGTATCACCGAGCCGCTCGAACAGTCGGGCGCTACCGGATACGTCGGCAAACAGCACAATCATCCTGTGTTGCGGCTTACTCATCGAAGGTTGGGTTCAATTCAGAATTTTGGATTATCGCACCGCATGTGACGCAAGAATAGAGGTCGCCAACATGACAATGCGCATATTTTCTCTCCTAGGAACGCCCGGGTGGCGTCACAAGGTGAATCGAGTCTAGGCGCCGGTGGCGGAAAGATCTGTTAAGAATTTCACAGGTTATTGATTCAAATGACAAATTCCTATTTCAGGCAAAGGGTTTCGTCGCTTCCCGCGACGCTGATAGGGATGCCGCCGGCGAATGGGATTTCCGGCTCGTCGAAAGCGATGTCACCCTCGTCGACCGGGGTGTTGAGCGTCAGGCCGCGAAAGTCGAACTGCGCATTGTCGGCAAGGTGCGACGGAACGATGTTCTGCATGGCGGTAAAGACGGACTCGGTGCGTCCCGGATAGCGGCGATCCCAATCTTCCATCATCTCGCGGATCTTCTGCCGTTGCAGGTTGTCCTGCGAACCACACAGGTTGCACGGGATAATGGGAAAGGCAATGCCGCGCGCGAAGCGGGCGATATCCTTTTCCGAACAATAGGCGAGTGGCCGGATCACGACATGCGCCTGGTCATCGGTGACCAGTTTGGGGGGCATCGCCTTGAGCTTGCCGCCGAACAGCATGTTCAGGAACAGGGTGTGCACCATGTCGTCGCGGTGATGGCCGAGGGCGATCTTGTTGGCACCCAGTTCCTTGGCCGTCCGGTAAATGATCCCGCGCCGCAGGCGCGAGCAGAGGGAGCAGGTAGTCTTGCCTTCAGGTATTTTTTCCTTGACCACCGAATAGGTGTCGGCTTCGACGATCCGGTGCTCGATGCCAAGTTCGGCGAAATAGCGCGGCAGGATATCCGCCGGAAAGCCCGGCTGCTTCTGGTCGAGGTTCATCGCGATCAGGCGAAAGCTGATCGGCGCCCGCTGTTGCAAGGTCATCAGGATGCTCAACAACGTATAGGAATCCTTGCCGCCGGAGACGCAAACCAGGATCGTGTCACCGTCTTCGATCATGTTGTAGTCGCCGATCGCCTTGCCAACCCGGCTCTCCAGATGCCGTCTCAATTTTTGCAGGGTGTTCGAGGTGGTCATGGTCGATGGCTCTGATGGGTTTGCCGCTCGGCAAGGCACTTCCCGTGGAACAGCGAAACCGGGAAAAGCGGCAAGTTTACCCCGATAGCTTGATGAATTTGCGGCAATTTTTGCCACGGGCGGCTAAAATCGACGATACTCCGGACCCTTCATGAGCCTCCCGCCACCCTCCCCCGAAGCCGCTGCCCATAGCAGAGCACTGGTCGCCGCGATCAGCCGCGAGATTGCGGCGCAAGGCGGCTGGGTGCCCTTCGAGCGCTTCATGGCAATGGCGCTTTACGAACCCGGGCTCGGCTACTACTCGGCCGGTGCGCGGAAATTCGGCACCGCCGGCGATTTTGTCACCGCCCCCGAGATGAGCGCCCATTTCGGACGGGCCCTGGCGCACCAACTCGTTCAGGTCATGGACGCTTCGGCGCCGAACGTGCTGGAAGTGGGCGCGGGCTCCGGCCGGCTGGCGGCCGACTTGCTGCTCGAACTCGAGCGCCTCGGCAAGCTTCCCGCGCGCTATGACATTCTCGACCTGTCTGCAGACCTGCGCGAACGCCAGCGGGCAACGCTGGCTGCCGTTGCGCCGCACCTGCTGTCGCGGGTTAGCTGGCTGGATCGTCTTCCCGAGCAGTTCTCCGGGGTCGTCGTGGCCAATGAACTGCTCGACGCCATGCCGGCGCATGTCGTCGCCTGGCGCGCCGAGGGCATCTTCGAGCGGGGGGTCCAGATGGACGGCGCAGGAGGTTTCACGTGGAACGAGCGGCCGGCGTCCGGTGCCCTGCTCGAGGCCGCTGAGGAAATCGCGGCGCAGTGCGCGCTTCCTCCCGGCTACGAAAGTGAAATCAGCCTTGCGGCGCGTGCCTGGTCGGCCGAATGGGGCCACCGTTTGGTCAATGGCGCCTTGCTGCTGATCGACTATGGCTTTCCGCGCCGCGAGTTCTACCATCAGCAGCGCGGGCGCGGCACCCTGATGTGCCACTACCGCCACCACGCCCATCCTGACCCGTTCTACCTTCCCGGCCTGCAGGACGTCACGGTCCACGTCGATTTCACCGCCATAATCGCCGCTGCCGATGCAGCCGATCTCGATCTGCTCGGCTACACCAGCCAGGGGCAGTTCCTCCTCAACTGCGGCATCCTTGACCTGCTGGGGGCGGAAGCGCCTGGCACCCTCGACTACATCCGGGCCAGTGGCGCCATCAACAAACTGCTGATGCCGCACGAAATGGGTGAACTGTTCAAGGTGATCGCCATCGGCCGTGGCATCGTGCAACCGCTGCTCGGGTTCGCCAGCGGCGACCAGTCCCGCCGCCTCTAGAGATCTATCGCGAAAGCATGCGGCGCTATCCGGTTTCCTTCATTGCGCTTACCTCTCTCGGCATTGTTTGCGCCATTCCGGGCCTGATCAGCATCGCCGGTTTCGGGGCGGCCGTGCATCCGGTCCTTGACGATCCGATGGCCGGACTGGCCTTCATCGTTTCGGCCGTCGCGCTGATCGGTTCAGGGGCATTTCCGCTGGTCATCGAGAAACTGAAAGAAGGCGAGGACGCCTAGGGCAGGCTGGCGCGCCGTGGCGCGGTGCCGGTCAGCGCCGTTCAGGCCACAGCGTGGCGCGCAAGGCCCTGGCCAGGCCGACCAGCCCGTCCTTCTGCTGGATCCAGAAATGATCGGCATGGGCCGGCGACGCGAGGGCTGGCGAATGGACGCCGGTAGGGGGCAGCCCGGCGCCGTGATACTGGGTCCCGAACAGGCGGTCCCAGATCGGGAAGAGGATCGCGAAATTGCAGCCGTAGCGATATTGCTGGCCTTCCGGCAGCTCGACGGCGTGGTGCCATCGGTGATAACGCGGGCTGACCAGCAGGCGCTCACCCAGCCAGCCGAAACTCAGGCGGGCATTCACATGAGAGAGATTTTCGACGATGCGGATCGCCACCATGAGGCCGATGAAATGGCCCGGGGGCACGCCGATGAAAAGCGCGATCAGGGCAAACCAGGCGCCGCCGATCAGGTCGTCGAGCAGATGATTGCGACTATCGGTCCACAGCGACATCTGCCGCTGGCTGTGGTGGATCACGTGCAGTGCCCACCACCAGCGGAAGGTGTGCGATAGGCGGTGACGCCAGTATTCGAAGAAATCGAGGATGACCAGATAGACGAAGAAGGCGACGAGCGGACGTGTTTCCAGTGATGGAAAAGCGTCTTCGAGCTGAGGTGGAATGACGTCGTGGAAGCGCAGCCATCCTTCGAGGCTCATGATGAAGGGGCTGAGCAGGGCGAACACTGCAAGTGGCACGATTCCGAGGCGGTCGAGGAAGGTGTACAGCACGTCGACGCGTACGGCCTTCCGGTCCGGCCAATGTTCGATGGGGCGGAAGTACTCCAGCGGGCGCAGAAGCAGGTAGGCGACCCCCAACTGGAGGACGCCATAAAGGAAGAACTCGACGCCGTCGAACGCCGGTTCGACAAGGCTGCCCAGTCCCAGCGCCAGCAGGGGCGGCTGGACTACATGGTCGAGCAACCAGCCCTGGACCAGTACGAAGGCGTCGAGAAAGTTCTGGAACATGTCGCCCTTTCGCCGGGCAGCCTACCCGGCCCGGGCCAGGGTGGCGAAACAGAAGCCCCGCGCTGCGAGGCCGCTGAGCAGGTCGTCGAGTGCCGGCGCAAAGGGGTCCTTGCGTGACCAGATGCCGAGATGGGCCATGACGATGTCGCCATCCTTCAGATTCTTCAGGGCCCGCTCGACCAGAAGCGCGTTCGGGTAAGTCTCCGACGGCAGCTCGTCGCCGACGAATCCGGCCGGCGCCCAGCCGACGTGACGATAACCGCAAGCCTGCGCCGCTTTCAGCGTCAGCGGTGTCGTGCGTCCTCCCGGCGCTCGCCACAACGGGTCAAGGGGGCGGCCGGTGAGTTCCTTGAAACGGCTGTCGGGACGGCGCAGCTCGTTGCAGATGGCCTCGCCGTCAAGGGCAAGGGTCTTGCCATCCATCAGCCGGTAGCGGGTCTGCTTGCCCTGGTCCTCGCGGAAACTGCCGTGCTGCCAGGTATGGCTGCCAAAAGCGTGGCCTTCGGCGACCCGGGCCTGCCAGTATGGCGCCCAGGCCTTGTCCAATGCGAAATCGCCGCGCAGCGTCTTCTCGTTGGCGACGAAAAATGTTGCCCGCGCCTTGTGCTTCGCCAGGGTCTCGGCAACCAGCTCGGCATGACGCATGTTGCCGGTATCGAAGGTCAGAAAAAGCGTGCCGCTACATGCCGCATGTGCCATTCCGGCCGCAGAAAAGATCAGGCCCAGCGCGATGCGCGGCCAGTTCATTTGCGGGCTGCGTGCTTCACGAAGAAGACACCGTGCGGCGAACTGCCGACCGGAATCGAAGTCTTCAGGGTCTTGGTCGTCAGGTCGACGACCTGAACACGGCGTGCGAAGCGGGCGGTGGCCCACAATTCCTTGCCGTCGGCACTTACTTCCATGTCGTCGGGGCCGCCGGGAACGTCATACTTCTCGATGACGGTGAGCGTTTGCGTGTCAAGCAGCGAAATGCTGCCGCCGCTGACCGAGCGGTTCGAAACGAAGTAATAGCGCCCGTCGCCGCGCGGATGGATATTATGGGCAGCGGTATCGGTAGGCACTTTCTTGACGGTCTTTTGCGTTTTCCAGTCGATGACTTCGACGTAGCCTTCGCCCATGATCGCCACCAGCAGGTAGCGGTTGTCAGGCGTCATGACGATCCCGGCCGGGGTCGGCCCGACCGGGATTACCCATGCGGTTTTCAGGGTCTTCAGGCTGATCGCCATCACTTCGTTGGAGTCCTGCAGGGTAATGAAGACGAACTCGCCGCCGGCATCGAACGCCATATGCGAAGGCGTGCGCGGAGCCGGTAGCCGGGCCTTCAGCTTGAAGTCCGCCGCATCGTAGATGTCGACGCGGTCAAGGCGTAGCGAGGTTGCGACGAACAGCTTGCTGTCAGGCGAAAAACCCAGTTGATAGGGGTCGGATATGTTGCGAATGCGCTTCTGCTCCTTCCCCGTCAGCGGGTCGAAAAAGACCAGCTGGTTCGACGCTGCGCAGGCGATGATCAGCGACTTGTCGTCCGGCGTCGGCATCAGGTGATGAGGCTCCTTGCACACCGGTGTCTTGCCGATCACCTTGTAAGTATCGGTATCGATCAGGCTGATCGTCCCTTCCGCCGAGTTGAGTGCAATGGCGAGGTTGGGCGGCGCGGCATGGACGCTGGCGCTGGCGAGGAACACGGGCAGGCTGGCGCATGCGGCGGCGAGGCGGACCTGGCGGAAGAAGTCAGTGAGCATGGTCAGTGTGCATAGTGAGTCGGATCGACGATGCCGGCGGCAGCAAAGCCTTCGGCCCGAAGGCGGCAGGAATCGCAGGCCCCGCAGGCCAGGCCATCTGTGTCAGCCTGGTAGCAGGAAACCGTCAGGCCGTAGTCTACTCCGAGCCGGATGCCCTTGCCGATGATCTCGGCCTTCGAGAGGTCGATCAGCGGCGCGTGTATCGTCAGCCGGGCACCCTCGACGCCGGCCCGGGTCGCCAGGTTGGCCATGGCTTCGAAGGCGGCGATGTAGTCCGGCCGGCAATCCGGGTAACCGGAATAGTCGACCGCATTGACGCCGACGAAGATGTCGCGGCTGCCCAGCACCTCGGCCCAGGCCAGCGCCAGCGACAGCATGATGGTGTTGCGCGCGGGCACGTAAGTGACCGGAATGCCCGGCTGCACACCAGCGGTCGGGACGGCGATCCGGGTGTCGGTCAACGCCGAGCCGCCGAATTGTGCGAGAGCCAGATTGAGGGTGCGGTGCTCGACGGCACCGAGTGCCCGGGCGACTTTTTCGGCGGCTTTGAGCTCGGCGCTGTGGCGCTGGCCATAGTCGAAGGACAGGCAGTAGCAGGCATGGCCCTGGCTGCGCGCGATGGCAAGGCACGTGGCGGAATCGAGGCCACCGGAAAGGAGGACGACAGCAGGCTTCATGGGCCGGCAATATACCCGAAATCAGCCCCGGAATGAGCCGGTATCCGCTTGTTCCTGCGCTACAATTTGCCCCTTTGCGACCGCTTCCGGAGATTTCGATGCCGCTTCGCCTGACCGCTCTCGCCGCCGCCCTGATGCTGGCCGGTGCCGTCCACGCCGCCGACAGGATCAAGGTCGGCTTCGTATCCACGCTCTCCGGACCGGGCGCCGGGCTCGGTGTCGATATCCGCGACGGCTTCAACCTTGCGATCAAGCAGCTCAACGGCAAGCTCGGCGGCCTGCCGGCCGAAGTCATCGTCGCCGACGACCAGCAAAGCCCGGACGTCGCCAAGCAAGCGGCGGACAAGTTCCTCAAGAAGGACAAGGTCGACTTCATGACCGGCATCGTCTTTTCCAACATCATGCTGGCGGTCGGTCCGACGGTCTTCGAGAACCAGACCTTCTACATCTCGGCCAACGCCGGCCCCTCGCAGTACGCCGGCGACCAGTGCAATCCCTTTTTCTTCAATGTTGCCTGGCAGAACGACAACCTGCACGAAGCGGTCGGCAAGATCGTGCAGGACAAGGGTTACAAGAACGTCGTGATCGTCACTCCGAACTACCCGGGCGGCAAGGATGCGGTGTCCGGTTTCAAGCGCTACTACGCCACGAAGGAAGCCCCCTCGGGGGGCAAGGGCAAGGTAGCCGAGGAGGTGTACACCAAGCTCGGCCAGCTCGACTACGCTGCTGAACTGGCGCAGATCCGCAGCATCAAGCCGGATGCGCTGTTCTTCTTTTTGCCCGGCGGCATGGGCATCAACTTCGTCAAGCAGTTCGTCGCCGCCGGCCTGTCGCGCGACACGCAGTTGTTCGCTCCCGGCTTCTCGGCCGACGAGGACGTCATCAAGGCGGTCGGCGCGCCGATGATGGGGATGTTCAACTCCTCGCACTGGGCGCACGACATGGACAATCCGGAAAACCGTCGTTTCGTTGCCGATTTCCAGAAGGAATACGGCCGCATGCCTTCGCTCTATGCATCGCAGGGCTATGATGCCGCTTTCATGATGGATGCCGCGGTGCGCGACGTGAAGGGCAAGGTCGAGGACAAGGCCGCCCTGAAGAAGGCGCTGGAAGCGAAGAATTTCAAGTCGGTTCGCGGCGATTTCAGGTTCAACAGCAACCACTACCCGGTGCAGAACTATTACCTGCGGGTCATTGGCAAGGACGGCAGCGGCCGCATCACCAACCGGCTGATGGGTACCATCTTCACCAATCATGCTGACGCCTACGTGGCGCAGTGCAAGATGAAGTGACCCAGCTGGTACTCGAGCAGGCGCTCAACGGCCTGCAGTTCGGCCTCATGCTGTTCCTGCTCGCCGCCGGGCTGACGCTCGTCTTCGGCATCATGGACTGCATCAACCTGGCCCATGGTTCGCTCTACATGGTGGGCGCTTACTTCGTCGCAGCGGCTGCGCAGGCGGCGGATTCATTCTGGTTCGGCCTCGGCGCCGGGGTGGCGGGGGCGGCGCTCCTCGGCCTCGTCCTCGAGCTTTCGGTATTTCGTCAGCTTTACCGGCGCGACCACCTCTCCCAGGTACTGGCCACCTTCGGACTGATCCTGATCGCCAATGAGGCGGTGCGCATGATCTGGGGCGCCCAGCCGCTGCTGCTCAATCCACCCGACGCACTCTCCGGGCCGGTCGAGATCGGCGACTTCTTCTACCCCGCCTACCGGCTGGTGATCATCGCCTTCGGGCTGGGCGTCGCCGGGTTGCTCTACCTGCTCGTCGCCCGCAGCCGGGTCGGGATGTGGGTCCGCGCCGGCGCCGCCAATCGCGAAATGACCGAGGCGCTGGGTGTCGATGTGCAGCGCTTGTTCACCGCCGTCTTCGTCTTTGGCGCCGCGCTCTGCGCCCTCGCCGGCGGCCTGCTCGGGCCGCTGCTGGCGGTTCAGGTCGGGATGGGCGAAAGCGTGCTGATCCTTGCCTTCGTCGTCATCATCATCGGCGGCATCGGCTCGATCCGTGGCGCGCTGATCGGCAGCCTGATCGTCGGTACGGTCGATACCCTGGGCCGAGCGCTGTTGCCGACGCTGCTGCGTTTCGCATTGCCGGCCGATGCGGCGGCGACGCTGGGTCCGGCGCTGGCCTCGATCATGATCTACCTGCTGATGGCGGCCATCCTGTTCTTCAGGCCGCAGGGCCTGTTTCCGGCGCGCGCCTGATGGCGTTCTACCGTCCCGCTGCCTACCAGAGACCGCTTGCCTGCGGGCTGTTGCTGCTCCTGCTTGCCCTCCCCGCGGCGCTTGACGCATCCGGCCAGGCCTTCTACATCGGCTTTGCGACACGCATCCTGATCTTTGCGCTGGCCGCGACCAGCCTCAACCTGGTGCTCGGTTTCGGCGGCATGTTTTCGCTTGGCCACGCCGCGTTCTTCGGCGCCGGCGCCTACGTCGCGGCGCTCTGCATGAACGTCGGGATCACCGATGCCCTGCTCGCCTTCCCGCTGGCGATGACCGTCGCCGGACTACTGGCGCTCGTCGTCGGCGCGATCAGCCTGCGCACGCGCGGCGTCTATTTCATCATGATCACCCTCGCCTTCGCCCAGATGACCTACTACCTGTTCGTTTCGGCGCGGGTCCTCGGCGGCGACGACGGCCTGCCGCTCAGCGGCCGGATGACCCTGGCCGGCTTCAGCCTGGCCGGCGACGCTGCATTTTTCCTTGTGGCGCTGGCCTGCCTGGCGCTGGCCCTGATCTTTCTCGGGCGCCTGGCCGATGCGCGCTTCGGGCACACCATACAGGCCATCCGCGAGAACGAAACGCGCATGGAAGCGCTTGGCTACCCGGTATTCCGCTACCGCCTGGTCTGCTTCGCGCTCGGCGGCGCGCTGGCCGGGCTGGCCGGCGCGCTGCTCGCCAACCTGACCGGGCTGGCCAGTCCCAACCTGCTGCAGTGGATGCAGTCGGGGACCTTGCTGGTCATGGTCATCATCGGTGGCGTCGGCTACCTCTACGGGGGCGTGGCGGGTGCCGTGGTGTTGCTGACGCTCGAGGAGGTGCTGGCCGGTTTCACCTTGCACTGGCACCTTGGCCTCGGCCTGCTGCTTCTGGCCATTGTCTTCTTCGCTCCGCGCGGCGTGGCGGCCCTGCTCGGGAAAGCCGATGGCTGAGGCCCTGCTCGAGGTTCGCGACCTGTCGCGCCGCTTCGCTGCGGTCGACGCCCTGCAA
>ERZ724517.374-NODE-374-length-27820-cov-4.542770_pt1 | contig 27820 bp, 24 predicted proteins | sample MGYA00376050_ERZ724517 | MGnify/ENA primary metagenome ERZ724517 (study PRJEB28724, sample SAMN07190886) | activated sludge metagenome | isolation source: activated sludge of sewage treatment plant in Hong Hong | place: USA: Christiansburg, Virginia | collected... | reverse complement strand
CAAGCTGTCGAACATGCGCAAGACCATCGCGCGGCGGCTGGCGGAATCGAAGGCGACGATCCCGCATATCTATCTGACCGTCGATATCCGGCTCGATGCGCTGCTCAAACTGCGCGGCGAGCTCAATGCGGCGCTGGAGCCGCGCGGCATCAAGCTGTCGGTCAACGATATGCTGATCAAGGCGCTCGCCGCCGCGCTGATCGAAGTGCCGGCGTGCAACGTCAGCTTCGCCGGCGACACGCTGATCAAATACAGTCGCGCCGATATTTCGGTCGCGGTATCGGTGCCGACCGGCCTCATCACGCCGATCATCGCCGACGCATCGAACAAGGCGCTGTCGGCGATCTCGACCGAAATGAAGGCGCTCGCCGACAAGGCCAAGGCCGGAAAGCTGCAGCCGCACGAGTTCCAGGGCGGCACCGCCAGCCTGTCGAACATGGGCATGTACGGCATCAAGCAGTTCGAAGCCGTCATCAACCCGCCGCAGGGCATGATCATGGCGATCGGCGCCGGCGAAAAGCGGCCCTATGTGGTGAACGACGCGCTGGCGATTGCCACCGTCATGTCCGCCACCGGCAGCTTCGACCACCGCGCCATCGACGGCGCCGACGGCGCGCAGCTGATGAAGGTGTTCAAGGAACTGTGTGAAAGCCCGCTGGGGTTGGTGGCGTGACTCTTCCCTCTCCCCTTGCGGGAGAGGGCGACTCGCGCTCGCGCGAGCGGGGTGAGGGGTCTGCCACAACGCCGCGAACGTCACATCTGGCCCATGCCCGCACCATGCGCGCCACGCCAACTGACGCCGAGCGTGCACTTTGGCGCTTGCTCCGCGACCGCCGCATGCTGGCATGGAAGTTCCGTCGGCAAGTTGTGGTCGGACCGTATATCGCCGACTTCATGTGCTACGAGGCGCGACTGATTGTCGAGGCTGACGGCGGGCAGCACGGCGATAATGCCCTCGATGGGGTGCGGACGGCTTGGCTGGAGGGGCAGGGATTCCGCGTGCTGCGGTTCTGGAACAATGCGATCTTGACGAATGGTGACGGTGTGGCGCGGTCGATATTGGCCGCGCTTGAAGACCCCCTCACCCCGCTCGGCTGCGCCGAGTCGCCCTCTCCCGCAAGGGGAGAGGGGAAGGAAGGATGACGATGGCTGAAGCGTTTGATCTAGTGATTTTGGGCTCGGGCCCCGGCGGTTATGTCGCCGCTATCCGCGCGGCGCAGTTGGGCATGAAGGTCGCGATTGTCGAGCGCGAGCGGCTTGGCGGCATCTGCCTCAACTGGGGGTGCATCCCGACCAAGGCGCTGCTGCGGACGTCGGAAATCTACCACTATATGACGCATGCCGATGCTTACGGTCTGTCGGCGACCGGTGTGTCGTTCGACCTCGCCAAGATCGTCGAACGCTCGCGCAAGGTGGCGGGGCAGCTCAATGGTGGCGTCAAGGGATTGATGAAGAAGAACAAGGTGACCGTCGTCGAAGGCGTCGGTGCGCTGACCGGGGCCACCGAGGTCACTGTCACCACCGGCGATACGACGCGCGTGCTGTCGGGCAAGAACGTCATCGTCGCCACCGGTGCCCGCGCGCGCGACCTGCCGGGCGTCAGCGCTGACGGCAAGCGTGTCTGGACGTATCGCCACGCGATGGTGCCGGCCGAAATGCCCACCAAGCTGCTGGTCATCGGATCAGGCGCCATCGGCGTCGAATTCGCCAGCTTCTACAGCGACATGGGCGCGAAGGTCACCGTCGTCGAAATGCTCGACCGCGTGCTGCCGGTCGAAGACGAGGACGTGTCGGCGTTCATGGCGAAGGCACTGGCCAAGCAGGGCATGACCATTGTCACCGGTGCCAAGGTCTCCGACGTCAAACCCGGCGCCGACAGCGTCAGCGCGACCATCACTACCGCCGACGGCACGGCCACCACCGACAGCTACAGCCATGTCATCGTCGCCATCGGCATCGTGCCCAATACCGAAAACATCGGGCTGGAGGCGCTCGGCGTCAAAACCGACCGCGGGCATATCGTCACCGACGGCTATGGCGCGACCGGCGTGCCCGGTCTGTGGGCGATCGGCGACGTCACCGGCCCGCCGTGGCTGGCGCACAAGGCGAGCCATGAGGGCGTCATCGCCGTCGAGAAAATGGCAGGTGTGGCCGGTGTCCACCCGCTCGATACTGGCAACATCCCCGGCTGCACCTACAGCCGCCCGCAGGTCGCCAGCGTCGGCATGACCGAGGCCAAGGCGATTGCCGCCGGTCACGCCGTCAAGGTCGGCAAGTTTCCGTTCATCGGCAACGGCAAGGCCATAGCGCTGGGCGAGGCCGAAGGCTTTGTCAAAACCGTGTTTGATGCCGCGACCGGCGAGCTGCTCGGCGCGCACATGGTCGGCGCCGAAGTCACCGAGCTGATCCAGGGCTATGTGGTCGCGCGCCAGCTCGAAACCACCGAAGTCGAACTGCAACACGCGGTTTTCCCGCACCCGACACTATCGGAGATGATGCATGAATCGGTTCTCGATGCCTATGGCCGCGCGCTGCATTATTAGCGCGCTGGCGTTGTTCGCCGCGCCGGTTTCTGCGGCGGTGGTCAACAGCAGCCCCGGCCATTTCACGCTGGGCTATACCAGCACGGTCAAAGCGACCCCCGACCAGGTCTGGGCGACCGTTGTCAATCTGCCGGGCTGGTGGTCAGCTGCGCACAGCTATTCCGGCAAGGCGGCGAACCTGTCGATCGACCCACGCGCCGGCGGCTGTTGGTGCGAACGCTGGACCGGCCCCAAGGGCGAGGCCAACAGCATCGAACACGCCCGCATCGTCATGGCAATGCCGGGCAAGGTCCTGCGCGCCGTTGGCGGCTTCGGGCCGCTGCAGCAGGCGCCGATTTATGCGGTGCTGAGTATCGAGATGAAGCCCGTCGACGGCAGCACGCAGCTGCGTATGACCTATGCCGCATCGGGCGATATCGCGGGCGGCATGGCGGAAATCGCGCCGGCGATTGACGGCGTGCTCGGCCAGCAATTCGACAATCTGGTCAAGGTGACGGCGCGCTAGAGGTTAAGAGCCTCCGGCGGGCAGGGGTGACTCCTGCACCCATTTGAAGAGCGCCAAATAATCGGGTGCAGGCCTCAGGCCTGCCCGCCGGAGGCCCTTAACTCACCGGCACCGGTTCAAACCGCCCGGTGTCCTCGTCGAGCACGCGCAAGATGCCGTCGGCGATGCCGAAATAGGCGCCACGCAGGCGCAGCGTGCCGGCAGCCAACCGCTTGGCGACAAACGGAAAGCTGCGCAGATTGTCGAGGCTCAAGCGGATTGCCGCGAGTTCGAGGACTTGCTGCTTGTCGATGTCGGGGTGGCTGGCGGAGGCGGCGATGACCTCGTCCCGCGCGGGCGCGATCATTTCCATCCAATGGTCGATGAAGCCGCCTTCGCCAAGCTTGGCGCCGCCGAACTTGCCGGTCAGCGAGGCGTTGATGCCGCCGCACTGGGCGTGGCCGAGCACCACCAGATCCTCGACTTCGAGCTGGGTGACGGCGAATTCGATGGCGGCCGAGGCGCCGTGAAAGCCGGCGGTGGTTTCATAGGGCGGCACCAGATTGGCGACGTTGCGCATGACGAAGACCTGGCCGGGCTCGAAGTCGAACAGCCGGGTCGGGTCGACGCGGCTGTCGCTGCACGCAATGATCATCGCCTTGGGCGATTGCCCCTGTGTGGCCAGCGCATCGAAGCGCCGGCGCTGGTCCTGATACTCGCCGCTGCGGAAGCGCCGGAAACCGTCGAGGAGTGTGTCGAAATTGGCCATAATGTGCGTGACTAGCAGTGGCGGGCGCGACGGTCTAGGGCGCGGTTGGTCGCATCGGTAACGTCGGTGTGCGACACCTCTGCGGTTGGCACGCAGCGCTGCAGCCGCTAAGACGCGCGCATGAGTGAGACAGCCCCGGCCCCGCGTATCCCGAAGCCCGCCTGGTTGCGCGTGCGCGCGCCGACATCGCCGGCGTTTGCCGAAACGCGCCGGCTGATGCGCGCCAAGGGGCTGACGACGGTGTGCGAGGAAGCCGCGTGTCCCAACATCGGCGAGTGCTGGTCGCAAAAGCACGCGACGGTGATGATCCTCGGCGATACCTGCACGCGGGCGTGCGCGTTCTGCAACGTCAAGACCGGGATGCCGCAGCCGGTCGATTTGCTTGAACCCGAGCATCTCGCCGAAGCCGCCGCCGAGATGGGGCTTGAGCATATCGTCGTGACCAGCGTCGACCGCGATGATTTGGCCGACGGCGGTGCCGGGCAATTCGTCCGCGTCATCCAGCAGCTCCGCAAGCGCGCGCCCAACACGACGATTGAAATCCTGACCCCCGATTTCCGCAACAAGGCGGCCGCCGCGGTCGAAGCGATCGTCGCGGCGCGGCCCGATGTCTATAACCACAACCTTGAAACCGTGCCGCGGCTGTACCCGACGATCCGCCCCGGCGCGCGCTACTATGCCAGCCTGCGGTTGCTCGAAACCGTCAAGCGGCTCGATCCGACAATCTTCACCAAGTCAGGTGTCATGGTCGGGCTGGGTGAGGAGCGCATGGAAGTCCATCAGGTGATGGACGATATGCGCTCGGCCGATATCGATTTCCTGACGATGGGCCAGTATCTGCAGCCGACGCCGCGCCATGCCAAGGTCGTCGAGTTCGTGACGCCCGATGCGTTCAAGGCCTATGGTTCGATCGCGCGTGCCAAGGGGTTTCTGCTGGTGGCCGCCACGCCGCTGACACGGTCGAGCTATCACGCCGGCGCTGACTTCGCCAAAATGCGCGACGCGCGAAACGCGCAACTGGCGCGCACGGCAGGGTAAAATGCCGCAGCACCGCGAAACGCGGCGGATGCCGTATTCGGCCGAGCAGATGTTCGACCTGGTCGCCGATATCGGCCGCTACCCCGAGTTCCTGCCGTGGATCATCGCGATGCGGATCCGCACGCCGCATCCGGGGCATTTATGGGCGGGGACGCATCCCGAGCCCGTCGATCCGGCGGCGCACCAGATCGTCACCGCCGACATGGTGGTGGGGTTCAAGGCGATCCGCGAACATTTCACCAGCCGCGTGACGCTCGACCGCGCGCGCCACGTCCATGTCGATTACCTCGACGGGCCGCTCAAATACCTCCACAACGACTGGCACTTCCGCGACGTGCCGGGGGGCTGCGAAATCGACTTCGCCGTCGAGTTCGAGTTCAAGACCAAGATGTTCGAAAAGATTGCTGGCATGTTCTTCGGCGATGCGCTGCGCAAGATGGTGGCGAGCTTCGAAGCACGTGCTGCGGCGATCTATCCGCAAGTGGTGGCCGGGTAGCAGCGGGCGTTCGCGGCTTTACTTTCGTGCGTCATCCCGGCGAACACCGGGACCCAGTTGCTGCAGCAAGCGCACCGGCAGGATATGCGAAAGCCAACTGGGTCCCGGCGTTCGCCGGGATGACGAATGAAATGGACGCGAAGCTACTTGCCGCCAAACGCCATCGCCCCCTATGAGCAAGGCTACAGGGTGCAAAGCCCGATGCGTTACAGGGGGCCAGCGTGGCAAGTTCGGATAGCGGTGCGACCAATGATGCGGGGCTGACGCTCGACCCCAAGCGCGACCGGCTGGTGATTGTCGCCTCGTCGCTCGGTACCGTGTTCGAATGGTATGATTTCTTCGTCTACGGCACGCTTGCGGCACTGCTCGGGCGCATGTTCTTCCCCAGCGAAAACCCCACAGCCGGCCTGCTGCTCAGCCTTGCGACGTTTGGCGCCGGTTTCGGCGTGCGGCCGATCGGCGCGATGGTGTTCGGCGTGCTCGGTGACCGCATCGGGCGCAAATACACGTTCCTGGCGACGATTACCTTGATGGGGCTGGCCACCGCGCTCGTCGGGGTGCTGCCGACATACGCGCAGGTCGGCATCTGGGCACCGATACTGCTCGTCGGGCTGCGACTGCTGCAAGGGTTGGCGCTCGGCGGTGAATATGGCGGCGCAGCGATCTACGTTGCCGAGCATGCACCCCCGGGCAAGCGCGGCTTCTTCACCGGCTTTATCCAGGCGTCGGTGGTCGGCGGCTTCCTGCTGTCGCTTGTCGTCGTGCTGCTCACCGTGTTCAGCGTCGGCAAGGAAGCGTTCGATGACTGGGGCTGGCGCATCCCGTTCCTGGTGTCGATCCTGTTGCTGGCGATCTCGCTGTATATCCGCCTCAAGCTCAGCGAGAGCCCGGTGTTCGCGGCGATGAAGGAGGCCGGCACCACCAGCGCCGCGCCGCTGCGCGAGGCGTTTTCGGCGCCGGGCAATCTGAAGACGATGATTGTCGCGATGATTGCGGTGGCGGCCGGGCTGACGGTCATCTGGTACACCGCGCAGTTCCAGACGCTGTACTTCCTGCAGAGCACTGCGCTGGTCGATGAAACCGATGCCAAGCTGCTTGTCGGCGTGTCGATGCTGATCGTGGCGCCGCTGTTCGTGGTGTTCGGCCATGTGTCGGACAAATACGGCCGCAAGCCGGTGATGCTGATCGGCTATGCGGTGACCTTGCTGCTGCTGTTCCCGGCGTTCCATCTGCTCGCCAAGGCCGCCAACCCGCAACTGATGGCGGCCGCAGCCGCGTCGCCGGTGTCGATCAGCGGCAGTGATTGCAGTTTCAATCCGTTCGCATCGAAGCAGTCGTCCGAATGCGGCCAGGCGCTGCAATATCTGTCGGGGCGCGGCATTGGCCATACCGGCGCGATAGATGACGGCGGCGCGCTGCGCATCACCATCGGCACGACGACGCTGCAGGGTTTCGACAAGGCCGCCATTGATGTTGCACTGGCGGCGGCGGGCTATCCGACCAAGGAGAATCCGGGCCCCCGCAACAACCTGCTGATTATCGCGGCGATTGCCCTGCTCGGGCTTCTGTCGGCGGCAACCTACGGTCCGGTCGCGGCGATCATGGTCGAGCTGTTTCCGGCGCGCATCCGCTACACCTCGATGTCGCTGCCGTATCACATCGGTACCGGCTATTTCGGCGGCTTCCTGCCGCTGATCTCGCTGTATATCGTCGCCAAATCGGGCAACGCCTTCGGTGGGCTGTGGTACACATGGATTGTCGTGCTGGCGGCGTTTGCCGTCACGTTGTTCTGGCTGCCCGAGACCAAAGACCGCGACATTTCCAAGTAAGGAGCCACCGCCATGGCCGGCGCGATGACGGGCATCAAGGTGCTCGATTTCAGCCAGATCGTCTCCGGGCCGATGGCCGCGTGCATCCTCGCCGACCAGGGTGCCGATGTCATCAAGCTCGAAGCGCCGAGCGGTGACCCGGTGCGCGCGTTCGGGCCGGGCAAGGGCAACATGTCGGCGACCTATATCACCGTCAACCGCGGCAAGCGCGGGCTGGCACTCGACCTCAAGAAGCCCGAATCGGCGGCGATTGTCACGGCGCTGATCGGCTGGGCCGATGTGCTGATTGAAAACTTCCGCCCCGGTGCGATGGAGCGGTTGGGCTACGGTGCGGCACGCTGCGCCGAGATCAACCCGCGGCTGATCTATGCGTCGGTCAGCGGCTTCGGGCCCGACGGGCCGTACCGCAACATCCGTGTCTATGATCCGGCGGTGCAGGCGGTGTCCGGGATTGCCGCGACGCAGCTCGATGCCGCCGGTCATCCGTCGCTGGTGGCGTCGCTGATGGCCGACAAGCTGACCGCGTTGACGGCAGCGCAAGCCATCACCGCGGCGCTGTTCGCGCGCGAACGCACCGGCGTCGCGCAGCAAGTCGCGGTGTCGATGCTCGATGCGGCGATTGCCTTCAACTGGCCCGAAGCGATGTACAACCACAGCTTCCTCGATGACCCGCCGGCGCCGCTGCCCAACTATAGCGACCTGGCGCGCCTGTGGCCGGCGCGCGACGGGCAAGTCGCCATTGGGGTGCTGCAGGACGCCGAATTCGTCGCACTTTGTGCCGCAATTGAACGCCCCGACCTTGCCGCAGACCCGCGCTTCACCCGCGCTGCCGGTCGCGCCTTGTACCGTGACGACTGGCTGCCGGCGGTCGCGACCGAAATCGCGTCGCGCGATGTCGATACGCTGATGGCGGCGTTCATCGCGACCGGTGCGGTCGGTGGGCGGGTCAACACGCGCGCCAATGTCGGCGATGACCCACAGGTGCGGCACAATCGCAGCATCGCCGAAATCGATCACGGCGCGCTCGGCCGCGTGCGGTCGCCGATTGCACCGGCACGATTTTCGGCGACGCCGTCGCACGCGCCGCGTCCGGCGCCCGGGCTGGGCGAGCACAGCCGCGCGATTTTGCAGCAGCTAGGCCGGTCGCCAGCCGACATTGACGCACTGATTACCGCAGGCGTGGTCATCGCGGCTTCCCCCTGAACGAGGGCGGTGTTAGCTTCGCGGGCGCGGTGCCGTGACTCAGTCGTGAAGAATCAGCAGCGCCCGAGTTGATGGAATTGCAGCGCGTCCCCATATCGGCACCGTAAGGCGGAAGTTCCCACCGCCAGTGGAGTGAAAATGACCGAAACCAACATTGAAATGGGTGCGCTGCCGGTTCTGCCGCTGCGTGACATCGTCGTGTTCCCGCAGATGATCGTGCCGCTGTTCGTCGGCCGCGAGAAGTCGGTGAAGGCGCTCGAAGCGGTGATGCAGGGCGACAAGACGGTGTTCCTGCTCAGCCAGAAAAACCCCGCAGACGAAGATCCCGGCGCCGACGACCTGTATGACCTCGGCACCGTCGCGACGGTGCTGCAGTTGCTCAAGCTGCCCGATGGCACGGTCAAGGTGCTGGTCGAAGGCACGATGCGCGGCCGCCTCGAAAGCCTTGATACGCAAGGCGAATTCCTGCGCGCCAAGGTGGCGACGGTTGAAGAACCCGCGGCTGACGCGACGCTGATTACCGGGCTGATGCGCTCGGTCGCCAAGCAGTTCGAGGCGTACGTCAAGCTCAACAAGAAGACTGCGCCCGAAATCGCCGTGCAGATCGGCACGATCGAGGAGGCCGGCCGCTTTGTCGATACGGTCGCTGCCAACCTCAGCCTGAAGATTGCCGACAAGCAGGCGTTGCTCGCCGAAGTCGACGTCGCCAAGCGCCTCGAAATGGTGTTCGGGCTGATGGAAGGCGAAATGGGCGTCCTGCAGGTCGAGAAGAAGATCCGTGGCCGCGTCAAGCGCCAGATGGAAAAGACCCAGCGCGAATATTACCTCAACGAGCAGATGAAGGCGATCCAGCGCGAGCTCGGCGAGGGCGAGGACGGCAAGGACGAAACCGCCGAAATCGAAGAGAAGATCGCCCGCACCAAGCTGTCGAAGGAAGCCCGCGAAAAGGTCATCGGCGAGCTCAAGAAGCTCAAGGCGATGTCGCCGATGTCGGCCGAAGCCACCGTCGTGCGCAACTATATCGACACGATCCTGGCGCTGCCCTGGGGCAAGAAGACCAAGATCAAGCGCGATATCGTCGCCGCGCAGAAGATCCTTGATGATGACCACTACGGCCTCGACAAGGTCAAGGACCGCATCATCGAATATCTCGGCGTGCAGGTGCGTTCGCAGAAGCTCAAGGGTCCGATCCTGTGCCTCGTCGGTCCGCCCGGCGTCGGCAAGACCTCTCTGGGCCGCTCGATTGCCAAGGCGACGGGGCGCGAGTTCATCCGCCAGTCATTGGGCGGCATGCGCGACGAGGCCGAAATCCGCGGCCACCGCCGCACTTACATCGGCTCGATGCCCGGCAAGGTGCTGCAGAATCTCAAGAAGGTCGGCAGCTCGAACCCGCTGTTCCTGCTCGATGAAATCGACAAGCTCGGTCAGGATTTCCGCGGCGATCCGTCGTCCGCGCTGCTCGAAGTGCTCGATCCCGAACAGAACAAGGCGTTCAACGACCACTATCTCGAAGTCGATTTCGATCTGTCGGACGTGATGTTCGTGACCACCGCGAACTCGCTCAACATGCCGCAGCCGCTGCTCGACCGCATGGAGATCATCCATCTGTCGGGTTATACCGAGGACGAGAAGGTCGAAATCGCCAAGCGCCACCTGCTGACCAAGGTCGTCGAAGCGCACGGCTTGAAGAAGGGCGAGTTCACGCTGACCGATGACGGTTTGCGGGACCTGATCCGCTTCTACACGCGCGAAGCCGGCGTCCGCACGCTCGAACGCGAGCTGGCGAAGCTGGCGCGCAAGTCGCTGCGTCGCATCCTTGAAGGCAAGGACAAGACCGTCACCATTACGCCCGACAATCTGTCGGACTTCGCCGGCGTGCGGAAGTACCGCTACGGCGTTGGCGAAGTCGAAGACCAGGTCGGCGCCGTCACCGGGCTGGCGTGGACCGAAGTCGGCGGCGAATTGCTGACGATCGAAGCCGTGACCGCACCGGGCAAGGGTCTGATCAAGACCACTGGCAAGCTCGGCGACGTGATGACCGAATCGATTTCGGCCGCACTGTCGTTCATCAAGGCGCGCAGCGTGCACTACGGCATCAAGCCCAACCTGTTCGAGAAGAAGGACATCCACGTCCATGTTCCCGAAGGCGCGACGCCCAAGGACGGCCCGTCGGCGGGTGTCGGTATGGTCACCGCGATCGTGTCGGCGATGACCGGCATCGCGGTCCGCAAGGATGTCGCGATGACCGGCGAAGTGACGCTGCGTGGACGTGTGCTGCCGATCGGCGGGCTCAAGGAGAAGTTGCTCGCGGCGCTGCGCGGGGGCATCACCACCGTGCTCATCCCGGCCGAAAACGAGAAGGACCTCGCGGACATCCCGGCGAACGTCACGCAGGGCATGCGCATCATTCCCGTCGCGCATGTCGATCAGGTGCTGGCGGAGGCGCTCGTCGCACCGCTGGTGCCGATCGTCTGGAGCGAAGCCGATGAACTGGCGGCGCGTCCCGATGCGGGGGCGGCGGCGGAGCTGCGTCACTAGTCGCCAACCGAAACGTCGAAACTGAATTGCGCCGGGCGTTGTCACTGACAGCCTCGGCGCTTTTCTTTTGTTTCGGCGCTGCTATGATTTTGCGCAGGGTTCAGTTGCCACGCCATTCAAATTCAGGGTGAGATTTCGATGAACAAGCAGGACCTGATCGGCAAGGTCGCGGAAGCGGCCGGCCTGACCCGCGCCGACAGTGCCAAGGCCGTCGAAGCCTTGCTCGACGCGATCACCGCGGCTTTGCAGGCCGGCGACGATGTTCGGCTGGTCGGTTTCGGCAGCTTCGAAGTCACCCAGCGCAAGGCCTCGACGGGGCGCAACCCGCGCACCGGCGCGCCGATGGCGATCAAGGCCAGCAGCGTCCCGAAGTTCAAGGCGGGCAAAGCCCTCAAGGACGCTGTCAACTAAAGCGTGGGCAACTAAAGCCGGGGCAACTAAAGCCTGGGCAACAAAAACCTAGGCAACTAACGCCCGGGCAATTGGCGCACGGGACTGGACATGGAAACGCGGCTGGCCTAAGTCACCGCTTCCCGTTTCGACCAGCGGTCAACAGGGGCGCGTAGCTCAGCGGTAGAGCACTGCCTTCACACGGCAGGGGTCACAGGTTCAAACCCTGTCGCGCCCACCATTTCAACCATGGCTATCAAACGCACCGGCATCAACCTGGCCGACTGGCGTGTTTCAGCGGCGTTGGCCGGGACGGAGATGTACGTGTTCGCGCATTTGTGCGACAGACAATCCGCGGCTGGCTTGGTAGCGTTCTCCATGAAACAATTCCCCGGCTTTGGCGGTTTGCAGCCGTGGCTCGATAGTCCGGACAAGATGCTGGCGATGGCGCGCGACCAGGCGCAGGCGCTCGATGCCCGGCTCGCACCACCCGCTGATGCCCGCGCGACACCGTTGTTTCAGGCGGAAAGCGTTAGCGCTGCAGTCTATAGCGTCGATGGCGAATGCCTCGCGCAGACCGCAGCGTTCCGCAGCACCGATGCCCGGCGCCATGTCGACGCCGAGCTGGTGCGCACCGCCGCAATTGCCCAGTCGCCGCGGCTCGCCGTTTTCACCGTGCCCAACGGGACCAGTAGTGGCCATCCGGCCATCATTGTTTGCGCGCCGCTTGCCCAGACTTCGGGCTGGCAGTTGCCGGATACATTGGCCGCCTCGATCGCCGCCAATCCGACTGCGTTGGCGGTGGTTACCAGCCTCGGCAGCATCAGCCCCCCTTCGCTCGAACATGCCTGCGCCGCCTTTGGCCTGTCGGGCCTCGAAACGCGCGTGACCATCGCGATGGTGCACTGCGGTGCGATCCGCGAAAGTGCGCGCCAGCTCGGTATTTCGTATCAGACGGCGCGCGGCGCGATTGCCGGCGCGATGAAGCGTGCGGGGGTCAACCGGCTGCCGGCATTGGTCACCAGGCTCGGCGCCACGTGTTTCGGGGTGCTGCCCGATGGTGATGGCGACCAGACGCTGCTCGCGAATATCTGGTCGATCACGCCGCGTCAGGCCGCGCTTGGCGCGCTGGTCGCGGACGGATTGTCGCGCGCTGAAGCCGCGGGCGTGCTCGGCATTTCGGAGGCGGTTGCCAAAAAGGAAATCGACCGTCTCTACCAGACGCTGGGCGTCGAAAGTGCCGCGGCATTGGCGCGTGTGCTGGCCGAAACCAGTGCGATGCAATGGGTCATGCGCGCCACCAATGGTTCGATCGGCTATGTCGAAAGCCAGCGCGAGCCGCTGCGTTTCGCGCTCAGGCCCGACGGATCGCGCATAGCCTGGAGTGATTACGGGCCGGCAGGTGGGCGCCCGGTGCTCGTCGTGCACAGCAGCATGACAACCAGATTCGTGTCGCGCCGCCTGTTGCGCGCACTGCACGGCCGCGGCTATCGCCCGATTGCCATCGATCGGCCCGGATTTGGCTTGTCGGATCCGCTGGCCGGGAGGGTTGCCGGCGCGCACGATCCGTTCGCGGCCGCAGTCGATGATGTCGCCATTGTCGCGCGTCAGGCGCGGATTGTCCGCTTCGACGTCGTATCGCGTGGCGCGGCGCATCATGTGCTGGCGCTGGGGCGCGACAGGCCCGACCTCATCGGGCGCGTCGTCATCGTCAATCCCGATCCCGACTCGCAGTCGGACCCGCGCCGCACCGGCCCGCTCGGCGCGGTGAAGGAAGCCTATGTGCGACGTCCTGCGCTGGTTCGCCTGATGGCACGGCTGCTCATCAGCCAATTGACCGGCGACAGGCCCTATCGGCTGGTGCCACGCACGCTGGAAGGCAGCCCGCCCGACGAAATCGCCATCGCTGAAGCCGATATTCTCGAGGATTATGTGCGCGCGCTGCGTCCGTTCGCGACCGGCCGGTACGAAGGCTATGTCAACGAGCAGATGGCGCATGCCACGATGAACCGGGCTGTGCCATTGCCGGGTACGCACCGCTGGCAGCTGCTGGTCGGCAGTCATGATGCGCTCTATGACCCTGATTTCGTCATGCAATATTGGCGCGAGGTGTTGCCCGACGCCGGCTGCACCAAGGTGGAAAATGCCGGCCGGCTGTTGGCCATGAGCCATGCCGGGCTGGTCGCCGACACGCTCGCCGACATCTGAGGCGAACAACACCCTGCAATCGGGGATGGGCGCGCGCCTTGCACCGCGCGAAGGTGGAAGCGTCGCAGCCACTGCCGCTGCATCGACAGGGGAAAACGCCATGCATTCCAATCGCTTTCGCGCCGTCGGCGTGTTTGTCACGCTCGGCATTGCGCTCGGTGCCGGCACCGCAGTCCAGGCCCAGCAAATCCTGACGGCGGTCGAATCGCGGTTACCCGGCCCCGGGGTCGAACCCAGGGACGCGCTGTCGAGCACTGTCGCGGGCGTGCAGATCGGCACGACTTTCGGCGCTGTCGATACACGCGCGCTGACCGACTACGGCGTCAACCGGATCTATGCGCAGGGCAACGCCAGTTACCGCCAATATGCGACGTCGAACTGGCTCGACACCTACAGCGTCGGTGGCGCCGCGGGCACGACCGTGACGGTCAGCTTCAGCTTTGCCATCGACGGCGATGTCAACGTTTTCGATCCGTTCGACGGCGTCAATTCGCGCGCCGACGTCAACTTCAGCGTCTATGCGCTGCGCGGCAACGGCTGGTCGCTTGGCGGCCGCGACGCGGCTGCAGTCAATCCGCTGGTGACCCCCATTGGTCGCAGCCTCGACAATTATACCGACTTGCTGTTGGTGCAGACCAGCGCCGGATCAATCGTGCAGCTTGAGCCCGGACAATTTTCGGGCCTCTACGGCTATGCCAACAACGCCGGCGACCCCGGTTCTGCCACCGGGCGCGCGACTTATGACAAGGCGACCGACATCTACACGCTTGAGCAGCAGATCGGTGCGGTCAACCGCATTGTCGAATTCGGCAAAACCACTTTCAGGGTCACCACCAACGGTGTTCCCGGCGGCCTGCTACCCTATAGCCTCGTGCCGGCGCTGCAGACGACACGAACCAATTTCGAAAAAAATTATGCCATCCTCGATGTTGCAAGGCTCTGCCCCAATGTGTTCAATTACTGCACCGCAGGACAATATCCGGGCAGCAATCTGTCGGTTTCGTTCGATATCGCAGCGGGATCGACGTTCACGCTGATGTCGTCGCTGCACGCCAACGACCTGTATGTCGGTACCATCGACTTCTTTCACACCGCGAAGGTGTCGGGCGTGTCGGTTTCGGCCGGCGGTACATTGACCAGCGACAGCGGCACGCTGACGGCGCTTCCCGACGGCAGCTATGGTTATCCGGCGGCTTTGGCGCCGGTGCCCGAACCCGCCGCTTGGTCGATGCTGATTGCCGGCTTCGCGTTGGTCGGTTCCAAGCTGCGCCGCCGCCGTCAGCGCGGCTTACCTGTCATCGCAATGTGATGCCCGGAAACTGCAGCGCTAGCGTTCGGAGACTTTGATGGTCGCTGCGTGCGCATCGGGGAGCCTGTCCTGAAAGGCATTGCCGATCAGCCCGACCGAAATGCCGATGACGAAGATGTTGAACACGAACGCCAGCATGCCGTGGAACATCGCGATGCGGCGGATGCGGCGGCTGGTGATGATGACGTCGGACACCGAAAAGATGATCGCCAGCGTGAAGGTGAAATAGGCGAAGTCCCAGGCGTCGGGTTCGGGATCATTGCCGGGAAATACCAGCCCGCGATGGTCCTTATGGTCATACTGCGAATAATAGATTTGCGCATAATGCAGCAGGAACAGCGTGTTGGCGAAAATCCACGCCAGCACGAGCGTGCCGGCGCTGAGCAGGATTGTAATCGACTGGCTGTCCTCAAGCTCGCTGAGCAGCGCCACCATGACGATCGCGATGACGACGCCGCCGATCATCAGCAGCCCGTGATGGTCGCCGCCGCTGAGTTTGGCGCGCGCGCGCAGATCGGCAACGCTGAACGCCACGAACAGCGGCAGCATCCGCAGCAGGAACAGGAACGCCGCGATATCGAAGCCGATGAGCAGCGCGCGCCCGGTGGTGGTCTGGCCGTTGATCAGCCGGGTGCTGGCGGCGGCGATGACGAACACCACCAGAAAGAAATTGAAGTTGAGATGGCGGCGTAGCCAGCTCATCCGCGGCGGTCCCTGCTGCTGCCGGCGAGCAAGGCCCAGCCCGTCAGCGCCGACATGAACGAGCCGGCGAGAATGCCGATCTTGGCAATCTCGTTTTCCGCCGAGCCCTGGCCGAACGCCAGCGCCGCGATGAACAGGCTCATCGTGAAGCCGATGCCGCACAGGATGGCGACGCCGTAGATCTGCCGCCACGTGGCATCGACGGGCATGTCGGCATAGTCGAGCTTGACCATCACCCAGATCGCCCCAAACACGCCGAGCTGCTTGCCGAGGAACAGCCCGAGCGCGACGCCGACCGGCACACCGCCCAGCGCGGTGCTGGGCGCAATGTCGAGCAGCGACACGCCGGCATTGGCGAAACCGAAGATCGGCACGATGGCGAACGCGACGATCGGCGCCAGCGCGTGTTCGAGCTTGTGCAACGGCGAATGGCCGTCGGCACCGTGGTGCGCGCCGGTACGCAGCGGAATGGTCAACGCCACCGCGACTCCGGCCAGCGTCGCATGGACGCCCGACAGCAGGGTCTCGTACCAGACGAAAACGCCGATGATCAGATAGGGGGCAAGCGCGGTGACCTTGAAGCGGTTGAGCCCGACGAGTACCAGCAGGCCCGCACACGCCAGTCCGAGATCGAGGAAGTCGAGCTTCGCGGTATAGGCGACGGCGATGATGATGATCGCGCCGAGATCGTCGATGATGGCAATCGCGGTGAGCAATATCTTGAGCGAGCCGGGCACGCGGCTGCCGAGCAGCGCCAGCACGCCGAGCGCAAACGCGATATCGGTCGCCGCCGGAATCGCCCAGCCGTCGCGGTGCGCCGGATCCTGATAGTTGAACGCGAGGTAGATCAGCGCCGGTACCGCCATACCGGCAATCGCTGCCGCGCCGGGCAGGATGCGCCGTGCGTTGGTGGCGAGTTCGCCGTCGATGAGTTCGCGTTTGACCTCGAGCCCGATGAGCAGGAAGAACACCGCCATCAACCCGTCGTTGACCCAGTGCAGCAGGCTGTGGCCGGCGAATTCGATGTGCAGCGTGTGCGCGTAGAAACCCGACAGTGGCGAGTTGGCGACGATCAGCGCCGCCGCCGCCGCCGCCATCAGGATATAGCCGCCCGCCGCCTCGGTCGCGAGGAACTGGCGCAGCGTCGAGGCAGGGCGCCAGCGCGGGGCGGCGTTGGTCATCCGGCGCGGTCGCCGTAGTTGGTCGCCACCCAGTCGCGGTAGCTGCCATCGAGAATCGCCTGCCACCACGGTTCGTTGTCGATGTACCAGCGCAAGGTCGCGGCAAAGCCGGTGGCAAAATCGCGTGCGGGCACATAGCCGAGTTCGTCGCGGATCTTGCGTTCGTCAATGGCGTAGCGGCGGTCATGGCCGGGGCGGTCCTTGACCCAGGTCTTGAGGCTGTCGGTCGGCTTGCCTTGGGCCGCCGGCGCGTTCGGGTAGCGCGCCTTGAGCGACGCATCCTGCGCGAACGCCGCATCGACCGCCGCGCAGAGTGTGTCGATGACGGTCAGGTTGGCGAGTTCCTCGCCGCCGCCGATGCAATAGGTTTCACCGACGCGGCCTTTTTGAATGACCAGCTCGATGCCGCGGCAATGGTCTTCGACATGCAGCCAGTCGCGCACGTTCATGCCATCGCCGTAGATCGGCAGCGACCGGCCGTGCAGCGCGTTGATCAGGAACAGCGGGATCAGCTTTTCGGGGAATTGATACGGCCCGTAATTGTTCGAGCAGTTCGACGTCGTGACATCGAGCCCGTAGGTGTGGTGATAGGCGCGCACCAGATGGTCCGACGCGGCTTTGGAGGCCGAATAGGGCGAGTTGGGCGCGTAGGGGGTGATTTCGCTGAACGCCGGATCATCGGCGCCGAGGCTGCCATAGACTTCGTCGGTCGAGACATGGTGGAAGCGGTGCGGCTTGCGGGTTTCGCCGAGCCACACTGTCCGCGCCGCCTTGAGCAGGCTGTGCGTGCCGAGCACGTTGGTGTCGATAAACGCGTCGGGGCCGTGGATCGAGCGGTCGACATGGCTTTCGGCGGCAAAGTGCACCAGCGTGTCGATGTTTTGCTCGCGCAGCAGCGTTTCAACGGTGCCCTGGTCGCGGATATCGGCTTCGACAAAGCCAACAGCATTGGCCCCTGCGAGATTGGCGCGGTTGCCGGCATAGGTCAGCGCGTCGAGCACGGTGATGCTGTCGCCGGGGTGGCGGGCGCGCCAATAGTGGACGAAATTGGCACCGATGAAGCCGGCGCCGCCGGTCACGAGCAGATTAGCCACGGGCAAGTTCCTGCAGGCAGGCGCGCAATTCGACGCGCCAATGGTTGGGAAGCCCGGTCAGCGCCCAGGTCGCGCTTTTGTCGAGCACTGAGTAGGCTGGGCGCTGCGCCGGGGTGGGGTAATCCGACGTGCGGATCGGCTTGACGGTCACCGGCGTGGTCAGCAGCCCGAGCGCCAGCGCTTCCTCATGGATCGCGACGGCGAAATCATACCATGACGCGACGCCGGCATCGGTGGCGTGGAAGGTGCCGGTGTGGCCGCCCTGCGCCAGCGTCCAGATGGTGCGCGCCAAGGTCGGCACATGCGTCGGCGTGCCGATCTGGTCGGCAACCACGCCGAGTTCGCTGCGTTCGCGCATCAGCCGCAGCATGGTGGCGACGAAGTTGGCGCCCTTGGCGGCATAGACCCACGCGGTGCGGACGATCAGCGGATTGCCGTGCAGGTCGCGCGCTGCCTCCTCGCCCTCGAGCTTGGTGCGGCCATAGACGCCGAGCGGGTTGGGCAGCGCATCGGGGGGGTAGGGCAGGTGCGCGGTGCCATCAAAAATGAAGTCGGTCGAGACATGGACGAAGCCCGCGCCGGCGTTGCGCGCCGCCGACGCCAGCAACCCGACGGCGTTGACGTTGACGCGCTGCGCGATGGCGGCTTCGGTTTCGGCCTTGTCGACGGCGGTATAGGCGGCGGCATTGATGACCAAAGTCGGTGCGGCGGCGGCCACGACGCGCGCCACGGCTTCGGGGTCGCAAATGTCGAAATCGACCTCGGGCGGCGCGATGACGGTGACGTTCGCTGGCGCGGTGGCCTGCAATGCACGCCCGAGCTGCCCGGCGCTACCGGCAATCAGAACCTTCATGCGAACACCTCCGCGTCAGCGAGCAATGGCGCGGCGGCATCCTTGCCCGACAGCAGTGGCGCGCCGTCGATCGGCCAGTCGATGCCGATGGCGGGGTCGTTCCACGCGATGCCACGGTCGTGCGCCGGCGCGTAGAGCGTCGTGCATTTGTACAGGAAATCGGCGCTGTCGCTGAGCACCGCAAAGCCGTGCGCGAAGCCCGGCGGCACCCACAGCATGCGCTTGTTGGCCTCCGACAGTTCATAGCCGACCCAGCGGCCGAAATGCGGGGAGGAGCGGCGGATATCGACGGCGACGTCGAACACCGCGCCGGCGGTGACGCGCACCAGTTTCCCCTGCGGTTCGACGATCTGATAGTGCAGCCCGCGCAACACGCCCTTGGCCGAGCGGCTGTGGTTGTCCTGCACGAAATTGAGGTCGAGCCCGGCGGCGGCAAACGCGGCGGCGTTCCAGCTTTCGAGGAAGAAGCCGCGGTCGTCGCCGAACACCTTTGGCTCGATCAGCTTGACGCCGGGCAGGGGGGTGTCGATGACGTTCATGTCACCGCGCCCATTTCGAGCTGGGTCAGCAGATATTCGCCGTAACCGCTCTTGCGCAGCGGCTCGGCAAGGCGGCGGAGCTGGGCGGCATCGATGAAGCCGCTGCGCCAGGCGATTTCCTCGGGGCAGCAGATCTTCAGGCCCTGGCGCTCCTCGACAATGCGGACATACAGCCCGGCATCGAGCAGCGAGGCGTGCGTACCGGTATCGAGCCAGGCGTAGCCGCGGCCCATCAGCTCGACATTGAGCTTGCCGGCTTCGAGGTAGATACGGTTGAGGTCGGTGATCTCAAGCTCGCCGCGCGCCGAGGGTTTGACGGAGCGCGCATAGTCGACGGCGTTGCCATCGTAGAAATACAGACCGGTGACAGCATAGTTCGACTTGGGGTGCGCCGGCTTTTCCTCGATGGTCGCGGCGCGGCCATTGGCATCGAACGATACGACGCCATAGGCTTGCGGGTCCTTGACGTAGTATCCGAACACCGTGGCGCCTTCGGTGCGCGCATCGGCGTCGCGCAGCAGGCCGGGGAAGCCATGGCCGTAGAAGATATTGTCGCCCAGGATCAGCACCGACGGGTCCTTGCCGATGAAGTCGGCGCCGATGTGATAGGCCTGCGCCAGCCCCTTGGGCTCGGGCTGTACAGCATAGGTCAGGCTGATGCCCCAGTCGCTGCCGTTGCCGAGCAGGTTGCGGAACGCTGTGGAATCCTCGGGCGTCGTGATGATCATCACTTCGCGCACCCCGGCGAGCATCAGCACCGACAGCGGGTAATAGATCATCGGCTTGTCATAGACCGGCATCAGCTGCTTGCTGACCGGCTTGGTCAGCGGATAGAGGCGCGTACCGGAGCCGCCAGCCAGAATAATACCGCGTCGCAAGATGCTCTCCTATGGCCGTGGCGATTGATATTGCTGATGTCCGATAGCCAAATCGACAGCAGGCGTCATCCCGCTTAGCGCTTGTCGGCTAAGATTCGCCTTACCGAACCGGCAAAGCTGCGGAGCTGTTCGGCGAAAGGTGCGAGCTTGGCGGCGGTTTCGACGCCGGTGCCGTCGGTGCGCGGCCTGGGCTGGAAGGTCGCGGTCAGCGCGGCGATGCGCGATGCGACGAGGCGCTTGCGGCGCGCCTGGTGCGGCTGCATCTTGATGATCTCGCCCACGTCGAGCGGAGTCGTGGCGATCGCGCCCGCCGCTTCAGCAGCAGCCAGCAGTGCCGCACCGCGTGGGGAACGCGCCATGATCAGGCTGCGGCCATCGGCTTCCTCGAAGGTCGGGTAGCCCGAATCGTCGCCGTACCAGGCGTCGGCAGCGGCAATGTCGGCGACGCCGCCGACCGCATCGGGGCAGATCTTGCAGCGATATTGCACTTCGCGGCTGAGGATTTCGCCCCAGCTCGCGGCATAGCTCATCCGCGTCGTGCGGCCATCGGCTTCGACGGCGGTGGCATAGCCCGGCCAGCCGTCACCGCGGTAGCGGAACGACGCCAGCTTGCCGGTGTTGGCGCCGAGCCGCTTGATGATGCGGTCGGTGCCGGCCTGCGACGGCGTGCCGGCACAGAAGAACGACAGCATGACGACAACCTGCGCGTCGATGCGCGGGTCGTGCCTTGCCCATTGGCGCAGCGCAGAGACATCGCAAGGCTTGCCGACGAACGCGAAGCGGCCACCGGCATCGAGTTCGGCGGCAATCGCGGCGAGCGGCGCGACCGGCGCATAGCGCGAGCCGGCCGCGCGCACGACATCGTCGCGGCCGATACTGCGCACGACATGCGTCAGCAGCGGCGCGTCCGGGTCCATCGCGACATGGACGACGCGGTCGATGGCGCCGGTGTTGAACAGGTGGATCAGCAGTCCAGACAGGACGCCGCCCGACGAGCCGGCATAGCGCACCTGGGCATCGGTCGAGTGGCCGGTGTGGATCGACTGGTACGGGCCCCAGAGCGCCGAGGTCGCAGGGGCCGGCTGCCACGGGGCGACGGTGGCGCCCGGACACGCGCTGGAAATCACGGCCTCTGCCGCCGGCGATACGCAGGCGGTTTCGACGGGGCGCAGGTAACCGAGCTTGCCGTCGCGCTGCATGGTGACGGCAGCGGGTGCGGCGGCGGCGCACAGGCCGCAGCCGACGCACAGCTGCCCGTCGACGACACGCTTGAGCGTCGGGGAGGTAAAGTTGCTCACCGGCGCGCTGCCGCAGCGGTAAAGCACCGCGTCAGTTCGGCGACATAGGTTTCCAAACCCGCTTCGACGATGGCCGAGCCGCGCGCGATGTCGGCGGCGAGTTCGGCGCGGCGTTCGTAGGCGTTCAGGACATAGGTAATCGCGGCGTCGGTGGTCAGCCCGCGCACCGGCACCATCCAGTCATAGCCGAGCCCGCCGAACAGCCCTTCGAACTTGCGGCTGTACGACACCGGCACGACCGGCACGCCGCTCGAATAGGCGGCGATGGTCGCGTGCATGCGTGCGCCGACGACGAAATCGAGGCCCGAAATGAACGACTTGGCTTCGGATGGCGAGGTGAACGGCGCGACTTTGGTGGCACCGGGGAACTCACGTGCCAATGCATCGACGGCAACGCCGTCATCATCGTTGGGCAGCGGCGAATTGACATGGCCGAACAGCATGACCTCGACATCGCCGCGCGCCAGCAACGCCGCGACCAGCCCGCGGGTTAGCGCCGCATAATCGACTTCGATGCCGAATTCGTTCTTGCCGGTGTAGCCGCCGCTGAACAGCAGCCCCGACACGTTGATGCCGATGCGTGGTTTGCCGGTAGATTTGGGCTGGCGTTCGAACGGCAGCGCGAACGCGACATCGACCGCCTGGAACGCTTTGGCGTGCGGTGCGAGTTTGGCGAGCGCCGCCATCGACAGGGGGTCGCGCGCGAACACCGCCTGAGCGCGCGTGCAGGCCCATGCGGCGGCGGCCGAGTGCGGTTGGCGCGAGAACGGCCCGATGGTTTGCGGCGACAGGATCATCGGCACACCGCGGGCAATTGCCATCGCCTTGGTCGCCATGATGTAAGCGAAGCGCTTGTCGGGGTAGATGTCGGCGAAGCTGTCGCCGGCGCCGATGTCGAGCACATAGTCGAGATGGCCGAGGTCGGCCCAGTAGCCGCCGGGCGAGGCCATGTAGCGTCCCGTGATTTCGCGCGCGCTGATGTCGGGGCCGCTGATGTAGACCGGGCCGGGCTCGCGCGGGCCGATGACGGTGAATTTCGGCGTCAGGCCGGCGCGCTCGGCGGCGCGGCGCGCCAGCGCGATGTTGCCGACGCTGAGCGCGCCGACGCCGAGGTTGCCCGAACGCACCGAATGCCAGACCAGTCCGATTTCAAAGTGTCGCGGCATGCCATTCGCTCGATCAGGGAATTGATTGGTCAGTGACCCGGGCAGGCCCCGTTGGACTTACGCGGCAGGTCGGAGCAGCGCCAGTGCAGGGCAGGTGCAGCATGATCGCTGCACCTGCCCTGATCGTGTCACACTAATTCGACGGTGCCGCGGTTGCCGGTGCGTTGCTTGCCGCGGCGGCACCGGCTGCTGGCACGGCACCGGCCGGCGCGGTGCCGACCACCGGGGTGGCGCCTCCCGCCGTGGTGCCCTTGCTTGCGGTTGCGGCGGGCTCATAGCCCTTGGCGTAGACGATCTTGCCCTTTTCCTCGGCCTTGATCTTCTTAAGCTCGTCGCCGAGCGCCTTTTGCACGGCCTCGCGCTGCAGAATCGGCTGCGCCACCGCGACGGCCTTGGGACCAGTGAACGGCGCCGATGCAACGTTGGTCACCAGGTTGATATAGACGATCGGCGCCGGCGCGCCGCGCGGCTGATCGGCGAACATGAAGACTTCGCTGGGGTCGCGCGCCAGGATCTGGCTGATGGCGGTCGCCAGCTGCGGCGCCGCCGTCATCGTGTCGACGGTGGCGGGCAGGCGGCGGAATTCGACATTCGCAGCGGTCAGCACGCGCTCGACATCCGCCATCGTCTTGGCCTCCTGCAGGCCGATAGACGCGATGTTGGCCGGACGCAGGAACTGGATCTGGTCGATCGTGTAGATCTTGCGGTCGCCAAACTGCAAGGGATGTGCGGCGATGTATTTCTCGGCGGCTTCGGGGGTCACAGTCGGCACCTTCGCGGCGATGCTGCCCTGCAGCGCCTGCACCAGCAAGCCGTCATCGACGCGACGCTTTTCCATCAGAAACTGCGGGCTCTTGTCGAGCCCGCGCTCGGTGGCGACATCGGCGAGCATGCGGCGTTCGACAATGCGTTCGAGCGCAGCCTGTTCGATCATCTTGCGCGGCACTTCGGGCGGGGCCTGCGCCAGCGCGATTTCGGAGTTGAGTTCGGTGGTGGTGATGTCGGTGCCATCAACCGTAGCGACAACCTGGCCCTTGGGCAGCTCGTCCGTCTTGTCGCAACCGGCGATCAGTGCCGACAATGCAATTCCGACAATCAGTGCCGATTTAGAAAACTGTTTCATAGTTCCTCCAGAACAAGCCGGCATTTGGCAGACAATGCGCCGCATCCCGAACCAGCATCCATAGCTTAGCCGAAATCAGATTGCTGCAACACAAATAGAGTGAAGGCGCACAATCAGAAGGGACGACCAAACAGTGCCTTGGTCATGACCTTGGCCTTTTCGGGCTGGCGGCGCATCAGGCGCCGGCCGATCATCGCCAGCGAAATGCCCCAGTGCACCGGCAGCAACAACGGCTGGCGCCGCTTCACGAACGCCAGGCGCGAGCGCATCAGATAGTATTCGGCGGTCGGGCTGCGCTGGCCGGCGGTGGCGCTCGACCCGATCGAATGGCCTTCCTTGTGATAGACGATCGCCCCGTGGGCGAACGCAATCTCGAAGCGGTCGTTGTTACGATAGGCCCAGTCGATTTCCTCGAAATACAGGAAATAGCTTTCTTCCATCAACCCGACGACTTCGATGAAGCGCCGCGATACGCCGAGCGACGCGCCGAGCACGAAATCGGTGTCGCGCGCAACCTTCGCCGGGTCGAACGGCATGGTGATCGGCTGGCCGCGGCCGATGCCCTGCGACGTCCCCGACAACGCGCTGAAGCGGCTGCCGTTGAGTGCCTGTATTTCGTTCGGGCGGTGATAATAGCGCACCACCGTGCCGCACATGCCGACGCGATGCGTGGCGTCCATCCGCGTTACCAGCGCATTTGCCGCGCCGGTTTCGATGACGGTGTCATTGTTCAGCAGCCAGAAATAGTCGAGCGACGGGTCGCGCAACAGGTGGCGCAGGCCAAGGTTGTTGCCCGCCGCAAAGCCGAGATTGCCGCCGCCGTCGACCAGCGTCAGCAGCGCGCTGCCGGGGTCGGTTTCGGGGGCCTGCTGCGCATCGAGCGCGATACAGGCGAAGGGCTTGGGGATCGGCGGCGTCGAAAACCGCGTCATCGCCGGCGACACCGCGGCAGCTTCGACATCGCCCTGCGCCCAGGCGGCGATCTTCGCCAGCGAATCGTTGGTCGAACCATTGTCGACGACCACCACGCGAACCGGAATGCTGCTGCGGAAGATCGATTCGAGGCACTCGATTGTGTCCTCCCAGCGGTTCCAGTTGACCAGGACGATGCCCAGCCGCGGGGTGCCGCGTGCAACGATGTTATTCATGATTGGCGATTCCAGAATAGGGCTCCCGATTGCGCCGGCGAGCGTGCGACTCTACTCATTTCAACAAAGCGATACCAACGTGTCCGTACCAGCAAAGTCAGTCCCCGCATGCGATTGCCGAACCCGGATAGCCGACGCGACGTGAACATGCGAGCACCATGCACGAAAATTGACCCCAGCACAGCAATGCTGATCAGGTGCCAGCGCAGCATCGACCGGTTGTTTTCGCGGTGCAGGTAGAATTCGTGGCTGATGTGGCGCTGCCATTTGCTGGCCAGGCCGGAAAAATCCTTGCGCGCCGGGTGATAGACCAGCATCGACGGAATGTAGCGCGTGACAAAACCCATGCGGTGCGCGCGCTGGCCCCAGTCCATGTCTTCGGCGATCTCGATGCCCGCGAACGCACCGACCTGTTTATGGACGGCAGCCCCCATGGCAAGGTTGCCAGTGCCTGAAAAATGCCGCGTCTTGATGTAGAATTGCTGGCGGAATGCGAAAACCGCCTCATAGGCCTCGATTGGCGTCAGGTGCTTGGGATCGGTGAAATCGATGCGCACGTCGCCGCCGACAACCGTCGTGTTGGGCATCGGCTCGACGGCTTCGACGGCCGCGGCCAGCCAGCCGGGGGCGGCGCGGCAATCGGCATCGATGAACGCCAGCACCGGCGCGTTCGCCGCCGCGATGCCGCGGTTACGCGCCAGTCCGGGACCGGGCTTGGGTTCGTGCAGGATCGTCACCTGCGGATAGGCGGCACTGACCGAGTCGAGCGCCACATGCGAGCCGTTATCGACGACAATGATTTCGATCAGGCCGTGGTCGAGGTGCTGCGACGTCACCGAATCAAGGCAGCGCATCAGCATTTCGGGCATGTTGAGGTGCGGAATGATGACCGAAACACGCGGCCGCAGCGCCGGTGGATCCGACTGAGAGGCCGAATTCATGTTACCTCTCCCCTGCTACCCGAGCCAAGAACGGCTGTTGTGCGCTGCAGTATAGGCAAAAACGCGCGCTGCCAACCGCCATCGCAAGATTTTGCATGGTCGCGACCTGCGTTTCCGAAGCCGATTCAGTTCGCCAATCCGGCCATTGCCGCCGACATCAGCAACATCGAGGCCACGCCGGGATAACGAAAGCGGAAGCGCTGCTCATGACCGGTTTCGACGCGCTCGATGATGTTGTTGGGGCCGACGAAGTTTTCGAGGCTGCGTTCGACGGCGGCGGGGGCACCGGCGCGGCCGACAAGCCCGGCGACTTCATCGACGGTGAACCAGCCGTCCGACGCTATGCCGGCCCTGGCGGCTGCGACCAGCAACGGCCATTCGGCCTGCGCGGCGTCGCTGGCCAAAATAGTCTGCGCCCGGTGCGGCAGGCTGGCGTTCCAGTCACCCAGCACCTTTTCGATGGCAGCGCGGGCATGGACTTCGTCGACCAGCGTCTGGCGCTGGTCGAGCGCCATCAGCGCAGCGCGGTGACCGAGCAGCCGGACGAGGTAGGGCGAGCCGCTGGCCATCGTCGAAATCAACGCGGTGGCTTCGTCGTTGAAGTGCAGTCCGGCAGCGGCTTCGCCCATGGCGAGCAGCGACCGAACCTCGGCAAGCGTCAGCGGCCGCATCGGCAGCCCGACGACATTGCGGCGGATCGACGGCGCATAGCCGATGAGTTCGTCGAGGTTCGACGCCACACCGGTCAGCACCAGCTGGACGCGCGCGGCGCGGTCGGACAGGTTCTTGATGAGTTCGGCGACATCGCGGCGGAACGCCGGATCAGCGACGCGGTCATATTCGTCGAGAATCAGGATGATGCGCGTGCCGACGACATCGGCAAACAGGTCGCTGATCTCGCGCGGCCCGAAACTGCCTTCGGGCAGCAGCGAATCGAGATATTTGCCGTGTTCGGATTCGGCCGCGGTCGGCACGACGCTGCCGTGGAACAGAATTGGGATGCGCGCCGCAAATGCGCGGAACATGTCGTCGAAGCGCGCTTCGGTGCCACAGGTGCCGTAGATCACGAGGTAGCGCGCCTGCCGCGCGGTGTCGGCAAACACATGCACCAGCGAAGTCTTGCCGATGCCGCGCTCGCCATAAATCACCACATGCACGCGCTGCTGCTCGATCGCCGCGATCAGCTGCGCCAGCGCGTCATGGCGCCCGGCGAATCGATCGCTGCTGGTTACCGGCTGCGACGCGCCGAGCGCATCGCGTAGCGCGAGGCGCGCGCGCGCCAGCTTGGGATCCTCGCCCGACATCTGGATGTCGTCCGAGGCCGAAGCCTTGAAGCGCGGCAGCATGACATTGGCGCCTTCCGGGCCTTCACCGTGCAGGATCGAATCAAGGAATGCCGGACGCTGCCGCGACCCCGGATCGACGACGACATTGGCCGAGCTGCCGCGCTGCGGCACGACATAGCCGGCAGGTGCATCGTCGTCGGGCTTGCCGCCCCGGAGCCAGCGTTTGAAAACCATGGTGCATCCTGTCCAGTGTAGTGCAGCCGGGCACGCAGCGCAGCCAACTGCTAATTTGGCGCGCGCACCCGAATTAGCAAGGCCCCTGTGCAGCATAAGCAGTGCAGCATAAACCATGCAACCCGCTGGACTGCGGGCCGTTAATGTGTTGGTCGCTTTTGCCACCCGGGGCCACGCCGGCGCGCAACCGTCGAATTTCGACAGGCGGCTGGTTGTCGTGCAGGTTGCCGTGGCCGCTGGCAGCGTGCTAGGTGAGGGTTAATCGCCATCAAGGCCCGGAACACAGGTTGATCAATGCTGGAATGCGGGATTCTTTTGAAGCGTTTCGCCGGTGTTCTGGCGCCGGCGCTGGGCTTGATTCTGACAACACCCGCTGCGGCGCAACTGGCCGATCCGGTTGTACCGCCGCTGGCGCCGCCGGCGCCGCGGCCAACAGCGGCGGCAATGGCTTCGGAGGCCGACCTGTTCCAGGTTGACCAGCGCAACCCGGTCAACAACCCGACCGGCTCGTTCTTCAGTGGCTTGCCGTTGCCCAATCTGGGCTATTCGGTGGGTGCGTCGCTGCTCAGC